>Ga0335078_10011019_pt1 | contig 13396 bp, 9 predicted proteins | sample Lox_Sample_32_FD_206711 | JGI IMG/M metagenome (GOLD analysis project Ga0335078, IMG submission 206711) | Soil microbial communities from Loxahatchee National Wildlife Refuge, Florida, United States - Lox_Sample_3.2 | ecosystem: Environmental > Terrestrial > Soil > Wetlands | place: USA: Florida...
GTTTTGAATGGCAGTTTATGCTGTGCGTGAATACGCTAAAAGTGCCTGACCGGCTGGGCTGGGGATTGACCTACGTGGTGAACGTCCTGCTCCAGGGAGCGGCTCACCATCTCCTTCGAACCGAGACCGATGGCGAGCGACAGCGCCAGGACGATACCACCGAAGAGAATGCCGAAGGCCAGCTCAACAATGTTGCCGCCGATTCCCACGTGATCAAGCGCCATGGCCACCGCGAGAACCATCACCAGCCACTTGACGCCCTGGCTCAAGAGACGCGCATATTGCAGGTTCATATTGACGGCGCCGATCAAAACGCTGCGGGCCAGGAAGCGCGCGACAACGGTGCCTACGAGCAGAATCAGAATGGCGCTCACACCACGCGTGAGATACGGATAGAGCACCTCGGCGAAGTGCGTGGAAGGGCTATATGCGGCATCGAAAGAGTCGATGCCCAACACGACTCCGAGAAGAATTCCCGACCAGAAGGCGGCTCGCGATAGGATGAGCGTCACACTCTGTGCAGGGGGCCACCACTGCAACAGCAACGGCGAGCGATTCGCCTTGAGGCGGTCGTCGAAACGAAAGGCCACAAGGAGCCTGCGCAAAATCCAGGCGAAAAAAAGCCCCAGCAATCCGCAGATTGCAACGGCCAGCAAGAGCGACGTGACCGCGGGCAGGAGGGTAGCGACTTCGGTGAGCACACGAACGAACGAATCGTGCAGCGCTTTTTCGACTTGTTCCCACATGAGGATTCTCCTTTCGTTCCACGGCGCGGTTGCTTACGGGTTAAAGTTGTCAGGCCAGCGCCAACGGGCCAGAAGATAAGGTCTGTCCATTTCGAAGGACTGGGCGAGAGCATCAATTCTCTGCTCGGCGGATCCCTGTTCCGCAGCAATGGCTAGTAAATGAGATGCGGTCCAGCCCAAATAGAGCGGCATCAGCGCGCCTATAAGATGGCTCCTGTTGACTGTCTGAGTGCGATGAGCTACCAGAAAGTCATAGACGATTCTGACCCACAAAGCATTTGGCATGGAGTACTTACCGTCCGGAGCCGCGGTCAGGCGCTTGACCGACAACAGCGTCCGCGGCGTCATCACCTGGGCCCAGATTTCCTCGAGGTTTTGCCCGGCGAGACGGAAGGATTCGAGCATCGGTGTGACATCGGCAGGTGGCAAGGGGCCTTCTGCAAGGCGCTCCGGCGGGGCGGCTCCTCGAATCTTGCGAGCCTGCAGGAAGCGACGGGCTGACTGCCACTGGGAAGCGCGCAACTCGATGTCGGAAAAGAGCGAGCCCACCACGCGCGTAAACATCGCGGCGATGTCCGCGACTTCAGCCTGGGCGGCCCGCTCTCGCTGCATCGGCGCTTCGGCAACCGTGCAGTTCATGCGCTGAGCCTCCGGAACCGGCCAGACGATCGGGTCTTCCCCGGGGAATGATGCACTTCCTGGTTGGAGATCAACGGCCTGAGCGAATTTAGCGGAGAAACTGAGGTCACCGCCCAAAGGGAAGCGGACCGAGGTCGAAAAGAGCGCCCTGGTAAGCGGATAGAGAATGGCGTTGTTCAGCAAGCCTTCTTGCGGCTCGAGAAGATAGCGCGGCATGACCAGGTCGACGGGTTCATTGAGAACGCAGTATGCAAGCAGGGGCAGAGCTTCCCGGTTGAGCGCGCTCACTGAATGACTGAGCAGAATCGCCGCGCGAGCGTGATGTCGGTCCATCAGGCGCAGGGCATCGAGATAGGTCTGGGAGGTATGAGGCCACTGCCGCACAAGCCCATCGCGCGAGGGGGGGAAGGATGACAACTGAAGCCACGGCGCGCCACCAACAGATTGAGAATAAGCAGACTGCGGAGAGGCGGCTTCGGTATCGGCGGCCACACCCATGTCTTGCGCTGGAAACGCGAGCATGGTGCGCGGCGGCGAGGCGGTTCCGCGGAAACGCGCCACGATGGCCGCGATGGTTTTGTCGAGTTCTTCACGGCCGGCGGGTGAAGCGAGGACGATCAGATCCAGCGATCCGTTCTGGAGCTGCATTGCTGCCGGCTGTGGTTCAGCGCCGGGCTGGTCAACACTCGGAGAATCGGCATTGCGGATTGATTCCAGTGCGACAGTTGATGCTTGCTGCTGTTCGAGAGCTGCGAGGTCCCACTCGTCAAGATCAGCAGGGACACCGGCGGGCAGATCGGGAGCGGCCGAAGCAACCTGCAGTTCAAACCAGAGAAAAGCGTAGGGCGTGAGCGAAAAAACATAGGGCTGCCGGGAGATCTTCGGGAACGCAACATAGCCCAGCATTTCCACCGGTGTGCGGCCCTCATATTCGTCAAGATCGAGGAGCACGGGCTGAGCCGAGCGGGAGATGTTGGCGATACACAAGACCGTTTGGTCCTGGTATTGCCGAAGATAGGCAAGCACTTTGCGGTTTGCGTTCGGGAGTATACGAAATGTGCCGCGGCCGAAGACGCGAAAGAGTTTGCGCAGTCCGATCATTTTGCGAGTCCATTGCAGCAGCGACGCCGGGTTCTCAATCTGTTCCTTGACGTTCACCGCCTGATAGCCGTAGACCGGGTCGTCAATGACGGGACTATAAGTTTGATCGACGCTCGAGAACCCGGCGTTGCGCGTGCTGTTCCATTGCATCGGCGTGCGCACACCGTTACGGTCGCCAAGGTGGATGTTGTCACCCATGCCAATCTCGTCGCCGTAGTAGAGAATCGGCGTTCCGGGAAAGGAGAATAGAAGGCTATTGAGCAGCTCGATGCGCAGACGGTTGTTTTCGAGCAGGGGCGCAAGCCGCCGCCTGATGCCAAGGTTCAAACGCATGCGCGGATCGGCGCTATAAGCCACATACATGTAATCTCGCTCATCCTCTGTGACCATTTCGAGGGTCAGCTCGTCGTGATTGCGGAGGAACAAACCCCATTGGCAGTTCGCGGGAATCTCAGGAGTCTGCGCCATGATTTCGGTGATGGGCAGGCAATCTTCCTGGCGGATTGCGACGTAGATGCGCGGCATCAGCGGGAAGTGAAAGGCCATTTGGCACTCGTCGCCGTCGCCGAAATACGGACGCACGTCGCTGGGCCATTGGTTGGCCTCGGCCAGCAGGAAGCGGTTGGCGTATCCGGCGTCAATCTGCGCGCGTAACTGCTTGACGACGGCGTGCGTTTCAGGCAGGTTCTCGCAACTTGTGCCCTCGCGCTCCACCAAATATGGAATGGCGTCGAGGCGCAGCGCATCGACGCCCATGTCGAGCCAGAAGCGCATGGCCCGGAGCATTTCCTCAAGGACCAAGGGATTGTCGAAGTTCAGATCGGGCTGATGAAAAAAAAAGCGATGCCAGTAGTAGGCCCGGGCTATCGGGTCCCAGGTCCAATTGGAGGCTTCGGTGTCGGAAAAAATGATGCGCACGCCGGCGAACTTCAAGGCGCTATCGCTCCACACATAGAAATCGCGCTCTACGGAACCGGGCGGCGCACGCCGCGCCCGTTGAAACCACGGATGCTGATCGGAGGTGTGATTGAGCACAAACTCGATGAGCACTTGCATGCCGCGGGTATGAGCGGCATCGAGGAATTGCCGGAATTGATCGAGCGTTCCGTAGCTGGGATGGACGCTGGTGTAATCGGAGATATCGTAGCCGTCGTCGCGCAACGGGGAGGTGAAAAACGGCAGGAGCCACAGGCACGTAACGCCAAGGCCCTGAAGGTAATCGAGTTTGCCCTGGAGGCCGGCAAAGTCACCGATGCCGTCGTTGTTGCCGTCCGCGAAGGCGCGCACATGCAACTCGTAAATGACAGCGTCCTTATACCAGAGGGGATCGGATGAGCTGCCTGCTTTCTTCACATCGCCGCCTCGTTCCGGAATTGTATAAGCTCAGATGCAGTTTTCGGGGATGCCGTTGTCCGGGCGGAGAACGAATGCTGAAGGGCTTCAGCGATAATCGGCCCACAGATATAACTTCGTCCTGCCTCACGTTTTTCTCTTTGCCCGCATCCAACAGGGTAGGTGCTCGAGTCATCTCATTAGAAGTTGACATATAACTGCTTTCAGCTTCTTTCCATGGTTGCCTGAGAGGCACAGGCCTCCCGTAGTTTTCGAGCGCGAATCGGCAAGCATCGACTTCGTTCTGAGCTGGCTCAGAAACCATGCTGGAAACAAGCGGTGGATCGAGCAGCTTCCAAGAGCTTCAACAGGCATCTATTATGCGAATCCTCAGTTGGCGGTTAATCACTGCGTTGGTGATCGGAGTTACGCTCGTGTCTCTGGCCTCATCCTGGTATGAGACCAGAACCGAGAAGGACGCATTGCGCAGCGATCTCGAGCGCAAAGCCGATACCTTGGGTGAAAGCCTTGCCGGCACCGCGGAACTCTATTTGGAAACGGGAGATCGAGACGGGCTGGATGGGTTGGTCAGGCGCTTCAGTAACCGAGAACACCTGGTGGGAGTGGGCGTGTATGGAGAGGACGGTTCGCCGCTGGTTGTGACGCCCGCCCTCACCGCGATGCTTCCCGGTTCTCCGAAGATCTTGAAAACTGCGCTTGCGGACGATCGCACCGTGAGCATTTATACACGCGACGTGTTCAAACAGGATTACGATCTGGCAATCCCTCTGCATGCTGCCGACGCGAGCGTCATTGGGGGACTGGTCGTGGTGCACGACAGTTCCTATATCCGGGCGCAGATCTTTCGCAGTTGGAGCGGCGTTTTCGTTCGCATTGCGATCCAGGTTCTGGTCATTGTAGCGATCACGGTTCTGATCGTGCGCTGGAGTCTTTCTGGCCCCATCACGCGGGTAGCGGAATGGATCAAGGGGCTGCGGACCGGCCAGCATCAGCCTCCGCCGTCTGCGAAGGAGATCGAGATTCTGCTCCCCGTGACGCGCGAGGTTGCCCCGCTGGCCGAGAGCATCGAACAGGCGCGAGATGCGGCGGAAGCCGAAGCGCGGCTGCGGAACGCGAGGGAGTCGGAATGGACAGCGCAACGCCTGGCCGCTTACGTACGCGACAAACTCGGCGATGGCAGGCTTTATGTGGTTTCCAATCGCGAGCCCTATGTGCATGCACACACTGACAACGGCATCATGGTTTCGGCTCCGGCGAGCGGCCTCGTCGCTGCTCTCGAGCCCGTGCTCTACGCCTGCGACGGCACGTGGATCGCTTACGGCAGTGGAGACGCGGATACCGAGACCGTGGACGCCAACGACAGGTTGCGGGTTCCGCCCGGCGAGATGCGCTACACGCTGCGCCGCGTCTGGCTGAGCCCGGAGGAGGAATCCGGTTACTACTACGGGTTCGCCAACGAAGGCATCTGGCCGCTCTGCCACAATGCCCATGCGCGCCCCATTTTCCGAGCCTCGGATTGGGAGCAGTATCAACGGGTGAACCGAAAATTCGCCGATGTCCTGAGCGAGGAAATATCCGGCGAAGAGCAGCCTGTGGTGCTGATCCAGGACTACCATTTCGCGCTTTTGCCGCGCATGGTGAAGGAGAGACTGCCGCACGCCAGGGTGGCGATCTTCTGGCACATTCCCTGGCCCAATCCGGAATCGTTCGAGATCTGCCCCTGGCAGGGCGAGCTGCTGGACGGGCTGCTCGGCGCGGACCTGATCGGTTTCCACGTCAGGGCGCACTGCAACAACTTTCTCAACACCGTGGATCACGCGCTCGAGGCCCGCATAAACTGGGAGCATTTCACGGTCACTCGTAACGAGCACCAGTCACACGTGCTGCCCTTCCCCATCAGCGTCGAGGTGATGAACGGCGGACTCGATCATCCGAGCGAAACAGGCGTCGAGGAGGAGCGAATGGCGGTCCTTGGGAAACTGGGCCTGGATACGCAGTGGATAGGAGTTGGTGTGGATCGTGCGGACTACACCAAAGGGATCGTCGAGCGCTTTCAAGCCGTGGAATTGTTCCTAGAAAGATACCCCGAGTATCAGGGCAAGTTCACGTTCATGGAGCTGGCGGCGCCTACGCGCACCCATATTCAGCGTTACGCGGATTTTCAGACCGAGGTTGAATACGAGGCTGCCCGCATCAACACCCGATTCGAACGCGGCCGATGGAAGCCGATGGTTTTGCTGCTTAGCCAGCACAACCGGGAGGAAGTACACCGCTTTTACCGTATTGCTCATCTCTGCATGGTCACTTCGCTGCACGACGGGATGAATCTGGTGGCGAAGGAATACGTCGCGGCGCAGCAGGAAGAGCAGGGAGTGCTGATCCTCAGCCGATTTACCGGAGCTTCGCGCGAACTGCGCGACGCGATCATCGTGAATCCTTACGATATTGAGGCTACCGGAGAGGCCATCGCGCAGGCCCTCAGGATGGAAACCAGCGAGAGAATGGAGCGGATGCGGCGCATGCGCGCCACCGTCAAGGAACACAATATTTATTGGTGGGCGAGCTGCCTGATCGGTGCGCTCTGCGAGCTTCGCGTAAGTTCCGGCGAAGGCGCACACGATTCCGAGCGAGCGACGGTGGAAGTCTAGGGCCTGCTAACTCTACCTGGAGTGGCGGCGACGGGAGCCAGTACTTTCGAGTTCTAAGAGCGAGGAGTGACGCATACCGGGTGTCTGCTGGCGACGAGCGACAACAATATCGGGAAAACTGGCCCCATCCCTTCGGGATGCGGAGAAAAACCGCTCATACTTCGCCGTCGTCCTAGGCAGTGGACCCGCCACAGCCGTCGTCCTCCGCCTCGACTCCACCCCCCGGACGAAGACCTGTCCGTGGGGCCCCGGTTCTGAGCGGTTTTTCGCTCGCATGGGGTCCCCAGTGCGCGGTCTTTGCGCACTGGGGCAGGACGCCATCCGCCCCAGGTAGTGTTAGGAGGCCCTAGCTTGACCACGGCACTTCGCATCGCGGTGGTTTCAGAATTCATGGAGCGGCTGAGGGATGCGCCATCGGCTGCGCTCGTTCTCGATTACGATGGCACGCTCGCGCCCTTCCAGGTGGATCGATTCGAAGCTCATCCCTACCCCGGAGTTATTCCTCTACTGGAAAAAATCGCGGCTACCGGCAGGACGCGGCTCGCCGTCATCAGCGGTCGGCCGGTTTTCGAGTTGAGATCGATGCTCGATCGGCTCGGGAACGTGGAAATGTGGGGCGCACATGGCCTGGAACGCCTGTCGCCGAACGGGAGCTATGGAGAGCTGACAATCAACCGCAAGACCCTGGAGCTGCTGTGGCAGGCAAAGAAGAGCATTGTTGATGCGGGCCTGATTTCCCTGGCCGAGATCAAGCCGGGAGGCATCGCCATTCATTGGCGTGGAGTGCCTGCCTACGAAGCAAAGCATGCGGCAGCTTTGGTGCGCAAGCTGTGGAGGGAATATGCGGGCTTGCCTTTATTCCGGATCCTCGAGTTCGAGCAGGGGGTGGAATTGCGCGTGGCGCATCCCGACAAAGGCGATGCCATTGCAACTCTCGTCCAGGAATTGGAGCCTGAGGCGCAGATTGCCTATCTGGGCGACGACAAGACGGATGAAGATGCCTTCTACACGCTGAACGGCCGTGGACTCACCGTGTTGGTACGGCCCGAATACCGCAAATCGCTGGCGCAGGCGTGGCTCCGGCCTCCCGAGGAGTTAATCCGATTCCTGGAAGACTGGCTGGAGCATGCGAGCTAAGTTGGGCAGCAGGCGCAGCCGACCCCGAATGAAACTTTGCGTCCATCTCCGAGCCGCGCTCAATCCGTTTGCATCTCTTTCAGCACCATCACAATGCCCAAGCTGCTGAGGACACTAATGAGCGCGAACAGGAAGACGCTTGAATAGCCGAAAAATCCAATGATGGCGCCGGCGGTGGGACCGACAAGGAAGAAGGAAACGTCGGCAAAAGCGGTGTAGACGCCGAGTGCGGTGCCGCGATTGAACTCGGGAACGCGCTTGACCGCCTCCACGCCGATGGCGGGAAATACCAGGGAAAGTCCCACGCCGCCAATGGCGGCGCCGGTCAAAGCCATCCAGGGGGCCACAGCCTGCCATAGAAACAGCATGCCTACCGCCTCTGAGAGCAGCGAAGCAATGGCGACGGGGAACCCGCCAAAATGGCTGATGGTTCTGACGAACAATACGCGCACGGCGACGAACCCGATTCCGAAGGCAGTGAGGCAGAGAGCGGCGCCGGTCCAGTGGCGGTGATGGTAAAACAGTGTGACAAAAGTAGCCAGCACGCTGTAGCTCACTCCGCCGAGCGCCAGTGCCATGCCATGCGGCGCTACGCGGCTCAGCACGTGCGCGAATGGAAGATGCTCGCCGGGCTCGACAGCAACAGGATCCTTGTACCAGGCCATGGTGAAACTTGCGGCGCCGATCAGGATCGTGAGAATGCCGATCGCACCCAAGCCCCATTGCTGATCGAGGATGACGCCGAACGGCGCAGCCACCGCCATGCCGCCGTAGGTGCTGATCCCGTTCATCCCGATTACTTTTGCGGTGTTCTCCTGCCCGGCGCTGGTAATGCCCCACAGTGTCGATCCCGTGGAACCGAGGCTCTCGCCTACTCCGAGCGCGAGGCGGCTGGCGACAAGGATGGCGAAACTCAACCAGTGGATCTCGGATAAGGCCGCCGCAGCCACCAGAAACGCGCCGCTGGCCGTGCAGCAGGCCATACCCCAAAGTACGGAGACCTTGGCGCCCATATGGTCGGAGATGCGGCCCGCCCAGGGACGGCTGGCCAAAGTGGCAATGTACTGGATGCTGATTGCTAACCCGGCAAGCACCGCACTGTAGCCCATGCGCAGGTGCACAAAAGGCGGAAGCACGGCCAACGGCAAACCGATGGAAACATAACAAATAAACGTAAAGTAGACGTAACCAGCGATGTGCCGGGCCTGGCTTCTGGCTCCATCCGGGGCGGGTACCGAGATGTGCGCTGTGGCAGAGGTCATCTTTTGAATTGATTTACCAACAGAAACTGCTTAATCCATTATAGCGAAGGAGGATTCGCTGCGCCTGGAGTGCATTCTGCTGACCGGAGCATTTGGTGCCGAATGCGGACCCAGCCACTACACTAGCAGAGATGCTTGGCTTTCACATCGAGCATTTCGGTTGCAGGGCGGCGCGCGCAGATGGCGAGGCCATTGCGCGAAATCTGCGTTCGTTGAGCGAGCGGGAACCCTTTGCCGCCGACGTGGTGATTGTGAACACGTGCAGCGTGACGGCGGAGGCCGATCGCGCAGCGCGCGCCTTCATCCGCCGCGCGCACCGGCGGAATCCGGCGGCGAAGATTGTGGTGACCGGATGCTACGCGCAGCGCGCGCCCGAGGAGCTTGCCGCGATGGCGGGCGTGGCCGCGGTAGTGGGCAACAGCCACAAGGCGCTGGCGCCGGCGATCATCCGGGAACTGACACGCGGAGGGGGATTTGCGGACGCTCTGCCTACGGCGCTGGTGCCAGTGACGTCGCTCGTTGCGGCGAGCGCGGCACAGGCGCCAATCTGGGCCGACGATCGCTTTGCACATTCGTTCATCGAAGAAGCACTGACAGGTGAAACGCAGCTCGCACCGGGGGCGCAAACGCGGCCCAACCTGAAAATTCAGGAGGGTTGCGGCAACCGCTGCACGTTTTGCGTCATCCCCCAGACTCGGGGCCCCTCCAAAAGTCTGCCCTACGCAGTAGTGATGCGACGGGTGGAGGGATTTGTGGCAGCGGGCGGCAAGGAACTGGTGCTCTCCGGAATCAATCTTGGAATGTGGGGACGTGATCTAGAAGGACCGGACCGTCGAAACCTTGCGGGACTGGTGCGAAACATCCTGGTACAAACGGAATTGCCGCGGATGCGGCTGAGCTCGATAGAGCCGATGGACTGGAGCGGAGAACTGACTGCGTTGCTGCGAGAGTTTGGCGGCAGTCGGTTGGCCCGGCATGCGCACCTGCCGCTGCAATCGGCTTCGGATGCGGTGTTGCGGCGCATGCATCGTCGCTACCGTCCATGGCACTATGCGGAGAAGGTTGCGGCGCTGCTCGACGCGGCGGGACCCGATCTAACGCTTGGCGCGGATGTAATGGTGGGGTTTCCGGGCGAGACTGACTGCGAATTCGAGGAGACGCAGGCTTTTATTCGCGCGCTGCCCTTCGGCTACCTGCACCTGTTTCCGTTTTCACCGCGGCCGGACACACGCGCCTGGGCATTGCATGCAGTAGACCCTGTGGCCGCGTGGGTGGTCGAAGAACGTATGGCTGCTTTGCGAGCCCTTGCCGCGGAAAAAAGCGCAACCCATCGCTGGCGGTTTGTGGGGCGCACGCTCGAAGCTATTACGCTGCACACGCCGGCGGAACTCGCCGGGCGGAGATCGACGGCTGCACTGACGGAGAACTTTCTGCCCGTCGAGCTGGAAGGCAGTTTCGAAGCGAACCGGCTGATGCGCTTGCGGGTGACGGGGCTGAATGCGAAAGGTGAGCTGAGGGCCTGCGCGAGCGCATAAACCCTTTCTTCACCCGCGCCAAGCCAATGCTATACTCAGTTTGCCGTTCTGCCGTTGCGATCGATCGGGCGCCTGCCCCGGCGCGCGCGGCGCGGCACTTGGAGGAGCACCATCGCATTCGATAAACGATCGGCCAAGTCCTTTATCCGCATCAACGAGCGGATTCGCGCGCGCGAAGTCCGCGTCATCGACGAAAATGGCGCACAATTGGGAATTCTCCCGCCCTACGAAGCCCTCCGCATTGCCCGGGAGCGCGGCCTCGATCTGGTGGAAGTGTCGCCCAATGCCGTGCCGCCGGTTTGCCGCATCCAGGATTACGGCCGCTACCTCTACGAAAAGGAAAAGAGCGAGCGCGCCGCGCGCAAGCGCCAGAAGGTCATCACCATCAAGGAAGTCAAGTTTTCCGTTACCGTGGACGAGCACGACTACCAGACCAAGAAGAACCAGGCGATTCGCTTCCTTGGCGACGGTGACAAAGTGAAGGCGAGTCTGCGCTTCCGCGGCCGCCAAATGGCGCACCGTGAACTCGGCTACAACATCATCAACCGGCTCATCCAGGACATCGGCGATGCCGGCATGGTGGAGTTCATGCCGCGCATGGAAGGCACGATTTTGCACGCCATTCTTGCCCCAGCCCGCAAAGATGCGCCCAAAGCCAAGCCGGCTCCCGCCGTGCAAGCGTAACTCTCCCCTCAAGCTATTTTGTAACCAGCGTCGTGTCTCAGTGCCTGCGCTGCCTGCCGGTGCAAGTGGGAGTTGTGTGGCTTCGGGCCGGGCCTCGCCTTGGCTTGATAGCACGATTTCCAAAATGGTAATATTGGTTCCACATCATCCGCCATAGCCGCCGCATAGCCGCGGCATCTAAGAAGGGCAGGAGCACGGCGTGCATTTTGAAGGAGAACCCGCGACCGAGGAACTGGCCACCGCGCCTGGGACGGATGCAGTAAGCCGGCCCGCGCAATGGCGCGCTCTTCGGCGCCTGTTCGACGACGCTCCCGCGAATCTGCGCGGAAAGGTGCTCGGCATTTACGGAATTCTCTTCGCGTTCAACGCGGGGGCATGGCTGTGGGCGATCATAGCGTTCCGCCATTTTCCATTGCTGCTGGGTACGGCGCTGCTGGCTTACAGCTTCGGGCTGCGCCACGCCGTTGACGCCGATCATATTGCCGCCATTGACAACGTGACGCGCAAACTGATGCAGGAAGGCAAGCGCCCAGTCGGAGTGGGCTTCTGGTTTTCGCTCGGCCACTCGACCATTGTGGTGCTGGGCTCGGCGGCGATTGCCGCGACCGCTCTCGCCTTGCAGCACAGGATGGATGGGGCGCGCGCCGTGGGCGGCGTGATTGGGACACTCGTTTCGGCGCTGTTTCTCTTCGGCATCGCCATCGTCAACACCGTGGTACTGCATTCGATTTATCGCGTTTTCGTGCGCGTGCGCAATGGCGCTCCTTGTGTCGACGAGGATTTCGACATGCTGCTCGCGAGCCGCGGATTCCTCGCGCGGCTGTTCCGGCCCATGTTCGCGATGATCCGGAGAAGCTGGCACATGTATCCGCTGGGGGTTTTGTTCGGGCTTGGGTTCGATACCGCGACGGAGATCGGGCTGCTGGGGATTGCGGCGGCAGAAGCGTCGAAGGGATTGCCGCTTTGGTCGATCATGGTTTTTCCGGCGCTGTTTGCCGCCGGCATGTCGCTCGTCGACACCACCGACAACATTCTGATGCTGGGAGCGTACGGCTGGGCGTTCATCAAGCCCGTGCGCAAGCTTTACTACAACATGACGATCACGTTTGTCTCGGTGGTGGTGGCGCTGGTGGTGGGCGGCATCGAGGCGCTCGGACTTCTCGCCGGACAGTTTCACTGGAGTGGCCTGTTCTGGAATGCAATGCTCAAGCTCAATGGGAACTTCGGCGTCCTGGGGTACTTCATCATCGGTATCTTTGCGCTGAGCTGGATCCTTTCGATCGCCATCTACAAATGGCGGCGGTTCGACGAGCTGGAATTCGGAGACTGATCCGCTGCGACTGATCGACGCGTCAGAGCCGGCCGTGGGTGCCGTCGCACATGCAGGGACTGGCGGTGTGCTTGCACCCGCAGAAATACACGGTCTCGGATTCGGCGGCCTCGAATTTCATGGGCGTGAATCCGGTTCCTCCGTGGCTTCCATCGCAGAACGGCTGGTTGGCGCTGCGCCCGCACGCGCACCAGAAGTAGGTTTTCCCTGCTTCGACGGCGACGGGATAGGGGGCTTTCTGCGCAATCACTGGCTCCGGCATATTGCGGGCTCCTCGTTGAGAATAAGAGATTCCTGATCTGGAATATATCTGATGGAGGGTCTGCCAGTTCAAACAGGATTGCACGACCCGTGCTTGACAGGGGCAGCGCTACGCTTCTACCTTTTCAGTCTGCAATTTATTTCATTAGCAAATTGTCGCGTGTCCCCGCGAATTCAGGAGGCAATTCCATGCGAGTGAAGAGATTTCTTCTCATAAGTTGTCTGCTTTCGGCCCTGGGTCTACAAGCACAGGCTCCCGCCGCGCCTTCCGCACAAGCACCAACCGCGCCTCCCACGCCGACGACGGGTACGCCACCTCCGGGAATGACTCCGAATCCTGCTGCACCAATTATGCCGCGGGCTCAACAACCGCCGCCGGCGGTGGTGGCGGGGATTCCCGTGAATTACGACGAGGCGAAGGTGGGCGAGTACACGCTCGTCGATCCGCTGGTGCTCGACAACGGCAAGCGCGTGAAAGATGCAAAAACATGGTGGACGAAGCGGCGGCCGGAGATTGAAGAGATTTTTTTGACGCAGCAGTACGGGCGCGATCCGGGACGGCCCGCGGAGGAGACCTTCGATGTGACCGACAAGGGCACGCCGGCGCTCAGGGGCAAGGCGATTCGCAAACAGGTGATGATTTCGTTCGCGAAGGATCCAACGTGGCCGAAGATTCACCTGCTGATTTATTTGCCGGCGG
>Ga0335078_10011020_pt1 | contig 13395 bp, 12 predicted proteins | sample Lox_Sample_32_FD_206711 | JGI IMG/M metagenome (GOLD analysis project Ga0335078, IMG submission 206711) | Soil microbial communities from Loxahatchee National Wildlife Refuge, Florida, United States - Lox_Sample_3.2 | ecosystem: Environmental > Terrestrial > Soil > Wetlands | place: USA...
AGTGGCTTCTCAGATCAAAGTACTTTTCAATTAAAGGCCGCTATGCTAGGCTAGGGTTGTCAAACGGTCCCGGCCCCGCGTGCTGGCCATGTCGGCATCGGGGCCTTTATTTGGCCGGTACCGAACCTTCCTCGATCAGCTTTTGGATCGTCTCCTGACGTAGCCGCACAGCGCGGCCCACTTTTACGTATTCGATTTTCCTTGTCCAGATCCAGAAGCGAAGCGTTTTCGGCTTGAGACCCAATTGCGCCGCACTCTCCGCTACCGTTATCAGCCGAGACATTTTCCCTCCTGTTCTTAGCGGTTTCCGCGCAGGTACGAATCCCAGTCTTCCTTGAGGATCAGCACTCGTCTGCCGAGTCTCCGCGCCGGGAGCGCTCCGTTCCGAACCTCCCCACGGATGAGGCCAATGCTCACGCCATGCTGGTGCGCCAGTTCTGGCACGCTAAAAGCCTTCCTGTCTGTCACCGGTTGTGCTTGACTCTTGGTGTTCCTCATTGACTTTAAGCGTACCTGTAATAGACTGTATACAGCAATAGTTTTAACGATGAGAAAAGATGCAAAAACGGTGACAGGCTCGCTTAACCGTGGCCAATCCAAAGCGCCCGATTCTCTGTCCCGGTTCATAGAACTAGTGAACAGGGACGGGCTGTTTGATAAGGAACTCCCCGACGTGTATCAGGAGTGTTGCGCCGAAGTAATAGGCTCCGGGAGCGGTTCTCCCCCACGAGACATATGGGTCAAGGTTTGCCAAAAGGTAGCTCGCTCACTCTCGGGCCAGACACGGGAGTTCCTGGGTGCGCCAGGCGATCTAAGCGAGTTCCTTGATCGGTACGCGCTGCTGAAATCTGCACGAGGTGTCTTGCTTGCGCTTGCAAAACGGTATCGAGAGTTGCGAGGAACGTGCTCTCCAGGCCCGTTGATGGTCCGTTCTGCGGAGCTCTCAAGGGACGTTCCATTCGAAGCCAAAGTGAGTCTGGCAATCGACAGAAATGGGGACCTGATTGTCCCAGAGGTTCCCCTCCTGGATGCCCTCAAGGGAATCCGAGCCGATCGTATACGGTCGTGCGAGATCTGCTCCCGGATATTCTGGGCACCAAGAATCAACTCGGAATGTTGCAGTGAGAAATGCAGAAAAGCATACAACCAGAGAAATAGTCGGATGAGCAGGCGTTGAAGACGACTGTAATCAGGGACAAGTGAAAGGACGATCCAATGGCGCTGTTTAGGTATCCAGGGAAAAAGACATGGTGGTACGAGTTCCACTTTGCCGGACAGAAGGTACGTGAATCGGCAAAGACCAGATCAAAAGAGATGGCCCGACGAGCAGAACTCGCACGGCGGCGAGATATGGAAGAGGGCTATCACGGGCTGAAGAAACGGTCTCCGCCGAAGTTGTTCAGCGCCGCTGCTGAGGAATGGCTTCAGATCAAGAAGCCGACCCTAGCCCCTAGAAGCTACGTCATAGAGGAGGCCAACCTCAAGCACCTCCGCCCGGTATTTGGGAAGAGATTGATCACTGACATTGAAGGCAAAGACATCAGCCGCTATCAGGAGGACCGCCTAGGATCAGGGGCATCCCCGAAGACCGTCAATCTTGAGGTCGGGACGCTCCGGGCTGTCCTGAGGCGTAACCGGCTATGGGCTGCAATTCAGCCTGACGTGCGGATGCTCCCGACCCATGACGACATCGGTAGGGCTATTGCGCCCGAAGAGGAAGAAACCCTTCTTGCGGAATGTGGTCAAAGCAGATCACGCTCCCTCCTTCCTGCGGTTACTCTGGCATTGAACACTGGTATGCGCTACTCGGAGATTCGGCTGCTCTCTTGGCACCAAGTCGATTTTGCGGATCGAACGATCACGGTTGGAAAAAGCAAGACATCGTCCGGCACGGGCCGAGTGATCCCCCTCAATACAAGGACAGCCCCTGTTCTTGAATTTTGGGCCAGCAACTTTCCGGACCGGCAGCCGACTCATTATGTATTCCCACAAGAGCGCTACGGGGCCGCTGGCGACGACTTCAAGGCTTGCTCCTATCAGACAGACCCAACCAAGCCGATTGGCCGTTGGAAGGAGGCTTGGGAAGCAGCGAAGACCCGTTCAAGGGTCCAGTGCCGGTTTCATGACCTACGGCACACGGCCTGTACTAGAATGCTGGAAAAGGCCGTGCCGTTTTCCGTCGTAGCGATGATTATGGGATGGAGTTCTGCAACCACGGTCCGTATGGCGAAGCGCTATGGTCATATCGGACATGCAGCCCTCAGAACTGCCGTTGAAGCGATGTCCTCTGCTGTGAAGCCCGCCACCACAAAGCCCACCCAAGAAGCCCAAAACCCGCAGGGGTCCTTTGACAATCCCTTTGACCTAAATTCCGATGTGGAGGGGAACGTCCCTAAGCTATAGAGGGGATTGGCTCCTCAGGTAGGATTCGAACCTACAACCCTTCGGTTAACAGCCGAAACAGAGGTGATTTGCCGCGTCTTGCCTCCCCTTGCTCCCAATTGCTGATTGGAGCCTATCGTTCTTTCCGCCAATGATTTGCGAGTTGCTCGGACTTGCCTCGGTTGGTCTTACGTTGCCGGCTGTTGGTGCGCAGGATAGGCAAGAAATAGGCAAACCCTCGGAACCGTTGAACAATGAGAATCGTCGTGAAACCAGAGGGCCTAGATACTCGCGATTCTGCAACTCCTGCGAAAGATCGCTCCAGGCCGGTACCCCGGACGAGATTGCGCGATTCACGGCTGGAAGTATCATTGCGATTAAGAGTGGCGGGGGCCGCTGAGGAGCCCGACCCCGAAATGTCAGGATAACGGGTCGACTGAAACCAGCCAAGTCTGGAACCGCAGGGCACTGTCGACGTGGACGGGTGCTGCGCGTTGTCCCCTCCGGGCCTGCTTCCTCGTGACGTTCGTTAGCGGCGAATCGGCGCCACCTTCGGATCCCGGTCTACGGCCTCGATGCCTCCCACGCTACATGCGGGTAGGGGGGAGATATTCTCGGAATTCACAGATCCTCAGCACTTGAACACAGACCCGTCGCCGGCAGGTTCGCCTCCCATCTGTTTCGCCTGCTCTCCCATGATCTCCTCGTCTGCACGTCGGCAATGAGGAATCGGGCGCCCTGATTATCTGGAGGATTCAACCAGAGCATTCGCTGGAACGCCCACTGTGCGCCGTCAAAATTACCGGCCCGCCAAAGACAGAGGCCGTATCCGTGCAGGCACCTTAGGAACGGCCGGTTGTCGATCATCCGCCAGAGGAGGATACCATCGAAGTCGGCTCGCAGCGACAACTCACCAATCCGCATTCCGATCTCATAGTGCCGAAGTGCGTCCTTCGGGTGGTGGTCGAAGTCCAGATTGCCAAGGTGGGCGTGAGCGTCAAGGCATCGCAGGTCGGATTCACACATCTCATTGAGCAACTTCTCCGCTCCGGCGAAGTCTCCGGCATCCTTGCGGTCGTTCGATTCGGTGATCGGGTCCGAGAAGGGATCGTCGGGGTCCTCTCCCGGCAGAACCTGCTGCATTTCGAATTGCGGCCGCGGGCCGCGAGCGATCATCGGCTTCGCCCATTCCTCGATCGGCTCTCCCTCTTCGCCCCAATACTCCTCCGCCGGGTCCCACATCCCGCAGTTCTCCAGGCCGAGTGGGCGGAGGCCGAGTGCGCCGGCATCGATCCGTCTGGATTGGATCTCTCCAGAGAGATATGGGTTGCCCGCATAGGTCCACTGTTTGTTCGGTTGCACCGAAACGATTTCGCCCGGCGCCAAGTCCCAAAAGCGTTTGGCGCGGAGGGTTATGCGCTCTTCGCTACCGAGATGCCTGCACCTTACCGCGAGCTTTTGAACCGAAACCACGACCAGGTCAACGGTTCCGCCTTGATTCGGGGCAGGTGAAACAGCTTCGTTCCTTTTGCGCGTGGGCGCTGCTGGCTTCGTCTCCGGATGAGGCGGCAAGCCGATCCATTTTCGATAGGCAGCAAGATAGCGCTCACCAGGATCGCCCGGCCGAAGCTGGACGTCGGCGGCGGAGATTGTCTGTTGGGAGCCATCCTGCAGGCGGCATTTGGCGGTCAGGCCGCGGCGTTCGTTGCCATCGAAATCGAACTCGACCACTGTTACTGGCGCTCCGGCGATTGTAGCGGCGCAAGGCACGGTGAGATGATCCTCAAACGCTTGGCGGAATGCCCAGAGTTGCTCTACGTCGCCGTAGGCATCGACCGTGATCTGCTCAATCAGGTCTTCCAGAACCCCGCGCCTCGGCCTTTGTCTCATCGGGTTTCTTTTGAGTTTGCCACGACGCGGAGGGGCAAAGAATCCCGGAATTAATCTTCACTCAGGAGTGCCGCTGTCGAAGTGGACGGTTTGAGCAACTGGGCGACAATGGAGGATCGGCGGTCCCGCGATGAAAGCACTTGTACCCGAAGGCTACGCACAGTTTCTTGCTGACCTCAAGAGCCGGATACGAGCTGCGCAGCTACGTGCGTCTCTGGCGGTCAATCGAGAGTTGGTCCTGCTCTATTGGCAGATCGGCCGCGATATCCTCGATCGCCAGGAACGGGAAAGGTGGGGCGCCAAGGTAATCGACCGTTTGGCCGCGGATCTCAAGGGGGCGTTCCCCGAGATGAAGGGGTTTTCGCCTCGCAATTTGAAGTACATGCGGGCGTTCGCCGAGGCTTGGCCGGAAGAGGCATTTGTGCAAGCGGTGCTTGCACAAATCACCTGGTATCACAATCTCGCTATTCTGGAGAAACTCGCCAACCCCGACGAACGCATCTGGTACGCCAAGGCGACTATCCAACACGGATGGAGCCGTAACGTCCTTGTTCATCAGATCGAAGCCGGCCGCTTCCGTCGGCAAGGGAAAGCCGTTGCCAATTTCGATCGCACTCTTCCGGCTCCGCAATCGGATTTGGCACAGGACATCACCAAGGATCCGTACAATTTTGATTTCCTGACTCTCGGCGACGATGCCCATGAGCGCGACTTGGAACGAGGCCTGCTCGATCACCTCCGCCAGTTCCTGCTGGAACTGGGCGTCGGTTTTGCATTTGTTGGGAGCCAATATCGCCTGCTTGTTGGCAACGAGGAATTCTACATCGATCTGCTCTTTTATCACCTGAAGTTGCGGGCGTATGTGGTTGTCGATCTGAAGATGAAGGCGTTTGAGCCCGAATTCGCAGGCAAGATGAATTTTTATCTCTCGGCCGTCGACGATCTGCTCCGGCATCCCGATGACCAGCCGAGCATCGGCATTATCCTGTGCAAAACCAGGGAGCGATTCGTCGCCGAATATGCCCTCCGCGATATCAACAAGCCGATCGGCATATCGGAGTATCGGCTGGCCGAAAGCCTTCCCGAAAAGCTGCAAGGAAGCCTTCCGACCATAGAGGAACTGGAAAAGGAGTTGGGTGTCGCCTCTGAACAGGAATAACGCTCTCCTGAACCAACTCCCCCAGATTGAGAAGCAGTTGTGGGATGCCGATCGGATTCAGAAACGGCTACACACGCCTGGATGTTCCATGCCGATCCTACGGCAAGGAAGTGTTATGTGGCGGCCATTCGGGCCAGCGATTCCCGGCTGTACCCTCGATCGCGATTGGCCCCACCAGTGAAAAGCCGGGGACGAAGCCGGGCGGCATAGGTCGCGACGGACGCGCCGGCTGATGGTCCACGGTCGTGGTGCACCGCATTTCGTTCCATCCCACGTGAGCGGTCACGTGCTTGTAGAAGGTCGGAATTTCGCCGTCGCCCCAGTCTTCGTGGAGGATATTGAACTTCACCACGTCCCCCTGGATCTCAAAATCATCCAGTGCCGCCATGGTATACGGGTTGTCACATGTGCCGCAGACCATTCCGCGGAGCTTGTTCCCAACCTTGCGAATGATGAAATACTGCTTTGGGGCGCCGACGCCGAAGCCGAGCCAAACGCCGATCACGTCCTTCTCGCTGAGCTTGGATTTCCACGGCCCAGGTTGAATGTAACGCGGGGCCGGTGCGCCCAGGCCTTGCTGGTTGACCTTTACTGCGGGGATAGAAGGCGCCTTGGGGAGAATCGAAACAATGACCGGCAGTGGATCTGGTCCACGCGGGTCTTTACTGAGAATGCGCTCAAATTTGCCGCCACCCGGAGCACCGCTGGTGCCGCTCACGATCAGTTTGGCGTGATCGAACCTCGCCGTCGCCCGATCCTGGTAGGCGGTGCTGCCATCGGGATTCACATGCGTCACCAGGAAGCGGATCCCATCCGCTCCGAACGTGCCGTCGACAAAGGCCAGCGTGGTCGCGTCAGCACAATACGTGCAATAGATGCCCCTGACAGTATTGCCCCGGATCGAGAACTCGTAGGTGTGCGCCTCGCTACCGTCCGTCCGCCATCCGCCGCGGTAATCGTCGGCATCCTGGGCGGAGGCCGTATAGACCAGTCCCCATATCGAGAGAAGCCAGATCAACGTTCGTCCTCTGATCATAAGGTTCGAGCCCCCTTTTTCGCCGATTCTCTTGACCGTAATCTATGCTAACCCTGGCAGGGGTATCCGGTCTGAAGGCCTGCAAGCAGCGACCAGCAGCAAAGCCAGCGGGGCCCGCGGGCCTTCTCAGTAAACGCTGTCAGTTCGGCTCCGCCTTTCTTTCGAGTACGGTACGAATCTCGGTCACCGATGGCAGAAAGAGAGACATCTGATCAGGGTCCGCAAACACTGTCTCGTAATCGGCCGGGGTAAACGCGCAGGCGAGACGAGAGGCGAACGTCTGACGGAGTTGGCGCGCATAGTGATCGAGGTCGTAATCCCGAGCAACGACGTGGGCTGTCCCGACCGGACCGTCGGCCCATTCCTCCAGCAAGCCGCACCCGCCGTTTCGTTTGCGATACACGAGAACACGGTCACCGATACTCCACGATGTGCGACTACTTGCCAGCATCGCTTCATACGGCAGTTCACGCCGGCTTTCTCGAACCGCGAGGTATTCTCCGCGCGTCTTGGTGAGCCGTACGCGGGAGGAGACATCTCGCGTGGGTACCTCGCGGCGCCGGAGGCGATCCAAGGTATCCAGGTATGCCTCACGAACGCCACACACATCACCGACAAGCAAATGCGTGATGGCTTTGCGGAGAAATGCTTCACCGAAGGGCTCAGCCCGACTCGAACGGAAGGCAACGCCGTGGAGGATGAGCGAGCCGTCGTACCTCAACAGCGCGTAGTTCTTCGGCTCGTGGGACAACATTGCGGCGTATCGACCCTCGAATTCCAGTTGCACCCGCGGAGGAAGCAGAGCAGCCACTTCGGCGACTACACGCCGCTCGTCGACCTCGGTCCATTCCTCCGGCACCGCGAAATAGACTCCGTCTGTGTCGGCCTCCAGGAGCGTCACACCGCGGCCGGCGAGTTCGCGGCACATCAGGTCCAACGTCTCCCGCCCGCGCCTGGTGACCTCGTTCGCGGCGTGGACGTCCGCGAACCGCGTGAGCCCACCCGCTGCGAGGTAACCGTACGCGGAATTGACCACGAGCTTCATCGCGGCCGACATGGCCTCGTGCCCGTAACGCTCTGCCGACTCCGGCGCCGCCCGCCGTGCGTTTGCCTTTGCGGCAAGCCGCAAATCGACCAAACGGTCCACCAGGGCAAGCAAGGCTCCCAGGTGGTCCCGAACCGGCCCGATCCGGTATGCGCGCATCAGCGAAGGATACAGACTCGCGACATCCGCCTTCACGACCCGGTGCGCAACTCCTGCTGCGAAAAGGTGCAGTGCAGCGCCACTGTGAGGTGTTCCATCGCTGGCCTGGTGCGCCGGCAATGCCATTCCGGCGCGCAGATACGCTCGTACAAGCAGCGGATCGATGACGCCCGTGGCGGCCCCGGCGTCTGCAAGGCGCTCATACCGCCTAGGCGCAATCTGTGCCAGCGCGAAGGCAGCGCCGCCCAGCATCCTGGCAACACCGGCGACCTCGTTCACATCCGCGGTTGCGTAGCGGCGCACACGTTCCGGGTCGCGCCGGTACACGGTATAGACCTGGTCCCCTCGGATCTGCTCGCGATCGGGACCGGCAATCCCCAGGTGCCGTGCGACGGCTTTGAGACCATGGTTCGGCAACTCTCGGGTGGCAAAATCGTAACGGAGCACCGCATCAAGCGTGTCGATCAATTCGCGTCCCGGGGCAACATACCGTACACGCCGGCCCGCCGAATCCTCTGCAAAACCGCGCCGGGCCGCTCGCACCCGCAGTCCCGGCGGTCCGATCCGACCGAGCGCAAGTGGCACACCGAGAATCTGCGCCCGCCTGGCGAGAAATGGCAGGTCAAACCCGTGCAGATTGTGGTTCTCGACTACGTCGGGATCCGCGGCATTTACCTGTACCATCAATTCGCGGATCAACGCCGCCTCGCCGGCGTTTCCATCGGAGCGTGCCTCCAAGGTGTCCGTCACGCCCGATGGATAGCGCATGGCGATCATGAAAATCCGATCCCGCTCAGGATTTAGACCCGTCGTCTCCAGATCGAACTGCATCCGGTGGAGATCGTCGAACGAAAGATCCCGGAAGTAAGTTCGCCCGGTGCGGGCGAGGTACTGCTCCTCCGGCGCCAACGCGAGCACCGTCTCTTTCCCTAATTCCCGTAGATGGCGTGCACGTCTTCCTAGGCGCCGGCTCGCCCCCTCCAAAACAGCCGAGATCAACGCTCGTCCATCCTCGGCGGAGACTAAGTAGCGTAGGGAACCTGGACCGTCCAGTTCGCGAAACGTGTTCGGAATGCCCTCGCAGCCTTCGTGGCCCAGTCGACCACCGAGATGCTGAAGATCATCCAGTCGATCGAGAACCAGCCAGGGCCGGAATCGCGCCTCTTCTCGAACCAGTTTCCCAGTCTTCACGATTCGGCGCCAAACGATCGCACGGCCGTCCAGGTCGGCCCACACCGAGACGATTCCTGGAGTGGGATCCCAACCCCAAACCCATTCGTCCTCGCCTGGTGCCATTGGCAAATCCTACTGTGCCACAATCAGCCGATTATGAGTGCGTCGTCGCCCAGAGAAGACCTGCTACCACTTCGGAGCAGGTGAACTCTCTGGCGAAGCACCGCATCCGGCCGTGAGTGAGTTTTTCGAAATGCTGTTTAAGCTTCATATTGCTCGGGTTCCACTCTGATGGTCTGCTCAGATGACCGGCAAATTCGCTCGCTTCATCTTTTCACCAAAGCTGTTGGACAGGAGTTTGCACACTGATTAGGAGCGAAAAGTCGGCCTGGATCCACCGATTCGGTCTATATCACGCGTCGGTCGTGCCCGCAAGGGCCTTGCTAATGAGAACTCGTGGCAGGCGCGCGCAGATTCGAACTGCGATCTTCGCTTTAGAAGAGCGAGGCCCTGTCCTTTGGACGACGCGCCCGTGGTAGCCCCACCCCGACTCGAACGGGGATTCCAGGTTTAGGAAACCTGTGCCTTCTCCGGTTAGACGATGGGGCCTTAATCCTTAAACGGGTCGTACACGTCTTTGCCCGCCATTGCGACGCCCAATGGCTTGAGCGTATGAAGGATGCGGACGGAATCCGAGTGTTCGGTGAGGACGTCCGGCAGCCGCTTGTAGCAGTGGGGCGACTCGTCAACACCGCCACCGCGCAGTTCCACCTTCGCCTCATTCACCCAACTGTCCATCATTTCCTGAGTGACCTTCGGCTCTCGCTTCCACTCACCCGAAGTCCGGTCGCGCTTGCCTTTGGCTTCCATCCGGCCCATCACGCGGCCGGCCCCGTGGATGGTCGAGTAGAGCGACAGCGAGGGCTGCTCGTTCTCGATGCCCTCCAAGATGACTGACACTTCGCCCATAGTGCCACCGACGAATCCCTTCTGGCCTGGGAATGCCGGCGTCGCACCCTTCCGGACGACCCATAGGTCTTTGCCGCCGTGAGTCTCGCGCCAAGCGAAATTGTGATGGTTGTGAACCGAGCTGAGTACCCGTGCGCCCAGGATCTTCACAACACGATCGCAGACCCAGTCCCGGCCGGCATAAGCATACCGCCCGGCGAGTTTCATGGCCGCGATATAGTCCTGGCCTTCCTGGGTGCGGGAATCGAGCGCCACCGGAGCTGAGTCCATATCGTCCTTGGCGCCCGCGCGGTTCAGAAATCGCGTGGCTATCTTGTGGCCGAAGCCGCGGGAGCCGAAGTGGACACCGACCCAGATTCGGCCCTGCTCGTCTTCGAAGATATCGACATAATGGTTGCCACTGCCGACCGTGCCGAGCTGTGCTCGGGCCATGTCGCGCAGTGAGGTCAGCCGCCAAGTCGCGCTGTTGGCGCCCTGCTTGATCTGCCAGGCGTCGTCGTTGTTGTCGTCGAACAACTCGTGATCGACTGGCTCCTTATTCTTGCGGGCTAGGCCGAAGCTGATGGTCGACCAGACGTCATCCATGATGCGCGTGATATTGGCACGCACGTCGGCCCCCTCAGCGTCAGTGAGCACTGCCTTGTTGCCGCACCCGATGTCATAGCCAACACCCGACGGGCTCACCAGGGTCTCGTGCGCGATCACACCGCCGATCGGCACACCATAGCCCTTGTGGTGATCGGCCATCATGGCGGCCTGCCCGAAGATGTAATAGCAGGTCTTGATCTGCCGGAGCGCCCCTTCGTCGACCGGCGCGCCCCATACCGGAATGTTGTCGATGATCTCCATCGCTTCGTCTCCTTGGTGGAACCTGTGGGGATCGAACCCACCTCGTCCTGATTAAAAGTCAGGTGCCTCTCCGATTCGGCATAGGTTCCGAACTTGGTGCCGGGGTAGAGGATCGAACTCTACTGATCTTCTTTGTAGGAGAAGTGCCGTCACCAGACGACAACCCCGGCATGGTGCCCCAGGATGGAATCGAACCACCGCCTGGCGCTGTATATAAGACAGCCGCGCTGCCACTGCGCTACTGGGGCATCAATCTGCTCCTTCCGCGACAGCGCTGAATTGCTCCCAGCACCTCAAGTCGCACAATTCATCCCAACACGATTGGCACAGGCCGATCTGGCCCTCTTGTTCGTTGCCGAACTGTTTACCGCACCCTTTACATTTCATAAAGTGGCTCCGAGGGCAGGATTCGAACCTGCGCATTTCCTGATTAACAGTCAGGCGCCTTGCCAACTTGGCTACCTCGGAACAACTTGGTGGGCCATCACAGAGTCGAACTGTGCTCTCTCGATTAAGAGTCGAGTGCTTCGCCGGCAAAGCTTATAGCCCGAAACTTGGTAGGGGCGGCGGGTCACGATCCCGCATCCGCTGCTTGAAAGACAGCGATCCTGGCCAATTAGACGACACCCCCGTGGCAGGGCCGGCGAGAGTTGAACTCGCATCCTCTGGGTGAGGTCCAGAGATCCTGCCGTTAGACGACAGCCCCGAAAAACTTTGGCGCGGTGTACGGGAATCGAACCCGCATCCCCTTGATCGACAATCAAGTGCCTCACCAGTCGGCCTACACCGCGAAGACTGGTCGACCAGTGGGGATTCCAACCCCAATTTCAGCGTTCGGAGCGCTGTGTCCTCTGCGATTGGACGACCGGCCGAAAATTGGTACGGGCACGAGGAGTCGAACCCCGATTTGTACGTTCGTAGCGTACCGTCCTGTCCTTTGGACGATGCCCGCGTGAAACTCTGGCTGGCCGCCCAGGCCTCGAACCTGGAACCTCCGCGTTCAGAGCGCGGCGCGCCGCCAATTGCGCCAGCGGCCAGTGGTAGGGGGTGAGCGAATCGAACGCCCGAAGCCAGCTTCAAAGGCTGACGGCTTTCCACTAACCGAACCCCCTTCATCAAATGGGGTGACCGGAGAGAATTGAACTCTCGTAGTTGGAGCCACAATCCAACGCCTCAGCCACTCGGCCACGGTCACATCTGGTGCCTGCGGGAGCGCTCGAATCTCCGTGTCCGGCTTTTCAGACCGGCGCTAGTCCATCTCAGCTACGCAGGCGAATCTGGTGGAGACGGAGAGAATCGAACTCTCATCGGCTGGGTGCAAACCAGCAGTCCTCCCGTTGAACGACGTCCCCACGGTTGCGGAGGTGGGAATCGAACCCGACCTAATGGCGGCTTATGAGACCGCCGTGTGCACCAGCTCATCTTCTCCGCATCAAAACTGGTCGACCGAGCAGGAATCGAACCTGCGACCTTCCGTGTATCAGACGGATGCACAGCCTGCCGTGCTCTCGGTCGGTGGAGCCCCGTGCAAGAGTCGAACTCGCTTCTCCGCTTTACAAAAGCGGCGCATCGCCGGCAATGCTTGCGGGGCTGAAAAGCTTGGAGCCAGCGGAGCGAATCGAACGCCCATCGGTCGCTTACCATGCGACTGCTCTACCACTGAGCTACGCCGGCTGGAGCCGAAGGGCGGATTCGAACCGCCATCTGAGCGTTACGAGGGCTCTGTTTTTCCCACTAAACTACTTCGACGCTTCTCGTCAAACTCCTTGGAGCGAGTAACCGGATTCGAACCGGTGTCCGGACCATGGCAAGGTCCAATCCTAGCCGCTAGACGATACCCGCGTGGAGCGAGCGGAGAGAATCGAACTCTCTTGGCCTGCTTGGAAGGCAGGAACTCAGCCAATAAGTCACGCTCGCTTGAATTACACGCACTTATATTCAGTTGTCAAAGAACACACTTCGACGGCAGCACGTGGACGGTTAGATCCTTACAGCCCTGGTGCGCTTTTATCCGATCTTTCGGCCGTCAGAACACACTGGTCGGGCACCCCGGATTCGAACCGGGAATCTCATGATCCCAAATCATGCGGGTTAAGCCGTTTCCCAAGTGCCCGTAGAAAAAGCACCCGTAAAAAGCAAAAGGGCCGGTCTTTCGACCGGCCCCGTAATGAGAATCCAAAGTACTATCTCATACGGGGCTACGGACCTTCACGCGCATTAAGGGTATCGACGCACGCTGGTTTTGTGGCCTGCGGCATTCTCCCGAAATGGATAGCTTGTATCATCACGCAACTCTAGAGTAAGTGAGCCAAGTACGAAAAGCAAGAACTTTAATGTGGTGGCGGAGGGCGGAGGAGTCGAACCCCCATCCGGGTCCTTCCCGGAGCGCTGGTTTTCGGGACCAGAAAGCGTTGCCGTCGCTTCGCGCCCTCCGATGGAGTGAGAGCCGGGACTCGAACCCTTTAAGAACTGTTTTGCAGACAGTCGCCTCGACCACTTCGGCATCTCCCACATGGCACACCCGCGAGGAATTGAACCCCGAATCGCAGTTTTGGAGGCTGCTACCGTCGCCGTCCCGGTCGGGTGTGTAACTGGTGGGCCTGCTCGGAGTCGAACCGAGAAAAGCAACCGCTTTTGAGGCGGCCGGCTGTACCGATTTACCTATGCCACAGGCCCGAAACTTGGTCCGCAGGGAGAGATTCGAACTCTCAAGCTCCTCGGTCTGAACGAGGC
>Ga0335078_10011021_pt1 | contig 13395 bp, 11 predicted proteins | sample Lox_Sample_32_FD_206711 | JGI IMG/M metagenome (GOLD analysis project Ga0335078, IMG submission 206711) | Soil microbial communities from Loxahatchee National Wildlife Refuge, Florida, United States - Lox_Sample_3.2 | ecosystem: Environmental > Terrestrial > Soil > Wetlands | place: USA...
CCGCGGATCGACGCCTGGCGCCAGAACAGCGTCCGCAGGTCGACCTCCACCATCGGTCCGGCGGTCGCGCCGATGACGACCACCCGACCTCCCCGCGCGAGCGCCCGGACGGATCTGGGGACGGTCGGGCTCCCGACGGAGTCGAAGACGACGTCGACCCCCCGTTTCTCGCTCCACAGCCACAGGACGCGGTCGAGCGGCCGCTCGGCCGGGTCGTAGACGAGGAAGTCGTCCGCCCCCAGCGCGCGCGTGCGCGCCTCCTTCGCGGCCGAACGGGCCGCGACCGCCACCCGGGCCCCGAGAAGCTTCGCCACCTGGACGGCGGCGGTCGCGACCCCGCCGCCGGAGCCGACGATCGCCACGCGGTCCCCGGGGGCGACCGCCCCCACCGTCTTCAGCGCTCGCCACGCGGTCTGAAAGACGAGCGGGACGGCGGCCCCCTCCGCGAACGAGAGCCGCGAAGGGAGCGGGTGGACATTCCGGGCCGGCACCACCGTGAACCGGGTGATCGACCCCTGCGTGTGCTCTCCAAGGATCCGAAAGTTTCGGCATAATGCCTCCTGGCCGGCGTGGCACTCGTCGCACGTCCCATCCCAGATCCCGGGGTTGATCAGCACGCGATCGCCCGCGGCGACCCCGGTCACCCCGTCCCCGACCCGGTCGACCTCCCCCGCTCCGTCCGAGCCGAGGACGTGGGGCCGGTCGACGGTCACCCCGGGGATCCCTTCGAGCGTGAAGCGGTCGAGCCGGTTGAAGGCGCCGGCCCGCAGGCGCACCCGCACCTCCCCGGGGCCGGGCGTCGGTTCTGCGACCTCCACGAACCCGAGCCGATCCGGCCCGCCGTGCTCTGAGAAGCCGAAACCGCGCGTCCCGATCACCCCGCGCGGGACCGCTTCCACCCCGTCCCGGCCGCCCCGTCCTCGAGCTCGATCCCGACCGCCTTCAGGTCGTCCCGGATCCGGTCGGCCTCGGCGTAGTCGCCGCGGGCGCGGGCGCGGGTCCGGGCGGCGAGCGCCGCGCCGATCGCGCGGCCCCACCCGTCGCTCTCCGGCCGTTGGTCGGCCGCGAACAGGCCGAGCACCTCCGCGCCCCAGTCGTACGGGGCTCGGAGCGCGGCCAGGGCGGCGCCCGAGAGGCCGGCGAGCCCGATGGTCGGCTCCGAGAGGCGACGTGTCCAGCCGAACAGGAGCGCGATCGCCTCGCGCGTGTTGAAGTCGTCCGCGAGGACGGCATCGAGACGCTCGACCAGCTCGGCCGCCTCCGCGACGAGCGCCTCGGGCGGGGAGGCGCCGGGCCGGTCCGCGCCGTCGCGCGCGAGGATCTGGTCGATCCGCTCGGCCGGCTGGCGCAGTCGGTCGTAGGCGTCCTTCGCCTCCGCGAGGCTGCGGTCGGGGTCGAAGTCGAGCGGGCTCCGGTAGAGGGCGTTCAGGTAGTACAGCCGCAATGCCCCCGGCCCGACCGCGTCGATCGCTGCGTCGAGGGCGGCGACGTTCCCGATCGATTTCGACATCTTCTCCCCCGAGAAGAGCAGCAGCCCGCCGTGCATCCAGTAGTTCACGAGCGGCGCGTCGCCCGTCGTCGATTCGGCGAGCGCGACCTCCGCCTCGTGATGGGGGAAGATCAGGTCGATCGCCGCGCCGTGGAGGTCGTAACGGGGTCCGAGCAACCGGAGGGTCATCGCGGTGTCCTCGATATGCCAGCCCGGGCGGCCCGGTCCCCAGGGGCTCTCCCACGACGGCTCGCCCGGGGTCGCCGCCTTCCAGATGACGAAATCCTCGGGCGACCGCTTCCGCTCGTCGACCTCGACCCGGGCGCCCGCCCGCAGCCCCTCGACCTTCTGGCCGGAGAGCTTGCCGTAGCCGGGGAACGACGAGACGTCGAAATAGACCGAGCCGTCGTCGGCGCGGTAGGCGTGCCCCTTCTCGATCAGGGTCGTGATCTGCGCGAGGATCTCGGGGACGTAGTCGGTCGCGAACGGATAGTAGTCGACCGAGGTGACGCCGAGCCGCTCCATTGCCGCGCGGTACTCGTGGAACCGTCGCTCGGCGAGGAGCAACGGCTCGGTCCCCTCCTGGGCCGCGCGGGCGATCAGCTTGTCGTCGAGGTTCGTCACGTTCTGGACGTAGAAGACGCGGTAGCCCCACCGGGCGAGGGCGCGCGCGACGACGTCGAAGAAGACGAACGTCCGTCCGTGGCCGACGTGCGCGGGCGCGTAGGGGGTGAGCCCGCAGACGTACATCCCGACCCGCGGCGGATGGAGCGGAGCGAACAGTCGGGTCGACCGGCTGAGCGTGTCGTAGACCGTGACGCGGCGCACGGTCACAGCCCCCCGAGCGCCCGCCCGACGTCCTCGGCCAGGTCCGCCGGGTCCTCGATGCCGCACGACAGCCGGACGATCCCGTCGGTCACCCCGTGGGCCTCGCGCTCGGCCTTCGGCACGCTCGCGTGGGTCATCGACGCCGGGTGGTCGACGAGCGACTCGACGCCCCCTAGGCTCTCGGCGAGCGTGAACACCTTCAGCCGTCGGAGGAACCGGAGCGCCGCCGACCGGCCGCCCTTCAGGTCGATCGTGACGATCCCGCCCGGGCCGCTCATCTGGCGACGGCCGAGCGCGTACTGCGGGTGCGATCGCGATCCGGGATAGTGCACGGCGCGGACCCGGCGGTCCCCGGTCACGGCGTCGACGACCGCCCGCGCGCTCGCCTCGTGGGCGTCCATCCGCACGGCGAGCGTGCGGATCCCGCGCAGCACGAGGTAGCAGTCCATCGGGCTCGGGACCGCGCCGACCGCGTTCTGGAGCCAGCGCAGGCGCTCGCCGACCGCCCGCCGTCGAGCGACGAGGGCGCCACCGATGATGTCCGAGTGTCCGCCCAGGTACTTCGTCGTGGAATGGAGCACGAGGTCGGCGCCCAGGGCGATCGGCTGCTGGCGCGCGGGGGTCGCGAACGTGTTGTCGACCGCGACGAGCGCCCCGGCCGCGTGGCCGAGCCGGGCGATCCGACGCAGGTCGACCAGCTTCAGCAGGGGATTGGTGGGGGACTCGGCGTAGACGAGGTCGGCCGGTTCGGAGAGGGCGCGCTCGACGACCCCGGCGTCGCCCAGGTCGACGAACTCCACCCGAAGACCGAACTGCCGCCGGTGGTGGTCGAACAGCCGCCAGGTCCCGCCGTACAGGTCGTCCCCCGCCACGACCCGGCTCCCGCTCGGGTACATCTCGAGGAGCGTCGCGAAGGCGCCGAGGCCGGAGGAGAACGCGAGCCCGGTCCGGCCGCCCTCCAGGTCGGCGATCGTCGCTTCGAGGACCGCGCGGGTCGGGTTTCCCGAGCGGCTGTAGACGTACCCCTGGTTGCGGTTCGGGGCCGCCTGCTTGAAGGTGCTCGTGAGGTAGATCGGCGGATTGACCGCCCCGGTCAACGGGTCGGCCGGCTGTTTCGCGTGAATCACCCGGGTGCTAAACCGCATCGCGGTCTCCCTCGTCGAGCGACCGACCCACGAGGTCGTGCCTCGTAAGGACTCCGAGCGGAGCGCCCGAAGCCCGGTCGCGGACCAGGATCGCCCGCTCGTCGCGGAGCCGACGGATCAGCTCAGAGACCGGGGTGTCGGCGGCCGCCTCGGCGAACGGCGAGGAGAGGACCGAACGGGCCGTTCGGTCGAGCACGGTGCCGTCGTCGAAACTGCGGCGCAGCACCTCGTCCTCCCGGAACGATCCCACGTTCTTCGCCCCGTCCAGGACCGGCATCTCGGCGATGTGGTGGGTGCGGAGGGTCTCCAGCGCCGACCGCACGCTCGTCGTCGGCTCGACCGCGACGAGCGCCGGCACGTCGCGCTTCGCCCGCAGGACGTCGCGGGCGGTCGGGCCGGTGCCGACCAGCCCGTTCTCCCGCATCCAATCGTCCGAGTAGAACTTCGACAGGTACCGGTCGCCCGAATCGGGCAGGATCACCACCACGACCGAGCGCTCGGGGATCGGCCGCGCCGCGAGCCACTTCATCGCCCCGGCGACGGCCGCCCCCGAGGAACCTCCGACGAACAGACCTTCCTCGCGGGCCAGCCGGCGGGCCGTGTCGAACGACTCCCGGTCGCCGACCACGACGAACTCGTCCAGGTACTGGAACTGCACGGTCTTCGGGACAATGTCCTCCCCGATCCCTTCGACCAGGTACGGCACGGCGGGCGGCAGCTGCTTCGTACGGAAGTACGGCTCGAGCACCGAGCCCTCGGGATCGACGGCGACGATGCGGACGCCGGGCCGATGCTCCTTGAAATGCCGTCCGATCCCGCTCATCGTGCCCCCGGTACCGACCGTCCCGACGACGGCGGCGAGCTCCGCCCCGGCGTCCCGGTCGATCTCGGGGCCGGTGGTGCGATAGTGGGCCTCGGGGTTCGCGGCGTTGGAGTACTGGTTGGGATAGAACGCCCCCGGGATCTCGCGGGCGAGCCGGGCCGCCACCGAGTAGTGGCTCATCGGATGGTCGGGCGGGACGCCGCTCGGGGTGACGACGACCCGCGCGCCGTACGCCTTCAGCAGACGGATCTTCTCGGAGCTCATCTTGTCGGGGATGACGAACACCGAGCGGTACCCGCGCACGGCGGCGACCAGGGCGAGCCCGACCCCCGTGTTGCCGCTCGTGGCTTCGACGATCGTCCCCCCCGGCTTCAGCAGGCCGTCCCGCTCCGCGGCGTCGATCATCTGCGGCCCGATCCGGTCCTTGACCGACCCCCCCGGGTTTAGGAACTCGAGCTTCGCGAACAGGCGGTACGGCAGCTCGGCCCCGACCCGCCGCAGCGGGACGAGAGGGGTGTTCCCGACGAGGTCGAGTATCGACCGGACGGGACGGTCGGTCGGCGGCACGGCCCGCGCGAGCGGGGCGTCCAAGTTAAACCCTCCGCTGGCGGGTGAACGGCCCGCGACCCGCCCGGGTTCGTGCGGTACGAACCCGTCCGTTCGAATCCGCCCTATCCCTTAAGGAAAGAACCAGGCCTTTCCCTCCCGGGTCGATGCTCGGAGCGCTAGAGACGGAGGTCCTCGCTTCGCTGCGCGAGCTCGGCGAGGCCCCGGCGGCGACCGTGCGCAAATCGCTCGACCATCGGGGGACCCGCGTCGCGTACACGACCGTCGCGACGATCCTGTCGCGTCTGTTCGAGAAAGGCCTGGTCCGGCGCCGCCGGGAGACCTGCCGGGGCGGCGAACGGTACATTTATCGAACGGCGAACGTCGAGCAGAAATACCTCCTCAATCTCCTGCGGGGCGTCGTCGCCATGTTTGGGCCGGCGGGAGTCGTTCATCTGAACGAGGAGATCGCGAAGCTGAAGCCGTCGGAGGAGCGCGAACTGCGCCGCCGGCTCGGCCTCGACTGAGCTCCGTTGCGCTCTCATGGGGCCCGGGCTCGTACCCGGCATCGCGGTGTCGGTCCTCACGGCGGCCCTCGTCGCGGCGGCGCTCGTCCGAGCGGTCGGCCGCTCGGGATCGGTCGCCGTCTTCCGTCTCACGGTCGGCCTGCTCGCCGTCTGGGCGGTCGTCGTCACGACGGCGCTCGTCTGGGTGCTCGGGAGCGGCGGATTCGGGGGCGCGGAGCGCCTCGCCCGGTCCCCGGCCGTCCTCTTCACCCCCGCCGCCGCCGGGGTCTGGGCGATCGGGGCGGTCGGCGCGTTCGCCGTCTTCTCGGCCGCATTCCTGCTCAGCCAGCTCGTCGGACGGGGACTGCTGATCGTGCTGGCGCCCCGGCCCGTCCCCTGGCCGGCCGGTCTCGCATCGACCGGTACGCCGACGCACCTGTTGGCCTACCACTCCGAGCGGTCGGACGCCCTGATGTTCACGCTCCTCGTCCCGTCCGTCCGCGCGCCGTGGAAGCGCGAGGACGTCATCCTGGTCTCCGAGCGGCTCCTGCAGCACCTGTCGCCCGAGGAGTGGGAGGCGGTCGTCGCCCACGAGCTCGGCCACCTCCGCGAGATGGACGGACGGTACCTCACGTTCGTCCGCACGTTCGCCCGGATGATGCGGTGGGACCCGGTGCTGGCGCTCGCCGCCGATTCGCTCACCCGCCGCGAGGAGTTCCGGGCGGACCTGGACGCCGTGGAGCTGACCGGCCGGCCGAGGGCGCTCGCCCGGGCGATCTACAAGGCGAGCCGACTCGCCCCGGCTCGGTCCGGGGCGCTCGTCGGCCTGCTCGGACCCGGCGGCCGTCGGGGACAGCGGCAGGCGGTCGAGCGGATCCACCGGCTGGTCGCCCTCGCGGAGAGCGGTCGGTTCCCGGAGGAGCCCAGTGCCTAACGTCCGGCCTCGGGGCGTCCGGACGATTGCGTTCGCGCTCACCGCGGTCGCGCTCCTGCTGACCGCGGCCCCGTCGATCCCGAGCGCGCGCGGCGCGAGTCCGCCGCTCCCGGTGAAGTCCGACCGGCAGTTCGTCGGCAACCTTTCGGCGCCGTCGATCGCGCCGGGGGGGACGGGATCCCTCCGCTTCTCGCTCACCGACCCGTCCCTGTTCGGTGCCGCGCTCTCCTCGGTGCGCCTGACGTTCGAGGTGTACGCCTTCAACGGGTTCCCGGCCAACGGGAGCGCGGCCGTCCCGGTCGCCAACGCGCCCCTCCTCAGCAACGCCACGACGAGCGGTGCGACGGTCGGATTCGGGGTCGGCTCGCTCGCCTCCGGCCACACCGTCACCGGTTCGATCGGCATCGCGACCTCCTCCGCGACCCCGACGGGCGCCTTCGCGATCCGGACCGCGCTCGCGTTCACGCTCAACGCGACCGCCTACCGGCTGGAGTCGCGCGGCTGGTTCTCGGCCGCGACGTGGGCCGCCGCAACGCACGAGCTGAACGGGAGCGCGACGCTGAACCTCTCGGTCCTCGGAGTGTCGGGCGTCCTGCCGGAGACGGCGGTGCTCGTCAGCAGCTCCGATTGGCAGTGGGCGCTCGGCGCCCTCCTGGCGGGCGCGTTCGTCCTGCTCGCGGCGGGGGCGTGGGTCTACGCCCGGCGCGGACCGGGCTCCACCGGCGGGGCCGGGTAATCGCCGCGGGTCGACAGCCACGCGCCGACCGCCTTCGGGAGCAGTCGCACGAGCCCGGGCGACTCCCGGAGAAGCTCGCGCGCGACCGACGTCGGGAAGTCGATGTCGCCGAAGGCGACGACCGTCCCCCCGAGCGACCCGTGCCGCAGCGCCTCGACGACCGAGTCGAGCTCGGCGTCGCTGAGCCGGACGAACAACCGCCGGAGGTAGAGCGCCTTGCGGAACTCCTCGGAGAACTCGGCGTGCCACGCCGCGTCGTACCGGCGGAGGCGGGCCGCCGACAGGTCGTTCGCGTCGAGCGCCTCGCCCAGGACGGCGCCCGCGAGCTCGGCCGCCCGGATCCCGGTGAAGATGCCGCCCCCGGAGAGCGGCTTCACCTGGGCGGCGGCGTCGCCGACCAGCACGACCCGATCGGCGGAAAGCGCCGGCACGGTGCCGATCGGGATCCCCGAAACGAGGTACGCCGTCGGGCTGGCGAGCGCGCGGCCGAACCGCCGCTCGAGATGGGCGAGCAGCCGGTCGAAGTAGGCGCGCGCGGACGTGCCGTCGGCGTCCGCGGCCAGGCCGACGCGCGCGCCGCCGTGCCCGTCGGGGATCCACCAGCCGAACAGCCCGGGTGCGAACGCGCGGCCGAGGTAGACCTCGACGGTGTCGGCGTCGCCGGGGGCATCGGGAAACTCGGCCTCGAACGCGGGCAGGATCTCCACCGGGCGTCGGAGCCGGAACGCCCGGGCGACCGCGCTCGCGACCCCGTCGGCCCCGACGACCACCCGGGCCGAGAGCTCCTCCGCGCGTCCGTCCGCTCCGGTGAGCCGGACCCGAACCCCGTCCGGCTCGCGGTGGACGATCCCATCGAACCGTACCGCCGTCCGGACGACCGCCCCGTCCGCCGCGGCCCGGTCGGCGAGGTGGACGTCGAGCGCGCCGCGGTCGATGACGAACGCCCGCGGCTCGTCGGCCCGGAAGGAGAACGGCCGCAGGCTCGGGCCGAAGACCGTCGCCCCCCGGACCGGCTGGATCATGTACCGGCCCTCGCCGGCGAGATCGAGGACCCGCCGCGAGACGAGTCCGGCGCACTGGACCGGGACGCCGACCTTCGGGTGCTCCTCGAGGAGCAGGACGCGGTGGCCGGTGGCGGCGAGCCCCCGGGCCGCGGTCGAGCCGGCGGGCCCGGCTCCGACCACGAGCGCGTCCCAGTCGGGCACGGCGGTCAAACCGGCGCCCCGCTGATAACGGGGAGGCTGTACGGGGGTCGGCGGACCTACCGGCCGCGCCAGGGCGTTTCGACCAGGTCGGTCCGCTGCCGGGGCTGGACCGCCGACGCTTCGACCGTCGCGGAGACGCCGGCGGTCCGGGCGAGGTGCCCGACCCAGGCGATCATCGCGCCGTTGTCGACGCAGAGCGAGCGGGGGGGCGCGAACATCGGGACCCCCCGGCTCTCTGCCATCGCCCGGACCATCCCCCGCAGCCGCTCGTTGCACGCGACGCCTCCGCCGAGCACGACCGAGCCCTTGCGGCGGTGCGCGAGGGCGCGTTCGGTGATCTCGGTGAGCATCGCGTACGCCGTGGATTCGACCGAGTACGCGAGGTCCGGGCGGGGCCGACCCTGCGCGTGCAGCGCCAGCGCGGCGGTCAGCATGCCCGAGAAGGCGACGTCCATTCCGTGGACCGAGTACGGGAGCGGGAGCAGCTCCGTTCCCTGCTTCGCCTCCGCCTCGAGCGCCGGGCCGCCGGGGAACGTCCCGCCGAGCCCGATCCACAGCTTGTCGAGGAAGTTGCCGATGCCGATGTCGAGCGTCTCCCCGAGCACGCGGTACCGGCCGCGGCCGTAGGCGATCACCTGCGTGTTCCCCCCGCTGGCGTACAGGAGGAGCGGGTCGTCGAGCCCGCTCAGGGCGCGGGCGATCTCGACGTGCGCGACGCAGTGGTTCACGGGGACGAGCGGTCGGTCCCAGGCGAGCGACAGGACCCGGGCCACCGTCGCGCCGGCCCGAAGGCACGGGCCGAGGCCGGGGCCCTGGGCGAACGCGACCGCGTCGATCTCGTTCGGCCGCACGCCGGCGGCGGCGACCGCGCGCTCGACCAGTTCGGGGAGGACGTCGACGTGGTGGTTCGCCGCCTCGCGCGGGTGGATGCCGCCCTTCTCCGGGCGGTGCATGTCCGAGGCGAGCGCGAGCACCTCGTGGGACTCCGAGACGATCCCGACCGACGCGGTGTGCGCGGTCGACTCGATCCCGAGGACGACCATCGCCGCGTCGGCCGCCCGCCGGCGGCCGGGTCACTCCTCCGACGACTCGATGCGAAAGCGGACCTTCGAGCCCTCGAGGGCCGTCTGGATCCGGTCGGCGAAGGCGAGCGTCTCGGCGACGGTCGCCGACCGTCCCCAGTCGTAGACGAAATCGTACCCTTCCGTCTCGGGTCGGAAGCCGAGGCTCTCGAGCGTCTCGGCCACCGCCGAGTACGGGCTCCCCTCGCTGTCGAGCTGGAGGAGCAGGAACGTCTGCGTCATCACCGAGACCGCGTCAGGGGTCGGGCTCCTTAAGTCGTTCGTCGCCGGGGATCGGCAGGCGAAGGTCGGGGGGCACCTCGTCGTCCTCGACCTCGGGCGTCGGACGCTTCGCGTGCGCGGTGACCCAGGCGGCGACGCCGCGTCGGAACCGTCCCATCTCGTTCGGAGCGAGCACGAGGCAGCCGACCGCGAGCAGCTCGTCCCGCGCCGAGACGAGCCAGGCCGCGGCGCCCGGCACGAGGGCGGGATCGCTCCCCGAGACGAACCGCGAGAACAGGCTGCGGCCGCCGCGCACGAACTCCACGGCGTCGTCGGCGACCACCACGCGATGTCGACCGAGCGGCAACCGCGGCAGGATCTGTTCGGCGCCGTGGAATGTCGGCCGAGGGACGCCGTCCGAGCCGACGACGAACCAGGGGGTGCCGTCGACGCCGATCGTCCGCAACCGGCCGGTCCGACGCGACCGGTCGGCGGTCAGGCGATCCGGGAAACCGTCCGCGGTCGCCGACCCGAACTGGAACGCGAGCAGCGAGCGCACCTGGCGATCGGTCCACTGAGCGGACCAGTCCTGCCCGAGGTCGGCGTCGAGCCCGGCAAGGGTGGCCAGCTCCCCGGTGATCTCGCTCGGCGCCCGGTGGCGGGGGGGTTCGTCGAACTCGGCCCGGCCGAGGTACGGTCCGACCGGGTACAGTTCCGTGAGCTCCAGGGGGACGCGCCCGGCCGGCGTCGCGACCTCCCACCACATCGGTCGGCCAGTGCGATCGTGCGTCGGAATGCGCCCGAGGTACTCGGGGCGGAGGGCGACCCGAGCGATCAGGCGCGGTTCGGTTCGGCCGGCGGCGAAGGCGGCGACCCGGAGCCGGAACCGCTGGACGGCCGGACGGTCCGGGCTCGTCGTCGAGATCTCGCGGAAGGCGCGGCGGCTCTCGGGCTCGGTCGGCCAGAACACCTCCGGCCGGCTGGTGGCCGCCTCCACGCCCGCCCGGAGCGCCGGATGCGCCGCGGCCCGTCGTTCGACCAGCTCCCAGAGCGTTCCGTCCCGGATCGCCTGGCGGACGCGCCCGATCTCTGCGACCGACTCGGAGAGGTTGTGGAGCGCGAGCCGGGCCTCCCGGGCTGCCGCCGGCCACCGGGCGACCTCGGCGAGCGGGTGCTCGGCGCACAGCCCGCAGCGGCAGATCGGCTCCCGGATCGAGTCGAGCGCGATCGTCCCTTCGGGGAACATCAGCTGTCCGCGGCGGGCGAACTTGTGGTAGGCCGACGAATCGAACAGGTCGACCCCGAACAGCGCGGCGAAGGCGAACGTCATCGGATGGCCGGTCCCGAACAGGTGGACCGGGATCTCCGGCGCGAGTCCGGGCCGCACCGCGGCGAGCACCTGCGCGAGCTCGCGGAACCGGTACTGTTCGAACAGCGGGACGACCCCCCCAACGGCGAGGACGTCCGCGACCTCGCTCGCGGACCTCGCTGCCCGGAACCGGAGGTCGGAGTACCGGCCGCCCTGCACGGGGGCCGCGAGAAGGCCGGAGCGGGCGGCGCGCGCCGCGCGGAGACGCACCTCCGTTTCCGTGAGCGCGGCTTCCGCGTCGGGGTGCGGGGCATCCGGCTCGGTGAACAGGTCGAGGGCCGTCGCGATGTCGGAGCCGATCGTCGCCTGGAACTGCAGGATCTCCTCCGGGCCGACCTCGACCGAACCGTAGGCGTGCTGCTGGAACGCTCCAGAGTCGGTCATCACGGTCCCCGGGAACCCGAGCAGGCCGTGGATGCCGTGCTCCTCGGCGCGCGCGCGCAGCGGGGGCGTTCGCCAGGTGATGTACGCCGAGGTGATCACGGCGCGGATCCCGAGCCGGTCGGTCAGCTCCGCGGCCGGGCACGGTTGCCGAGCCGGGTCCGGATGGACGACGGGGAGCAGGGCCGGGGTCTCGACGGTGCCGTGGGGCGTCGAGAACCGGCCCAGGCGCGCGAGGCCGTCCCGTTCGAGGAGCTCGAACTCGACCATGGCCCGCCCGCGACCCGACCGCCCCGTTAACTCTGGCGGGCCGGCCCCGGGCGGTCGTAGGCGCCCCGGATCCGCTCGAGCAGGTCGACCAGCATCGGGAGGGTGAGCTTCCCGGTTTGCGTGTTCTGCGGGCTCGGGTGGAACGATCCCCACAACAGGGGCTTTCCCGGGCCGAGCGGCACACAGACCCCGTGGGCGAACGACGCGCTCGGCCGGTCGACGTCGTACACGCGGGCGACGACTTCGCGGAGCGCCTCCCACGCGAACCCTCCGAGCGCCAGGATCGCCCGGGTCTCGCGGAGGAGCCGGAGCTCCCGCTCCAGGTACGGGGCGCACCGGGCCCGCTCGATCGGCTTCGGCTGGTTCCCCGGGGGAGCGCACCGCACCGCGGCGGTCAGGTACAGGTCGGTGTACCGGAGCCCGTCGCCGCGCCGAAGGCTCGTCGGCTGGTTCGCGAACCCGGCCCGGTGGAACGCGCGGACGAGGAACGCGGCCGACCGGTCGCCCGTGAAGACGCGCCCGGTCCGGTTCGACCCGTGGGCGGCGGGGGCGAGCCCGACGGCGACGAGCCGGGCCGCGGGATCGCCGAACCCGGGGACCCCTCGCCCCCAGTACTCTTCGTCGCGGAACTCGCGCTTCCGCTCCCGGGCGATCCGAGCCCGGTACTCCACGAGCCGGGGGCATCGAACGCACCCCACCACCTCGTCTCGGACGCGGCTCAGCGAATCGTCCACGGCGGACCGACGCCCCGGCGGCTAAGGGGGTATCGGACCGCGCCTTCGATGCTCACTCCCGGTGACCTATCGATATACTACCCCCTCGGCATCCCGGAGCCGATGAGCGGTACGGAGGTTCCGAAGGGCGGTCGGCAGCGCGTGGGCGCGGTCGACGGCGACCTCCGGGTGGGCCCCGGCGCCCGTCTGGAGGCCGACGGTCGGATCGTGGTGGGGGGCACGGCGCGATTCGAGGGGTCGTCGGAGGTCGCCGGCGCCCTCGAATGCCGCAACCTCGAGATCGACGACGGCACCGTCGAGGTCCACGGGGACGTGGTCGTACACGACGAGCTGCGAGCCCACGACGGAGGGCTGGAGATCGAGGGCGCCCTCACCGCGAGGTCCGTCGATGTCGATCGAAAGCTCCGGGTGAGCGGCCCGGCGAGCGCAGAGGAGTTCGAGGTCGGCGGGATCCTCGAGGGCGGATCGACCCTCGCCTCCCCTCGGATCTCCGTCGGGGGCCGGTTCCGTCTGGCGGGAAAGCTCACGGGCCGCACCGTCGAGGCCGGCGGATCCGCCGAGCTCGCCGAGGTCGACCTCGAATCGATCGACGTCGGCGGGGTGATCCGCCTGGCCGGCGGTACGGTCCGCGACCGGATCGACGTCGGCGGCCGGTGCGTCTCGGACGGGCCGCTCACGTTCGGCCGCCTCGACGTCGGGGGGGTCGTCCAGCTCCACGGCGTGGCGAAGGGCGGGAAGATCGAGGTCGGCGGTCTCTTCTCCGCGGACCAGGACCTCACCTTCGACACCCTCGAGATCGGGGGGATCGGGTTCATCGGCGGCAACGGCACCGGCGAAGGACTCGACATCGGCGGCAAGTTCGAGGTGAAGGGGGCGCTCACCCTCCGCGACGACCTCGAGGTCGGGGGCGCGATCGTCATCGGCGAGGCGCTCCAGGCCCGTCGGCTCGAGGTCGGCGGGAGCTTCAAGGCGCGGCGGGCGGTCCTTTCGGGCGAGGCGGACGTCGGCGGGGCGATCCAGACGCAGGAAGGGGTCAAGGCGGCGCGGCTGCGGATCGGGCGGAAGGCGCGCGTGAGCGGCCCGCTCGTCGGCGGCCGGGTCGAGATCGACTCCCGGGCGCGCGTCGAGGACGTCTTCGGCGACTCG
>Ga0335078_10011022_pt1 | contig 13395 bp, 13 predicted proteins | sample Lox_Sample_32_FD_206711 | JGI IMG/M metagenome (GOLD analysis project Ga0335078, IMG submission 206711) | Soil microbial communities from Loxahatchee National Wildlife Refuge, Florida, United States - Lox_Sample_3.2 | ecosystem: Environmental > Terrestrial > Soil > Wetlands | place: USA...
TTATCCTTGCCCGCGATTTGTTTCGCCAGCGCGTCGGGTTGAACCGTTTGGGCGGCGGGAATCTCCTGGCCGGAAGGCGGCGGAGCGGACTGCTGCGCCGCTGCGCGAACCGTTGCCGGGCGCAGAGTGCCGTGGAGGACATGAACTGCTCCGATCGCAAGCCCGGCGATTAGGACGGCACTTACAGGGATCGTGGCAAAACGCGTTTTTCTGTCGATTGTCATGGGCTGAATTTTCCCACAATGGCCGACCGAGGGCCCAAAAAAAATCGGCGGGCCGCAGGACCCGCCGATGAAACATTGCGCCACAAGCGTGCCGCGGTTAGGACGTCGGAGTGATGTTCGCTTTCTTCTGCTTGATGGCCTTGACCCTTTCGACGAGGTCGTCAGCCGTCTGCAGGTCCTGATTGCGGGCGTCGGCGGTCGCCTCCATGTCGGCTTTCTGGCGGTAGAGGAGATTGAGATACGCCATTGCGTCGTCGTACTCCGAGCGCAACGTCTGGGCCTTCTGGAGACTCGAAATCCCGTCGTCGACGACCGCACCGTACTTGTCCGCAAACTCCTTGGCGACCGCGGGCGGCAGCGGATCGCTTTCCTTGATCGGCTTCTTCGCGGTCTTGTTGTAGGCGTCGCGCAGATCCTTATTGGCGCGGAACGCCAAAGACCAATCGATCACGCCGAGCCAGTAATAGGGTTCCGGATCGTCGGGTTTAATTTGAATATGCTTCTCGTGATAGGACTTCGATTCGTTCAGCTTGGCCGCATCGAAGGGACTGCCGCCCATGTTGTAGAGGATCGAGCCGATGCCGTCGATCGCGGGGAGGTTATTCGGGTCACCATCGAGAATGGTCTTGAATTCTGCAATCGCTTGCTCACCATTCCGGATGTTATCCGGCGAGGGCGCGCCGGGGATGTACTGGCTCGCGTAGGCCGTGGCGAGGTAGAGCTGGGCGTTGGTGAGCGAGGGATCGAGTTCCTTCGCTTCCTTGAAATACTCGATCGCCTGATCGAACTGCGCGTTTCGGTACGCGTTGACGCCCTTATTGAGCCTGTCGCGCGCGCGCAGCTTATCGCAGCCGGCTCCAGCGGCACACGCCGTCACAACGACAGCCACAAGAAACCAAACGTGGGGCTTGCGCTGCATCCCTGCTCTCCTTAAGAAGTCGGTTGCCGTACCAGCCGGAAACAAACTGCCCGCGCCGGCGCGGCCGTCAAATGAACGCTTCCGCAATTGGAACTACTGACCGGCCTCGATCTTGGCGGTAATAAGGCCGACGTGATCGATTCCGGCACCGCGCATGACGTCGATCGCCCTGGCCACTTGCGAGAACGGAACTTCGTCATCCCCCTTCACGAAAGCGACCTTGTCAGCGCGCTCCTTAAAAATGTCAAACAGGCGGCTGCCGAGCGTGTTCCAGTCGCTCTGGTCCTGGTTGATCATGAGCTTGTCGCCCTTCATAACCGAAACTACGATCGTCCGGTTGTCGGGCGGCTGCGCTTGCTGATTGGGCGGAGGAGGCTGCGGAACGATGGTCGGCAAGCCCGTTGGCACCCTGGGCGTGATCACCATGAAGATGATGATCAGCACGAGGAGCACGTCGATCAGTGGAACGATATTCGGATCGGAAACCGGTCCGTCCTTAGTGCCGCCAACTGCCATTCCCATGGGAAAACTCCTTAATGCTAGATATGGTCCGCCGAGCCGACGAGCCTAGTCACCGGGCGGCGGAGGCGGAGCGCCCTTGGCCTGAATCTTCTCAGTCAGCAGGCCGATGTTTTCAACGCCAGCAGCGCGAACTTCGTCAACCGCCTTGACGACGTCGCCGTACTTAGCGCGGGCGTCCGAACGAACGTAAACGGTCTTGTCGAGACGGCCGGTGATGAGATCCTTGACGTTGTCCGTGATCTGATCGAGACCGATCTCCTTATTGCCAGGGCTAAGGAAGAGGCGTCCGTCGCGAGTGACGGCAACGATGATCGCGTCATCCCGGTCGGCGTTGGGCATCTTATCCGCGTTCTCGGCCTTGGCCATATCCACGGGAGCGCCATGCTGCAACATCGGCGTGATCACCATGAAAATGATAAGCAACACCAGCATGATGTCCGCCATCGGAATGACGTTCGGGGCGGCCATTACCGGCGGTGCTTTGGGCTTGTACGCCATTGGTTACTTCTTTCCGCCTCGACGAGTGATGAAGTAGTTGATCAACTCCATCGAGGAGTTGTCCATCTCGACGTCGAAGGCCTCGACTCTGTTGGTGAAATAGTTGAAGGTCCACACGGCCGGAACCGCGACGAGCAAGCCAAGCGCGGTGGTGACGAGGGCTTCCGCGATACCGCCGGCGACCGCCGAAAGACCGGTGACCTTCGAGCTCGAAATGCCTTTGAACGCGTTGATGATGCCCATGACGGTGCCGAAGAGGCCGACGAAAGGCGCGGTCGAGCCGATGGTCGCGAGGCCGGAAAGGCCGCGCTTCATTTCGGCGTGCACGATGGCGACAGAGCGCTCCAAGCCGCGCCTGGCCGCTTCGATCACTTCCTCATCGCTCACCTGAGCGGAAGCCGCTTGAAACTCGGAAAGCCCGGTGGCGACCACCTTGGCGATGTGGCTCTTCTTGTTGCGCTCGGCGATCGAAATGGCTTCGTCGAGCTTGTTGTCCTTGAGCGCACCGGCAACCTGCTGCACGAAAATGCGCGATTGCTTCCGGGCGGCGCTGTACATGAGCGCCCGGTCGATCATGATGCCCACCGACCACGCGGACATAATGAACAGAATACTGACAACGATCTTGGCCGGAATACCCATGTTGTGCCACATCGTGATCAGATCCCAGCCGACCTCGGGGGCCTGATCCTGGAACATCGCCAGCAAGCTCACCAGCAGTGCGTTCGCAACCATAGCTTTCGATCCTCCTCCATCATCGCCAATCGATCTCGGCAGCCGTACACTGCCGGTCACATTCCTTCCCTGCCCGCCCGGACCACACGAGGGGTCCGGCCCTGCTTAGCCACCGAGACTAAACACGACTTGAATCGTTGTATCGACTTCCACCGGCTCGCCGTTCAGCAACGTGGGGTGATAGCGCCATTCGCGCACAGCGTCCATCGCTGCCCGCATCAGCAGTGGCGGTCCCGATACGTATTCGAGCTGCTGAATCGTTCCGTCCTTCGCAATGATCGCGTGCAGAACGACGGTACCTGAAACGTGAGCCGTCTTCGCGATCTGCGGATACAGCGGCTGAACCTGGTGGACCAAATTCGCGGCCTGCACGTTGCCGCCGACGCGGATGCGCGTCTGGGTGGGCTTCGGCGGAGGCGGCGGAGCCGCGCCTCCGATAATTCCTCCGAGCACTCCTCCCGGCACGCCTCCGCCGACGCCACCTTCAACGCCGACAGCGCCAACGTCCGGAGCTTCGTCCTTGATCACCTGGACCGTCTTCGGAATAACGGTAGGCGCCACCATTCTTTGCGGGGTAACAATCCGCGGCCTCACGATAGCCTTCACGGGAGCGGCCGGCGGAGGCGGAGGTGGGGGTGGCGCAGGGGCCACGAGGAACGTGTTCAGCATGCCTTTGGGCAACGCTTCGGTATAGATGAGCGGAATCAAAATCAAGATGCCCACGATCACACCTTGAACGACCGCGGACATCGCGACGGTCCAAGGCTTGTTCGTCTTGGAACCGTGAGCGCTGGATACGACAAGCTGATCAAACATGGTCCTATCTCCTTGCGGCCGCCATCGCGCGCTTCTCGGCTGCGGATCCGGCGCGGACGGTTGTACCTTTCCCACCGTAAAACTTATTCCAAACCACGACGATAGGCGCTGCGATACCGAAACTGGAGTACGTTCCTACCATAACTCCTATCACCATGGCAAAAGAGAACGCGCGAAGCACTTCCCCGCCCATGAGGTAAAGCACTAAGACGGTGAGGAAGGTCAATCCGCTGGTCAGGATCGTGCGCGAAAGCGTCTGATTGATCGACTTATTGACGATTTCAGGAAACGGTTCGCGCTTCATCAGCCGCAGGTTCTCGCGCACGCGATCGAAGATTACGATCGTATCGTTCATCGAATATCCGACGAGAGTGAGCAAAGCCGCAATCACCGTCAGTGAAATCTCGTAATGGAAGAGCGAGAAGAAACCGAGCGTGATCAACACGTCGTGGAAGACGGCGATAACAGCTGCGGCCCCGTAAACCCACTCAAAGCGGAGGGCAATATACACCAACATGCCCCCAAGGGCATAGAGAGTTGCCAGCACAGCCTGGCGGCGAAGTTGGGAGCCGACGCGAGGGCCAACGATGTCCGCATTACGGATCGCAAAATCGCTGAGCGAGTAATCGGCCGTGAGCGCGTTAATGACAGAAGGAGTCGCGCCCTCGACATTTTTCAGCTGATCGAAATTCGTGACGATCCCGCTGTGGTCGGAATCGCGCGCAGCCGTAAGACGGCCGGCGAGCTGGTTGTAGCGGTCGCCGGCATTCGTCCCGAGCAGGAGTGGGTCCCTGCGCGTCAGGTCGGCGGCGAGATCCGATGAGGTCACCGAGTTGAAGTCGGGCTTACCGGAGGCGCCTCCGCCAAACGTCGCGCGCAGGACATCGAGGATCTTCTGCTTGCCCGCGTCCAGCGACTCGTCGCTCTGCGTCTGCTCGAGCCCGATCACAACGTCATTTTTCGAAGCTACATTCTGAGTGTCGCTAATGCCCTGGATGGTGCTGTTTGCCAGGCCTGCCTGCTGCAATCCCTTGCGGAGCTGGTCGATCGGCGGCGGACCCGCAAAACGGACGTAGACGAGCGTGCCGCCGCGAAAGTCGATGCCGTACAAGGTGCCGTGTTTCATCACGACGGTCCGGTAAATGGAAGCCCACCCAACAATTAGCAGAAAGAGGGACAGGGCCACGAAATACTTCGCTTTCCCCATCCAGTTAATGTTGACGCTGTGGAAGAGTTCCATTCCCCAGTCCTATCCGTTTACTTTGACACCGGCTCGCGCCGGTTTGTTCCCGAAAATCGCCTCAAACTAAGGGTGGCCCCAAGATTCGTTACAGCTAAATGCTCAACTGCGCCTGCCGGTCCATCTTCGAGAGGTGGTAATCAAAAATCGCCCGCGAAACGTAGATGGAGGTGCCTATGTTGGCTACCAGACCGACGACCAGCGTCACGGCAAATCCTCGAACCGGCCCCGTGCCAAATAAAAAGAGAAAGACGGCGGAAACGACTGTCGTGACGTGCGTGTCGATGATCGTCAGAAACGCGCGTTCGAAGCCAGCCGCCACGGCCGGGGCAGCAACCTTGCCGTTGCGCAGCTCCTCCCGAATGCGCTCGAAAACCAGGACGTTGGAGTCGACGCCCATGCCGATCGTCAGAATCACGCCGGCGATGCCCGGCAGCGTCAATACAGCCCCGGCGTAGGCCATGAAAGCAACCAGGATCACCAGGTTCAAAATCAGAGCCACAACAGCATTGACACCGCTGAGCCGGTAATAGATCACGAGAAAGATCATGACGACGATCATGCTGCCGACCGACGCCCGGACGCCTTCGCGGATCGAATCCGCGCCAAGCGACGGGCCGACCGTGCGTTCTTCGAGGTACTTGATCGACGCGGGTAGCGCTCCGGCGCGAAGCACGAGCGCCAAATCCTGAGCCGATTCCTGACTGAAATCTCCCGTGATGCGACCGGAATCCTCGATCCGAGACTTGATTGTGGCGGCTTCGTATACCTGATGATCGAGAACAACGGCCATGCGCCCGCCAATTGCGGCCTGTTGCTCAGTGAACGTCCCGAAGCGACCGGCCGCCGCCGTGGAGAGCTTGAAGTCCACCTCGTACGAGCCGGGATTATCGGTGCTCGGGCCGGCGTCGGCGTTGCGCAAATCCTGGCCCGTTACGATCGGCAGTTTGTCGAGAATGTAGTACACGGTTCCGGTAGTCTGCGACGGCCCAGCCGACTGGGCCCGTCCAGGAGCCAGAACGGTCCCGGCCGGGAGCACGCCACCGTGTTGGGCAAGCGCCTCGGCTTCCGAGGCAAACGGACCCTCGACCACTCGAACCAATTGAAGTTGTCCGCCGGCGCGGATGACTTCCTTCGCAGCCGTGGGATCACCTACTCCGGGAAGCTGGACGAGAATTTCGTCATCGCCGCGGCCGGTGAACGCGATGGTCGGCTCAGTAAGGCCGAGCGCGTTGATGCGGCGCGTGATCGTTTCCAGCGTTTGGTTCATCGTGGTCTGGCGAATGTCGGCGATCACGGAAGGCTTCATGGTGAGCTCGTAGCCGCTTGCCTCACCGGCCGCCGGCCCGACGGTCCAATCGGTGAACTGGCTGTTGACCAGATCGCGAAAGGCGCCAGCCGAATTGGAATCGACATCGCGAACCAGGATGTGCGTGTCATCCACTTCGCGGATTTCGCCAACGCCGATGTTCTTCGTATGGAGTTGGTTCTTGAGTTCGTCCACCGTCTCGTCGCAGTGCTGCGCAATGGCCTCCTCGAGTTGCACCTGCAAAACGAGATGGCTGCCGCCCTTCAGGTCGAGACCGAGGTGGATGCGATCCGCCAGATTGTTTTTCAATTGCGCGAGCGAGGTGGGAGCGTTCGGCAGCCCGATCACGCCGAATATACAAACAAGGAGAACAATCAGGATCAGAACGAACTTCCACTTGAGCTGGTCACTCATGCGGGCTGTCTAGCTCTCCTTGCTCTCAGCCTGGAGTCCTGCGATGGCGCTGCGCGAAATCTTGACCTTCACCTGATCGGCGATGCGGAGTTGTACGGAGTCGTCTTCGAGTCCGACGATGGTGCCGTAGATGCCGCCGTTGGTGATCACCTTGTCGCCGTTCTTCAGGTTTCTTAGCATTTCGGCGACCTTTTTCTGGCGGCGCTGCGCAGGCATGATCATCAGGAAGTAGAAGACACCTATAATCAACAGAATAGGCAGGAAGCCAAGCACCCCGCCGAACGGGGACGATGCAGGCGCCTGAAGCGCCATCTCGAGGGGAATCGCGATGCCGATTACTTCCATGTTTGCGCCTTTTTTTCGCCGAAGCGGGTAAAACTGCCGGAGCCGACGGACCCAAACCGCCGTCACCGGAAGACGCTGCTCGTTCCCTTGCCGCACCCAGCGCCCGCTTGGGTTTGCCTATGTGAGGCGTGCCTGAAGGTCAGAGCGGAGTCTTTCCAGGTTTCCAAAACGGATAGCCTCCCGGATTTTGCGCATCATGTCAAGGTAAAAGTGGAGGTTGTGGTGGGTGTTCAAGATGGTGGCGAGAAATTCTCCGGTGCAATAAAGATGCCGCAAATAGGCGCGTGAATATCGGCGGCAAACGGCGCACGCGCAATCTTCGTCAAGTGGCCGTGGATCGTTCGCATAACGCGCGTTGCGAATCAAGACGCGTCCATTCGAAGTGAACAGGCAGCCGTGGCGAGCGCTGCGCGTGGGGAGCACGCAATCCATCATGTCCACGCCGAGCCGAACGTAGTCGAGGATTTGTTCGGGCTTGCCGACTCCCATCAGATAGCGCGGACGATCGGCCGGCAGGCGCGCAGTCACAACCTGCGTCATTTCACACGTGACATCGTGTGTTTCACCGACGGCAAGCCCGCCGATCGCGTATCCGCGAAAATTCAAATCGACGAGCGCGTCGGCATTTTCGCGGCGCAGCGCGGCGTGCGTCCCACCTTGAACGATGCCGAAGAGCATTTGGCGCTCGGCGTCGCCATGGCGCGCGAAGTGATCGCAGCAGCGGAGCGCCCAATCCGCGGTGCGCGTCGCCGCCTCGCGCGTGCGCGACTCCGGGGCGGGAGCTTCGATGCACTCGTCGAGCGCCATAATGATGTCCGCGCCAAGCGCGATCTCAATTTCGACCGCCTTTTCCGGAAAGAGAAAATGCTCGGAGCCATCGAGGTGGGAGCGGAAGCGGACGCCGTCGTCGCTGATCTTGCGGAGATCGCTGAGGCTGAAAACCTGGAATCCGCCCGAGTCCGTCAGAATCGGGCGGGGCCAGGACATGAATTCGTGCAGGCCGCCCATTTCGCGAATCAGGGCGTGGCCGGGACGCAGATAGAGATGATAGGTATTGGCGAGGAGAATTTGGACGCCAAGGTCCTCGAGATCCTGTTGCGTCTGGCCCTTTACGGTCGCCGCTGTGCCGACCGGCATGAAGGCCGGCGTGTCGATGACGCCGTGCGGCGTGGCGAGCCGGCCCAGACGGGCGCCCGAGGGATCGGTCGCCAAGACCTCGAAGTGAAAGCCCATCCGGGCGAGTGTATCAGGCAAACGCGGCGGTGAGGCCGACGGCTGCCAGAACGATGACCAGGTACACGGCGAATATCCAAGCGAACGCCGCGCCCGTCGAGAGTTTCTTCGGAGCGGCGCAATGATATCCGATGGCCATCAGAATCAACGGCCACAGCGTGAAGACGTCGATGGACCTCATAAGCGCCACGAGCCACTTGGCGGCGTCATTGGACAGAAAGATGGTCCCATTCGACGCCACCAGATTTTGCAGGTCGATTGTAGCGGGGTCCTTCAGGAGCACCACCAGAATCCCGAGCAGACCTCGGATGACGCTCGGTGATGCGGCATAGGCTACGACAGCGAGCGACGTCTTGAAATTGAGAGCTGCTCCCGCCAAGCCGTTAAACAATCCCAACAGCACAGCGGCTTCAATCAGGACGACAATGGCGGGCGAAACGGCACCGATTGCGTACACGAATGGCGGGCCGTACCTGACTTGCATTTGCAGGGCCTGCTCCTGTTGCTCGGGAGTCATTTGTTGGAGGCGGCTGTTGTTTTGCATCTGCTTCTCGAAGAAGGAGCGCCATCCGACACGGTGACCGAACAATCCGATCACGATCAATGAGAGCACGGTCAGGACGACGATCGGCGTGAACCAGGTGGGACGGCGGGCGATCGATTCGAACGTCGCCTTGGGGCTAAACAGCACCCCAAGAATTCGGCCAAATGAGTTGACACGCTCCGGCGCTTCAGGGGCCTGAACGGCGACATCGGACATTGCTGCCTCCTTGAGTCCGTTATAGGGAAGGAGCCTTTGGGGATGATTACGCGCGAAGGCGGGAAAAGTTACAACGCTCTTGCCGCCGCTACCGCGTCAACACCCGGGTCACATTCGGGGAGACGAGTTCGTAGCGGATGTTGCGCCAGCGGATGCGCTTCGTCAAGAGCGAAGCGATGAAATTCCAGGTAAAGAGAAATGGCACGACGGGGGCCAGAACGGTCCAGACCCAGTTCCATTCGCTGAGCTGAGCTTTCCACTCAGGCAGCATTTCGCCCACCGCAACCGTGCGCAGAGCGCCTTTTCCGGCGGCGAGCAGGACAACGATGAGCGGCATCAATACCAACTGCAGCCACGGGTCACCGTTGATCATCGTGGCCAATATCGCGACGACACCATAAACGAGCGTGATCGAATAGCCCGCGTGCGCGGCCGCGCCGAAAGCCCACCGGCGCGGCGAGTTGATTCGCGTGATGGCCATCTGGCGATTGGTGAACTCAATGAGCGACGAGCCCGTCCACGGGTGCAGAGTCGGCGCAAGGCATTCCGGGCAGAAAACGATCGGCCGGCCCATGGCAGCCAGCGCGTTCGTCAAGCCGAAATCGTCGCTAACCGTGCCGCTCCAGGCGTCCAGGACGCGCGCGTCGGTAAAGGTGGTGCGGCGAATCGCAGTACCGCCGCCCCAGCAGAAATTCTCGCGCGGACGGCCGAGCATCGTGGCCACCGACGCGTTCCAAGCCGATGCGAGTGCGCTCGCAAATCCGCCTTCGCCGATGCGGCGGCTGGGGATCACCCAGCGATATGCGGTCGTTGCACCGATGCGCGGATCCTGGAGCGGCGCGATCAGCTTGCCGAGCCAGCCGCGCGGCAGACGCACGTCGGAATCAACGAACACGATGACTTCGAATTTCTCCGGGAGCGATTCCACGGCGCGGCGCAAGTTGTGCACTTTTTCGCTGCAATCCTCGGGCGGGCCGGCGATCACGATGTGGACAGGCCGCTGGGTAGCGGCCTTGACGCGCTCGATGATCTTAAGCGCGGGATCGAGGCTCGTCGCTAGCGAGAAATAGATCTCGTAGTTCGGGTACTCAAACCGCGTGAGCGCCATCAGATTTTCTTCGAGGCCCGGCTCGTTCCCTTTGCAGGGACAGATGAGCGCTGCAACTGGCGCGTAAAATCCAGCGTGAGTGCCGAGCCGCCGGCGCACCATGCGCAGCCATTCGAAGCCGTCCCAGAGCGAATACGCTCCCAGCGCGATCTGAAGAACGACCAATAAGTAGAATAGGTCCAGCATTTCACACAGGATAACAAAAGGCTCGCGGGAGTTGAGATTCCGCTTCGATTGACTTGCCAGAACTGCACGGCTAGAATCCGCGGAATCCGTGTCCCCGTCGCCAGAGACGCATCCAGTGGAGGTTCGCTTATGTCCGCATCCGCTCCGCAATCAATCAACGAAGCGAAACTGCACGAATTCGTGATGAAGGCAGTCGGCGAAATGGGCGCCGCCATGAATGCGGCGTTGATTGTCGTCGGAGACAAACTCGGATTGTACAAAGCCATGGCGGGCGCGGGACCCATGAGCTCCGCCGAGCTCGCGGCAAAGACGAATACGACTGAGCGCTACGTTCGTGAATGGCTCGCGGCGCAGGCGGCGGGCGGATTTGTCACGTACGATGCGGCAACCCAGAAGTACGAACTGCCGCCGGAGCAGTCCATGGCGCTGGCGGACGAACAAAGCCCCGTTTTTCTGCCCGGATTCTTCCAAATCGTCGGCGCCTGCATGAGGGATGAGGCGAAGATCTCGGATGCTTTTCGCAACGGCAACGGCGTGGGCTGGCACGAGCACGACCGCGCTCTGTTCGCGGGCACGGAGCGCTTCTTCCGCCCAAATTACCGCGCTCATTTGATCAGCGAATGGATACCGGCACTCGGCGACGTGGCTGAAAAACTGAAGGCGGGCGCGAAAGTGGCGGATGTGGGCTGCGGACTTGGGACTTCCACGATTCTGATGGCCGAGGCGTTTCCGAAATCGACGTTTGCGGGCTTCGACTACCATCCGGCGTCGATCGAACTGGCGCGAGAAGCCGCAGCGAAAGCAGGCGTCTCCGAACGAGTGAAATTCGAGGTTGCCAAGGCGAAAGATTATCCAGGCAAAGGATACACTCTGGTCGCGTTCTTCGATTGCCTGCACGACATGGGCGATCCCGAGGGCGCGGCTCGGCATGTCTTGAGCACGCTGGCCCCGGACGGCGCGTGGATGATCGTCGAGCCATTCGCGCACGACAAACTCGAGGACAATCTGAATCCCGTCGGGCGCGTATTCTATGCCGCGTCCACAATGCTATGCACGCCGGCTTCGCTTTCGCAGGAAGTAGGCTTGGGCCTCGGGGCTCAGGCCGGCGAAGGCCGGCTCACGAAGATTCTGAAGGCGGCGGGATTCAGGCACGTGCGGCGCGCGGCTGAAACTCCGTTCAACATCGTCCTGGAAGCGAGACCCTAGATTTCCCGGTGCGGCGCCGATTAGTTTTGACGCCGGCGGGAGAAGACCTTCCGCAGGACGCGGTCGGCCGCGCCATGAATCTCGAGCTGAAACTTTCCGGCAGCGCGGCGGGCCTGCTCCATAAGCGAGGGATCGAGCAGCAGCGCCACGCGATCCACGAATGGACCCGAAGCAGCGCCGGCGACGCGTTTGACGTTGCGGTTTGCGCCGCGAGCGCCGAGCATTCGACAAACGTCGAGATCGCGCCAGAATTCTCTGGCGTCTTCGTCGCTCCAGCTTAACGCCTGCCCCAGGGCGACAAAAAACTCTTCGCGAAAAAGATCGAGGAACGGAATTGCCAGCTCCATCGCCGGTTTCGTCTTCGGTCGCGATTTGGCGGCCTTCCGGCCCTTCTTCATTTTTCTTCGAAGGCTTTTCGCGCCGCGCACGGTGACGCTGACCTTCAACCGCGCCGGAAGCGCGGCCTCGATGCGAAGTACGCCCGCGAGAATCGATTCGCGGCGAATCCTTTCGAGCTGTTCGCGATAGTGCGCCGGCTGGTCGGCGCGGCCGGGACGCCGGTGCTCGGCGGCATACACGTCGAGAAAGCGCGCGACCATTTCGTCGTGGTCGAGTGCGGCGAGCAGCATCGCGGCAGCTTCGCGTGCACGCACCACCAATTCTCGCGGGCGATAGGCCATTGGCAGGCGCACGACGAAAAAAGGCGCTCATCGTGGCTACCCATTTCGTACGCGAATGCGCCGGACGCCGCAACAGGAAACGCGTTTTCGTGCGCGCAAAAGAAAAGGCCCGGACTTGAAAGTCCGGGCCTTCGACGTTCGACTCGGGTTGGCTTAGTGCACGGGGCGGACGGCTGGGCGCTCTTCGCCGCGCGGACCGCTCGTCACGGGTCTCACCGGCTTATCGAATTTGCCCAGCGCGATTTCGAGCGCGTCTTCCACGCGGCGCACGAAGTGGATCTGGATGCCCTCCAGCATCTCGGGCTGCAGATCCTCCTGCACGTTCGGCTCGTTCTCCGACGGCAGAATCACCTCGCGGATACCGGCACGCTTGGCTCCGAGCACCTTTTCCTTCACTCCGCCGATCGGGAGCACGATGCCAGAGAGCGAAATCTCACCAGTCATCGCAACCCGCGGACGCATCGGGCGGCCCGTGAGCAAGCTCACGAGCGCCGTGACCATGGCGATGCCCGCCGACGGCCCGTCCTTCGGAATCGCGCCCGACGGCACGTGGATGTGCAAGTCGAGCTTCCGGAAGAAGTCGGGATCGATGCCGTAAGTGTCCGAGTTCGAACGCACCCAGCTCAACGCGGCGCGCATCGACTCTTGCATCACCTCGCCGAGGTGGCCCGTCATGGTGAAGCCCTTGCCTCCGCGAGCCTTGCTCGCCTCGATGAACACGATGTCGCCGCCCACCGGCGTCCACACGAGGCCGACCGAGACTCCGGGCTGCTTCACCCGCTCCTCGACTTCCTTTTCGAGGCGGAACTTCGGCACTCCGAGCGCCTCGCGAATCACCTCGGGCGTGACGACGAGCCTGTCCGTCTTGCCTTCGGCGATGCGCCGCGCCTGCTTCCGAACGAGCGTGGCGATTTCGCGTTCCAGATTTCGGACGCCCGCCTCGCGCGTGTAGTGGTGGATCAGGTCGTGAAGCGATTCGTCCGAGAACTCGATCTGTTCGCCGAGCGTGAGGCCATGCTCCTTGGTTTGGCGCGGGAGCAAGAAGCGCTTCGCGATGTGGATCTTTTCCTCCTCGGTGTAGCCGGGGACTTCGAGAATCTCCATGCGGTCGCGCAACGGCTCGGGGATGGGATCGAGCCAGTTCGCAGTCATCACGAAGATCACCTTCGAGAGGTCGAAAGGCACATCGAGGTAGTGGTC
>Ga0335078_10011023_pt1 | contig 13394 bp, 12 predicted proteins | sample Lox_Sample_32_FD_206711 | JGI IMG/M metagenome (GOLD analysis project Ga0335078, IMG submission 206711) | Soil microbial communities from Loxahatchee National Wildlife Refuge, Florida, United States - Lox_Sample_3.2 | ecosystem: Environmental > Terrestrial > Soil > Wetlands | place: USA...
GTGCTGTCCGGACCATTGCTGATCGTAGCCGCTGTAAAAATATCCACTCCAACCCCATTCCTCCGGCCCGCAAATCAGCGCGTTGGGGTCATTGGATTTTACCATACTCGCGTAGATAAGCATATCGGTCCAGATTTCCTGCATCGTCGGCCCGACGGGATGAACGTCCTGATGCGTTGAAAACCAGATGCTGTGTTCGTTGTCCATGATGTAATAACTTACCCCGCCGTTGGTGGAGGAACCCCATTGGTTGATCAGGTGTTGCACCAAGCCCTGCTCAAAAACGGCGTTGGTCGGGAAATTGGCGTCGTTGGGGTTATTTGTGGTGCTGTACCCCGCATTCAGCCCGCTTGTGACCAGTTGCCTATTGACCGCGTTAAGGGGACCATTCGTGGTGATAAGCCACCCGGTTTGGGCGGCGGTATTGGTGCCGACGCCATTGCCGGCAGCGGGCAGATACGGGTCGGTTGAAGTTTGCGGGCCGTATTTGTTGATTGAATAGCTGTAAAGAATGCTGCGCCCCGACCCCAGTTTTGGCATCCAGCCGATCATGGAAATGGTGATCATCGGCTGCGCTCCGCCGCTTTTGCTGTTGGCGACAAACGCATCGACCGTGGCTCCAGGAATCGTGTTGGTGGAATCCGGGTAACTTTCAAAATACCAGTCCGCATCCAGATTGTGCGCGTTGATTTGCCAGTTGTCGCGCGTTTCATTGTTGCCCCCCATCCGGTTCATGGTGAAATTCAGGTCCGAGAGTTGGTTCGACGATGCGAACGCCACACCGTAAATCAGCGGGCTGATGGGATAACGATTGGCCAGCGCATCCACGGCGATGGCGACCGGCGGATTGGTGCCGCTGGTCGTTGAATTGGCAACCAGCGAAATGTCGTCCACGTAAAACGTCGGTTCGGCCGTACCCTGCGAATCCTGGATAACGCAACCCGTAAAGTTGTTGGACCCGGCCACTTGCAGCGCTGAAAGGGGTACGATGAATTGTTGCCACGCGTTGGCCATCAGTGTACCGAGGGAGTAACGGGAGCTCTGAGCCCAATTATTTGTCCCGTCAAGATCCACCAGGCCATACATCTGAAGCTTTTGGCCTCCGCTGTCGCCGCCGTTCAACCAGAAGCTGACGCTGGAATAAGGGCTCGCGTCCCTGTCCGGATGGTAAAGTTGAATTCCGGCCCAAGCGGTGGAAATGGTCACACTGATCGAGTCACTGCCGGAATGTACCGGCGAAGTATTCGCGTAGTTCAGCGTGGCCCAGCCCCAATTTTGCCAGCCGTTCTCCAGCGCGTCGTCGTAAACGATCTGGTCGGCGCGCAACGCAACCTGAAACAAAAAAGGCAAGATCAGCAACCGGCACAACCCTTTGCTGTCCAAAGGGTACCTCATTGAATGATTTCGCATAAGGAACACTGAAAAATTACACCAGAAATCGTGCCAGCGCACCTTCGAGTATGTAATCAATAAAAGGGACAGCGGGTTGCTCGCACCAATCAGGTCAACCTGGCGCAACCAAGATCACATCCGCGATCCCGGAACCTTTGCCAGGCGTGAAACAGAGGCTTTGGTCAAACGCAAACCTCAAGGGGGGACAAACGACGGCGACAAGGATTGCCTTGGACTTCACGCAGCCCTCAAGTTCTGACCTGCCCGGTGCCGATACCGATCCACTTGTAGCTGGCCAATTCTTCGAGGCCCATCGGGCCGCGCGCGCCAATTTTGTCGGTACTGATGCCAATCTCCGCCCCCATGCCGAACTCGCCGCCATCGGTGAATCGCGTCGAGGCATTCCAATAAACCGCCGCGGAATCCACCTCGTTCAGGAACTGTTTCGCATGGGCTTCGTTCTTCGTCACGATGCTGTCCGAATGCGCCGAACCATAGTGATTGATGTGGTCAATCGCCGCTCTGACCCCGTCCACAACACGAACATTCAGGATATAATCGTTGTATTCGGTGTAGAAATCCTGTTCCGAAGCTCGCCGGACTTCCGACTTCGGACTTTGAGCTTCGGACTGTAAAATTGCCTCGGCCTCTGCGTCCACACGCAATTGCACGTTCTTCTCTCCCAGCCGGCGAACGATCACCGGCAAAAACGCCTTGGCGACTTGACTGTCCACCAGCAGCGTTTCCATCGCGTTGCAGACGGCGGGGCGCTGGACTTTCGCGTTCATCGCAATATCCTCCGCCATTTTTAAATCCGCGTCGGCGTCCACAAAAACATGGCAAACACCTTTGTAATGTTTGATGACCGGTACTTTGGAACATTCGGCCACGGCGCGAATCAAGCCCTCGCCGCCGCGCGGCATGCACAGGTCAACGTACTGGGTGAGCGAAAGCAAAACGGGAATCGCCTCGCGGTCGGCTATCGGCACGACTTGAATGGCGTGCTTGGGAAATTTCTCGAGCGCCTGTTTGCCGGCTTCAATCAATGTCCGGGCAACGACCTGGTTCGAATTCATCGCCTCTTTGCCGCCGCGCAAAATTGTGGCGTTGCCGGATTTGAAGCACAGGCTGGCCGCGTCCGCCGTCACATTTGGGCGTGATTCGTAAATGATGACCACCACGCCGATGGGCGTGGAAACCTTTTGAAGCTTGAGCCCGTTGGGGCGGACCCGCTCATCCAGAATTTTTCCAATCGGATCCGGCAGCGCTGCGACTTCATGCAGCCCTCTGGCCATGGCGGTGATGCGTTTGTCATCAAGCTTGAGCCGATCGAGCATGGCGGACGAAAGCCCGGATTTCGCGGCGGCAGCCAAATCCAGCGCGTTCGCCTCTTTGAGCGCGGCGGCATTTCTTTCGAGGGCCGCAGCCATGGCGAGCAGACAGGCATTTTTCTCGGCCGTCGTCAATCGGGCGAGTTCGCGCGACGCAGCCTTGGCCTGCCTGGCCAATCGCGTCATCTGCTCGTTCAAAGTCATGCAGAAAGAAAATAAGCCAAAAAGCCAAAGTTGAAAGCGTGAAGTTCCCCGGTACTCTTCAAAACCCGGCACCGTCCTTATCCGATAGCCCGTCCCGCGAACCAAACCGAATTGCAATTTATGATTATTTGTTGCCAAAAAAGGGAAAGCGTTTTCTCCTCGAAATACGCATCTTCATAACATGGCTACTGGCAATGAATTAGCAACAGGGCATGATGATCAACCGTTGCCCGGGCCCTTTGGCGGTGACCAGACACAGAGAACGAGTTGTAAGGGAAGGTTCCAGGTTCGAAATATGGCGAAGTTGTATGGAGTGATAAAATCACGGGTGCCGATTGGTTACGAAGACGAAGCGGGATTTCATTACGGTGTGGAATGGGCTGGTTAGTTCTTTTTTTAATTGAGGTCGGTTGCCGGCATTTCGAGAGAATGCTCGGTTAAAGACCGGATGGATTTTGATTCGGGCGGACAGCCGTTTTTTTCAGCGGGATTCTTCATCCCCACCTCCTTGGCGGCTGTCGCCCGAATCGTCTTTTTGAAGATTCGGAAATGATGCCCTGCCGCAACGTGAATGAAGAACGCTGGCCCCCGCAGTGACTTACGCTTCAAGCAGCGGCTTTCTCATATCGCTCGGCAACAAAGTCCCAGTTGATGACGAGGAAAAAAGCGACCACGTATTCCGGTCGCCGGTTTTGGTATTTGAGATAATAGGCGTGTTCCCACACGTCAATGCCCAGCAACGGCTGTTTGCCTTGGTTGATCGGCGAATCCTGATTGGCCGTCGGTCCGATGCTCAATTGTTTGTTCCCGTCAATCACCAACCATGCCCAGCCGCTGCCAAACTGACTTACGGCAGCCTTGCTGAAGTCTTCCTTGAAAGCGGAAAAACTTCCATATGTCGAGTCAATAGCCTTGGCCAAAGTTCCCGTTGGCTCGCCACCGTCCTTTTTGAGCATCTGCCAGAACAGGGAATGGTTGAAGTGACCGCCGCCATTGTTACGGACCGCTGTGCGGATTTTTTCTGGCACCGCATTCAGGTTCTTGAGCATATCCTCCACGGGCAATTTTGCGAGATCAGGGTATTCGGCGACAGCCTTGTTGAGATTAGCGACATAGGCGGCGTGATGTTTGTCGTGGTGAATCTCCATCGTGCGGGCGTCAATGTAGGGTTCGAGCGCGTCATAGGCATAAGGCAATGGTGGCACCGTGAAGGGGCCGCTCGCTGCTGCCGATGCAGGAACTGGGGAATTGGTTTGAGCTATCGCATTTGGTAGCGCGGCGAGCGCGGCGCTGGCGAGTGCGCCGGTCTTTATAGCTTGGCGTCGTGTCATCATAATTTCTCCTTTGGTTGGAATTTGTATTTGGTCTTGAAAAACACTCCCAAATCAATGTGGATTTGTAGTACCATAGTTCTTTTCTGCCCATGCCTAATGGGCCAGTCTGTAAATCCAAGGGTTCACAGGATTGACGAGCGCGCCGCCTCGCGCATCGCGTCGGCGAGTTGCTGCGGCGTCCATTGGTTGCCGTCGAACTGCTTGTAAATGTGTCCTGTCGTATCAAGCACAACCGTCCGCAAGTTGTGTGAAATGTTGTTCCCTTGCCGTATCACCATCAGATCGAGGCGCATAGCGGCATCGGCGAGCACGTTCGTTGGTGCAGAGGCAAACAACCAGCGATTGGTGTCATCACCACGATAGACGCTGGCGTAATTTGCCAGAACTTCAGGGGTGTCGAATCCGGGGTCAAAGGAAATTGAAAGAAACTGCCAGTTCGTCGGCGCGTTGCTGTCCGCCAAAAGAATTTTCCTCGTTTTCTCAAAATTATTGTTCATGCGCGGGCAATAATCCGGCAGAGGGCAACGCGTGAAAAAGAAAGTGAATGCCAACACCTTCCCGCGAAAATCCGAGAAGTGAATTTGTTTCCCGTCTTCCGCCGTCAACGTGTAATCCGGCAATGCGTCGCCGGGTTTGAGTTCAGGTCTTTCCATGCCAGACATATTCATTGGCATAGGCATTTTGTTAGATGCCATTTCCGTGGAATGTCCGATGCGGCGGATATTTTGGACCCATTCATCATTGTCGCCCATCACAAGTGTAAAGGTGATTTCGTCGCCGGGCGAAATCCCGCTCAATTCATTCGTGTCTTTCACGTTGAAATCCATTGTCATTTCCATCATGTAACCAGGAATGGCTCGGTGATGAATCGTGATGTGTGAAACGTCCGGCGCAATTTTTTCGACCACGCCGCGTGCGGAATAAGATCTGATGTCTCCGCCGCCGCCAGGTGGCGCAGCAAGCATTGGATGGACAAGCAATAGAGCACAAAATGGGGTCAGGTACTTCATAAAGCTGGTTTCAAAGATTTTGGTTTCGGAGTTTTTGGATTTCGTTGACTACGGCCGTGGCCGAGTTTTGGTTTAAGCCGTCGAAGTAGCCACGCAGACGACCCTGTGAATCCACGACGGCAATCCGCTCAGTGTGTGAAAAATCTCCCGGCATGTAACTGAAGGCATCGTTCGTGTCCGATGCCAGGAAACTGGTTCCAATCAATTCATACAATTGTATTTTGTCACCGGTCAGGAAGAGCCAGCGATTGGTATCCGCATCAAAGCGTTCACCATATTTTTCCAACACAGCCGGTGTGTCATCACGCGGATCAACCGTCAACGAAACCAATTTCACGTCCGACTGGTTCGTTGTCAGTTGCTGGATTCGCGCCATCTGGCTGTTCACGGCCGGGCACGTGAGCGAACAACTCGTGAACAAAAAATCCACCACCAGAAGTTTGCCGTCCAAATCCGAGCGGGTCACGGTGCGCCCCGTCCGGTCGGTCAGCGTAAAATTGACCAACTGACGGGGATGGTCGGGCAGGATGAGGTGTGATGCCAAGTCTTCCGCCGGATAGTCTGTTTCAACCGGCGGATTGTTTTCGCGGTTGTTCATCACTATGAGAAGAAAACAGAAGCCGGCTCCAAACACCAATGAAGCGACGACGGCGACAATGGCAAATAATCGCTCGTCATTTTGTCGCTTATTCTGATTGGAACCGGCCTTTCTGGGCATGTGAACTATTTTTTCATTTTCGCCTCGGCAGCGGCGAGTTTCTTCATGTATTTGTCCGGGTCTTTGTCAAAGTCCTTCTTTTCGGATTCGTTGCAGACCTTGATCTCCTGCCCTTTATAGACAAACACACACGGCTTGCCCATGTCTCCCAGCTTCATGCCACAGACCAGGCACGTATCAAGAGGATAGGGCTTGGGCTTTTCTACTTTCTGGTCATCGGCCCGGCTGGTGAGGGCAAAGATAACAAGCGCCACGGCCAGAGTCAGCGCAACAATGTATTTCAGGTTTTTCATATTTTGTTTTGTTTTTTTGTTTGATGGTTTGGCGAACTTAAAACATATAACTCACACTCAATTTGAACAGCACCGGCGCGGCGAGTTGATCACCGGAGAAGTGTTGAAAGACGGGGAATTCCGCGTCCGCGTAGACTGTCAGCGGGTGAATATGAACTTCAATTCCCGGCGAAAGCATCAGCCGTTGATAACCCGTATCATCCAGGTCGGCGTTTGAACCGCTATCGTGCCAGCGCTGAGAAAAAATGACCTGTGCTAATGGCGCAATCCGCGCGCGGCCAAGCGAGAAGCCTTTATAGTCAATTCCGGCGGCCGCGTCGAGTTCCACGCCTGGCCGATACTCGGCTTGTGTCAACGCCGGCACATCCAGCAATCCCTGCGCGAACCAATCCCACGTCTGGTTGCGGTTCAGATTGCCACGGTAAAATCCGCCGAGCAGAACATCCGTGCTGCCAGTGCCGATTTGCGTGTCGCGGTCCACCAAGTCCGGGTCTTCGGTGTAACTGCCCGTCGGTAATTTCAATCCGAATGTGACCCCTGCTGACAAATCCGCAAAGAATCCCGTGTAAATCCCTTCAATGCGAATGTCACCCAGCTGGCTCCAGTTGTGCGACGCGATGTTATTGTTCTCATCCGTCCCCTTGAAATACCGAAAGTCATAAGGTATTTCGATCTGCGCGCCCCAACTGCTGTTGAACATATATTGCAAGCCAGCCGTCACAAAGTGCGTCTCAATTTCCTTGTCACCATTGTCTGCTGCGGGCGCTTCAGATGTGCCGCTCCAGTTCCGGTTCTGGTCCTGATAATCGTATTGCAACCAGGCCATGCCGCCTTGGCCATTCGGCAACATCGAACTGGTCGCCACATCAAACACACCACAACCGCACGCGCAAGCGTGGATCACGCCCGGCACTGCTATTACCGCCAAAAAACCGCTGCCAAGTTTTACTGCTGTTGAATCAATTTTCTTCTTCTTCATATACCAAATCTAAAAAGTTACGAGAACGCGCCACGGCGCTCTCAAGGTTAATAGGAAAACGGTAGGGACGACCTGCCGGGTCGTCCGCGGCCGCGCAAGCGCGGCGCTACCAAGTGGGAATCAGGCGAAGAAACCTCGCGGCGGCGGCACCGGTGGTTTTTGCATGAGAGATTCAGTGAAGAAATTCACCGGGGGAAATAGCCGGGAAATAGCGGGCGCAATCAGAACCGGATTTTGGTTTGCGGGCGGAAATTCGAGCTTCTGGGTTTGCAGGGTGAACTCTTTTTTCGCTTCAGACTTTTTTCCAGCGGCAATGGCTTTGCAAAGCGGGCAAGGATGCCTGCCGTCAAATGTGCGGCCTACGGAGTCGGAAAGCGAGTGCGTGCGCAGATTGTTCGCGAGCATCGCCGTCCACGCCACCGACTGCAGCAACGCCCAGTGTGCGCCGAGCGTGGCCGCCAGCGTAACGGCAAGAAGAAATCTACCGCTCCGAATGAACACAACGGGAAACTATACCTTCTCCGGCCGAATCACAAGCGCCAATAATGCTTTGTAGCAGTCGGGGTAACGAGGTTTGCTGCTCTTGGTTTTCGCTATACGACCGGCACACGCTCTTTGGATGATAGTCAAATTCATGAGCTGTGCATCGTCGATCGTAAATTGCGCAGGGAAATCCTTGTATCGCCTCTCCTGATTCACCGTTCAGAAATCCAGACCAGCGTGCCGGCGGGCAGTTTGTCAAAGAGCGGAACCAAATCATCGACAGCGAGGTGAGTGCAGCCACACGAATCCGGACGGCCAATGGTTGTTTCGTCACCCGTGCCGTGGATGTAAATGTAGCGGGCGTGCGAATCCACCTTGCCGCCACGGTTGAAGCCGGGTTGGAGCCCTTCCAGCCACAGGATACGCGTGGTGATTCTGGCCTTTGGCATTCCCTGCCAGGTATAACCGATCGGCCGACGACTTTTGAAAACCGTTCCGATCGGCCAGCCGCCACCGATTTTTTCGGCGATGCGATGCAATCCCAGCGGCGTGCAGTTCGAGCCTTCGGCCTGCCCGATGCCAAATCGCGAAGTGGAGCAGCGAAATCTCTTCAGAAACATGTAGCGGCGGCCAGTAACCGACCGTAAATCTGTTATTGACCCTTTTCCGCGACGTTCATAAACCGCCGCTACAGCTCTTTCAAAAAGCGAAACTGTTTGCCGGGCGACGTTGACGACGAGCAAGAACCGAGTTGCGACGACGTCGTGCCGTTTGCAGGCGAACAAAAAATTTTCCAAGGGGCGCGGCATCGGGAAACTGCAGGTGCGGTCCTGCGTTACTTCAGTTTCTTTACCAGCACTTTCGAGTTGCGTCCGCTCTGCTCGTATTTCTCGCGGCGAGCGGGCGGCAGGTCATCCGGCGTGCCTTCCTGAAAACCGGCCTTGGATTGAAAATACGTGAACGCCTGCGTCGAGAGCGTGAGCAGATCCGTCAGATTCATCTCGCGTGCCTTGTTTTCGACGTATTGAATCAGCTTGCGTCCGATGCCCCGGTTTTCATGCAGAGGGTTGACATACAGGCACGCCAGTTCGCCCTTTTTTTGTTCGGAATAAACGTGCAACGCCACGCACGCGACCGGGTTTTTATCAATCTCGAAAATGAAAAAGTCGCCCAGATTTTTTTCGATGGCCGCACGGGTACGCTTGACCAGTTCCTCCGCTTCGACCGCTTGTTTGGTCAGCAGTTGGATCGCGCGAATGTCTTTTTTCTTCGCCGGACGGATTTGCTGATACTCGTTCGCGTAAATCAACGTGCCAACGCCGTCGTTGGAAAAAACCTCGGCGAGCAACCCTTCGTCCATCCGTCCGTTGATGACGTGGACTCGCGGAATGCCGGCCTGGCAGGCCAGGACCGCGTGTTGCGCCTTGGACAACAATTCCGGTGCAAAGCCAACGCTGTTGGTTTGCAGCAGATGCTGCAATTCGGACACGAGCATTTGCTGGACGATCTGGCCGTTGTAGATCAAGCCGTCGCGAGGCGTGATGAAAATCAATTTGATGGCCTTCAGAGCCTCGGCCACCGCCACGGCCACACCGTCGGAGTTGACGCGATACGTCTTGCCGTCGCCGTCAAAACCGAGCGGCGGGATGACCGGCACGACGCCCTGCGCGAGCAACGATTGGAGCAACTCCACGTCCACGCGCTCGACCTTGCCGGTGAACCGATGGTCCACGCCCTGAAGGATTCCCATCGGATGCGCGACAATGACGTTGGTGCTGGCGGCGCGGAGGTCGTTGGCCGAAAGGCCTTCGAGGATTTCATGCGTGAGCCGGTTCGCAGCGGTCAGCGCCAGCTGAAGCGTCGCCGCGTCGGTGACCCCCGAACCGTCAAGATTGGAAGGCTGGATTTTTTGCTCATCGGCGAGCGCTTTGATTTGCGCCGAGGCCCCATGGACGAGCACGACGCGAATGCTCAATGACCACAACACCGCCACGTCCAGCAACAGCGTGGCGAAGTTTTCGTCAGTGACGATCGCGCCGTCAATCGCGAGAATGAACGTCTTCTCACGGAATTGCGGTATATATTGCAGGATGCCCCGCAGGTCGGTCGGTTTCACTTTTAGTTCGTCATTAAAATTGGCAACGCCAAACAAGTATTCGGTTTTCACCTCGATTCAAACAATAATTTTCGCCGTTTCCGGCTCAAATGATTTGCCATCGGCTGCGGGACGCGGCATTGTCATTCGTCTTGAAATAAAGCAAAATATGAATGCTGCCATTGCAACCGAAAAGGCGCCGGCGTCAACGGCGTTGAACCAGCTCGATCAACTCAAGAAATTCACGACGGTCGTTGCCGACACCGGCGACTTCGCCGCGCTCAAACAATACGCGCCCCAAGATGCCACCACCAATCCCTCGCTTATCTTTAAAGCCGCGCAGATGCCGGAATACCGGTACCTCGTGGACAAGGCCATCGCCGAAAACAAAAAATCCGGTGCCAGCGGCGAAAAATTGCTGCGCGGCATCATGGACGACCTGCTCGTGCTGTTCGGCGTCGAAATCCTGAAAATCGTGCCGGGCCGCGTCTCGACCGAGACCGACGCGAACTTTGCGTTCGACACCGAGGCCCTCATCGCCAAGGCGCGCCGGTTCATTGAGCTTTATCGGGCACATGGCATCGGCCGCGAGCACATCCTCATCAAAATCGCGACCACATGGGAAGGCGTGCGCGCGGCGGAAGTCCTCCAGCGTGAAGGCATTAATTGCAACATGACCCTCTTGTTCTCACTGCCGCAGGCCGTTGCCTGTGCCGAGGCGAAGGCAAAATTGATTTCGCCCTTTGTGGGACGAATCATGGACTGGTACAAGGCGAAGGAGAAAAAAGATTTTGCCTCCGCCGAGGACCCCGGCGTGCTGTCGGTGAGGGAAATTTACGCCTACTACAAGAAATTTGGCTACGCCACGGAGGTCATGGGCGCAAGTTTCCGCAATGTGGGTGAGATCCTCGAACTGGCCGGATGTGATTTGCTGACCATCAGTCCGCAACTGATGGGTGAATTGCAGAAAAGCACCGCGCCCGTCGCGCGTAAACTCAGTCCCGAACTCGCGCGCAGCAGCAAAATAGAGCGCCTGCAATTGGACGAAAAGAAATTCCGCTGGTTGTTCAATGAAAATGCGATGGCCACGGAGAAAACCGCCGAGGGCATCCGGTTGTTCAACGCCGATGCGCTGAAGTTGGAACAGTTTATCGCCGCGAAGCTTTAATTCTGGACTCGCACGCCGACTTCTGCGAGTTTCAGGACATGGATGGAGATGAGCGCGAAATTTTTTATTTCCTGAAGAGCCGGGGTGAAGAATTTGTCAACGCCAAGGAAATCGCCCGGCGCGCCGGGGGCAAGAAGAGATTTTATGAAGACCCGGAATGGGCCAAGCCGATTCTGGTGCGCATGGCCGAACGCCGCATTCTGGAGGGCGATGCCCTGGGCCGTTACCGCGTCAGACCCATTGCCAAAAAAGGCAAGGAAAAGCGCTGGGTTTCGCCCGAAATTGCAAAAATCCTTCAGGAAAGCGGCGTCGAAGTTGAAAACTCGGGTGAGCTTGGCCCGGACGAGTATTACGAGGAACTGTAGCCGTCCGTCACGCTTCCGCCGCGGCAACACGAAATTGCCGCGTAACACTTTTTCCGTCCGTACCCATCATGTTTGCCGCGTTGTTGACCACGTTTCTGTTCGCCCTGTCCGCCATTTGCGGGCATCGTACTGCCACGCGGCTGGGAGGCGTCGAGGCCAATTTCTGGCGCATTTGTAGCGCCTTCCTCTTTTTGGCGGTTTGGGCCAACCTTTTTGGCGCGGGTACGGCCGGCGCCGCGTTTTCCCTTTTCGTTCTGAGCGGATTGGCCGGCATCGGTCTCGGCGACACGGCGTATTTTCAGGCTCTGCCGCGGCTCGGCAGCCGCCGGACGGTGCTGCTCACGCAATGTCTCACCGCGCCATGCGCCGCCATGGTCGAGTGGCTCTGGCTCGGCACTAAATTGAATGTCGCCGAAATCCTCTGCATTGTCATTATCCTTGCCGGTGTAGCCATCGCGATGACGCCAGGCGACCATCTGAAAATTGCCCCGGGGCGTTTGTGGCCCGGGATTCTGGCCAGCGCTATCGCCGCGATCGGGGGTGCGTTCGGCGCGGTCCTGAGCCGCAAAGCCTACGCGGTCGCACATGCGGCGGGTGAACATCCTGACCCCGGCACGACCGGTTACCAACGCGTCGTCGGCGGTGCAATCGCACTCGGCTTCGTTTTTCTGATCGTCAAGTGGCGGCATGCCCGCCAACGCGGCGACGATGCGCAAATGAAGGATTCTTTCACCCCGCGAGAGAAATTAAAGCTCTGGCCCTGGGTATTGGCCAACAGCCTTGCTGGCCAGACGGTTGGCGTGAGCTGCATGCAATGGGCGCTTGAAACCACGCCCACTGGCATTGTCACCGCCATCATTGCCATGACTCCCATCGTGATGTTGCCGTTGGCGCGCGTGTTTGAAGGTGAAAGAATTACGGTCCGCGAACTCAGCGGCGGTTTTGTCGCTATTACCGGCGCGATCGGCCTGGCGTTCTGGCATTGAACCTGTCAGAAAGACAAATTGCCTTTCGCTTCCGCCTTCGTGATCGAATAATCAAGGACAAATTTTATGAAATCGGAACTTCAAGCGGCGGTTGAAGCGCTCGGCCTTGAGAAATTCCGGCGCCATATTTTTTTGTGTGCCGACCAGAGCGAACCAAAATGCTGCGCGCGGGAACAGGGGCTGGCCGCGTGGGAATTTTTGAAACGGCGGTTGAAGGAATTGGACCTGACCGAACCGGAACCGCTGGTTTACCGCACCAAGGCCAATTGCCTGCGCGTCTGCCGACAGGGACCAATCGCCGTGGTTTACCCCGAAGGTATCTGGTATCACTCCTGTACCCCCGAAACACTGGAGCGCATCATCCAGGAGCACCTGATCGGCGGGAAAATCGTCAGGGAATTCGTGTTTGCAAAAAATCTTTCCGGACGGCCGTCATGACAGGCGGCCCGCAGCCTGTTGTCTAAATTATTACATTTTCTTCTCGACATTTCCACTCCAATCGTAGAAGCTGTTTAAAGTTTGAACAGGTCGGAGGTGGTATGGCCAGACTACTGATCAAAACAGACGGTTTGGAAAATCAGACGCTGGAACTTCGCTTTGGCGTCAATCACGTTGGCCGGGACCCGGATTGCGATTTTCCCATTGCCCACCCCAGCGTTTCTGCCTTGCACTGCGAACTGGTGCTGTCCAACGACGGCGTGTTGATTCACGATTGCGGTTCAACCAACGGCACGTTCGTCAATGGCGAGCCCGTCACGGAGGGCTGGTTGCGGGCGGGCCAGACAGTGCAACTGGGCGAGGTGAAATTGTTCGTCGAAAACACCGACATTGCCATCGCCATCCCCCAATATGAGCGTGAGCGGCCGAAACCGCCGGTGGTGTTGCCCGGCGGTATGATATTGTGTGCGCGTCACCCGCATCTGCAGGCCACGTACAAATGCACGCATTGCGGCGAAGTCATGTGCGGGCAGTGTGTCCACGTGGTACGGCTCCAGGGCGGCAGGCCGTTGTTCCTGTGCCTGCTCTGCAGCCACCC
>Ga0335078_10011024_pt1 | contig 13394 bp, 15 predicted proteins | sample Lox_Sample_32_FD_206711 | JGI IMG/M metagenome (GOLD analysis project Ga0335078, IMG submission 206711) | Soil microbial communities from Loxahatchee National Wildlife Refuge, Florida, United States - Lox_Sample_3.2 | ecosystem: Environmental > Terrestrial > Soil > Wetlands | place: USA...
GGTAGGCGTACTTGCCCAGGCCGACGAGCTGGAAGGCGAGCCCGTTCAGCGTGATCTGGCCCCGGCCTCCCACGCCGTCCAGCAGATTGAGGTCGAGGTTGATGTGCTGGCCGCCCGAGTCGATCGAGCCCGCGGCGTGCACCGATTTGAGGCTGTTGGCCGCCCCCAGGGTCGAGTTGAGGATCGTCTGTGGAGCCTCGGACGCCAGGGCGCTCGTCGAGCTCGAGGAGCCAGAGCTGCCGCAACCGACCAGAGCGGCCGCGATCAGTCCGGCAGTTAGGCACGCAAGCAACCGAAGGGGCATCGGAGCGCAGCGTAGACGAGTTCGGCCCGGTTGGCCTCGCTGCGGGTGGCGTACGCTCTGGCGCCTGAACCATCGTGCCTGGCTCGACGCCTCGGAGCTCCGCATCGGCCTGGGCTGCATGCGCATGTCGACCGAGGCGGATCGCGACGATCAGCTCGCCGGCGAGACGATCGCCGCCGCGCTGGAAGCCGGGATAACCGTGTTCGACACCGCGCACGCGTACGGCCGCGACGAGTCGGAGCTCGGCCATAACGAGCGGCTGTTGGCTGGCGTGCTGTCGAGTGCCGGCGCCGGGGCACGCGCCGGCGCCGGGGCACGCGCCGGCGCCGGGCCCGGCGCGCGGATCGTCACCAAGGGCGGCATGACCCGCCCCGGCGGCGCCTGGGTGCCCGACGGCCGCGCCAAGGCGATCCTGCGCGACTGCGAGGCGAGCGTGACCGCGCTCGGCGGCCTGCCCATCGACCTGTACCTGATTCACGCGCCCGATGCCCGGACGCCGTGGCGCACCACCGTCCGCGCCCTCGCGCGCCTGCTCGACGAAGGCCTCGTCGCCCACGTCGGGGTGTCGAACGTCAACCGCCACCAGCTCGACGAGGCGCTCGCACTCGCCCCGATCGCCGCCGTCCAGGTGGCCCTGAGCGTGCACGACGATCGTGCGCTGCGCGGTGGCGTCGTTGCGCGCTGCGAGGAGCTCGGGATCGCCCTGATCGCGCACTCGCCCCTCGGCGGACCAGGCCGTGCCGGGAGGCTTGGTCGCCGCCCCGACCTGGCCGCGGCCGCCGAGGCCACGTCGGCCACCCCGGCCGAGGTCGCGCTGGCCTGGCTGCTCGGCGTCTCCCCCGCCGTTGTCGCGATCCCCGGTGCTCGCCGCCCCGACACCGCCCGCTCCGCGGCCCGCGCCACTCGCCTGTCGCTCCCGGGCGGCGCGATCGGGGCGGTCAGCGCCCGCCGCACCGCCTCCCCACCAGTTTCTTCGGTTGACGGCGAGGTCGTGCTGATCATGGGCATTCCGGGCGCCGGCAAGACGCGCGTCGCGGGCGAGTACGCCGCCCGCGGCTACGTGCGCCTCAACCGCGACGAGCGCGGCGGCGCGCTGCGCGAGCTCGCCGAAGAGCTCGAGCGCCGCCTCGGCGAGGGCGAAACGCGAGTCGTCCTCGACAACACCTACCTCACCCGGTCCGCCCGCAGTTACGTAGTCGACGCGGCGCGCCGCCAGTCCGTTCCGGCGCGCTGCGTCTGGGTCGAGACCCCGCTCGCCCAGGCCCAGGTCAACCTCGTCCAGCGGCTGCTCGAACGGTTCGGGGCCCTCCCCACCCCCGAGGAGCTGCGCGAGCTCGCCCGAGGCGAGCCAGGGCTCCTCGCTCCGACCCGGCAGATGCGGGCGCTGCGCGAGCTCGAGCCGCCCGCCGCGGACGAGGGATTCGCGAGCGTCGAGCCGGTCCCGTTCAAACGCTCCACGGTCGCCGGCAAGACGCGCGCCGGCGTGTTCGTCGCGGCCGCGGCGCTCGACCGCGCAGGCTGGCAGCAGGCAATCGCCAAGGTCGAGCCAAGCGCGCCGGCCCTGGTCTTCGACTGGAGGCCGGACGGCACGCCCGAGGACCTCGAACCCGCCGCGGCTCTCCTTCGTGACGCGATCTCGGGACCGGTCGAGGCCGGCCTCTGCCCCCATGGCGGCGGCGCGCCGATCTGCTGGTGCCGCCCGCCGCTCCCCGGGCTGGCGCTCGCCTTCGCCCACGCGCACGGGCTTGACCCGGCGCGCTCGATCCTGATCGGCACCTCCGCCGCGCACCGCACGCTGGCTGCCACCCTTGGCGCCGGCTACGTCGCGGCCGACGGTGGGGTTTGGCGCTGAAGCTACGTATTTGGTAGCGCCATCGCCATTGCCATCGCCATCGCAATCAGCCGGGCTCGCGGCCTCGCGTGCGCCACTGCTCGGCGCGAATGGCCCACCGCTCGTGATCGCGCCAGCGCCCGCCGATCTTCAGGTAGCGCTCCGAGAAGCCCTCGCGCACGAACCCCGCGCCGCGGACCAGCGCGATCGACGGCTGGTTCCCCGGCTGGATGTTCGCCTCCAGTCGGTGCAGACCAATATCGGTGAACGCGCGGGCCATCACCTGCTCGAGCCCCTCACGCATATAGCCCTGACCCTCATAGCCGGCCACCGCCGCGTACCCGAGAAAGGCGCTCTGGAACAGCCCTCGGACGATCTCGTTGACGTTGATGAATCCCGCCAGCGCACCATCCTCGATCCGGCACACGAGCCCCGGCTCGAAGCGCTCGTCTTCGACGCAGCGAAGCAGGCGCTCGAACGTCTCGTCGGTGGCCGCCGGCAGCCACGGGCGATGCAGCTTGCGGCTCGAGCGCATCGCGGCCAGATAAGCCTCGCGGTCCGCCGGCGTCGGCGACCGCACCAGCACGCGCGCGCTCCCGGGTTTTCGGGGATCCATCGCGGGGCTCCGGCTACCGCACGCGGTGGTCGTCGCGACGCAGCGCGTCGGTGAACCGCCGCGGGACGGCGGCGGCGTCGCCCTCCTCCCAAAGGGTGACCACCACGAGTTCGTCCCCATCCGGGCGACACACGTACACAAGGTCGCGGCGTTCCTCGTCGCGCACGAGGACCGTCCCGCCGTCGCCCGGCTCGACCCGGCCGGCGGCGTGCGCACGCGCCACCGCCGACACGACCTCGGCCTTAGCGTCCAGCGTGCCTCGCACGCGTTGGCGGAAGCGCTCGGCCGCGTGATCGGTTACCGCGACCAGCATCGCGGCGACCCTACTACACGCCGACCTCCCTGGAGCTAAGCGCCGGACCCGCCGTGCGAGCGCGCTACCTCCAGCAACGCGTACGTGTCCGCCACCGGCCCGAGGTGCTGGAGCTTGTCCGGATTCACGATCGAGCTCATGCCGACGATCTCGCCCCCGGCGATGTCGAGCGCCCACACCCCGACCAGTCGATCATCGCCGTCGAGGAGCAGCCCGCCCGGCGTCCCGTTGACCTCGACGGCGCGGAACGACACGCCCGGGATGCGGGCTGCCAGCCGGGTCCAGTTCACGATCGCCCTGGCCACGCGGTTGCGACCGCGCAGCGGGCGCGCCAGCGCCGGCGCCTTGCCGCCGCCGTCGCCGGTGAGCACCACGTCGTGCGCCAACAGCGCCTCGAGCCCGGCCAGATCCCCGTCCTGCACCGCGGCGAAGAACCGGCGTGAGAGCTCCTCGCGCTGCTCCCGGGAGCTCTCGAAGCGCGGGCGGCGCTGCTCGAGGTGCCCCCTGGCCCGGCTGGCGAGCTGTCGCACGTTGTCCTCGCTCTTGCCGACGATCCCGGCGATCTCGTCGTAGCCGTAGTCGAACACGTCCCGGAGCAGGATCACCGCCCGCTGCTCGGGGGACAGGCTCTCGAGCAACACGAGCATCGCCAGCGACAGCGAGTCCGCCATCTCAGCGTGCCGTGCGGGGTCATCTTCGCCGTCGGTCAGGATCGGTTCGGGGAGCCAGTCCCCGACGTAGCGCTCCCGTCGCGCTCGGGCCGAACGCAGCTCGTCGATGGCCAGGCGGGTGGTCACCGTGGCCACGAAGGCAGGCGGCGAGTCGATTCGCTCGCCCGCCTCGAGCGAGCGGTGGACCCTGAGCAACGCCTCCTGGACCACGTCCTCGGCCTCGCTCACGCTGCCGAGCATCCGATACGCGATTGCGAACGAGCGCGGCCGCAGCTCGTGAAGCAGCTCTTCATGCTCCTGGGCATTCACGCCGCAAACCCCTCGCGCCAACTCGCGTGCGCCGGCCGCCATCCGAGCTCGCGCTTGGCCTTGGCGTTGGATGCGCCGCGGATCTCGGTCATCATCACCGCACCGGCCTCCCCGGCGAACAGCCGCCCCACCAGCCGCGGCACGCGCCGCGGCGCGGGCGCGCCGATCTTCTGCGCGAGCACTGGCAGCCAGTCCGCCACCGGGGCGGGGTCGTCGTCCACAACGTTGTAGATACCCCGCTGGCCGTACTCGATCGCGGCCACCGTCGCCTCGGCTGCGTCCGCCACGTGCACGAACGACCATAGCCCGCCGCCGTCGCCGACCACCGGGAACCTGCGCTTGCGGATCATCTCGAGCTGCTCGCTGCCGGGCTCCATCGACGTCCCCGGACCATAGAACGCGCCGTAGCGGAGCGCGATCCCCTCGGTCCAGTCGGCTCCGACGACCGCCTCCTCCAGGTGGCGGATCGCCGCGAGCGACTCGCGCATCTGGCGGGGAGGGGTCGGGTCGAGCGGATCGTCCTCGCTCTTGACCGGGCCGCCCACGCGGGCGTACGGCCACGCGGCATAGCTCTGAGCGACGAACCTCCGTACGCCGACGGCATGGCCGGCGGACAGCAGATGGTCGGTTCCCTCGGTCCGCAGACGGTTGGTCAGGGCGAAGGTGCGGTCGAAGCGGCGCGGGTCGAACGCGGTGATCGCGGTCAGCTCGTGAACGATCACGTCGGGCTGCGCCTCCCCCACCGCCTTGGCCACCTGGTCGGGATCGAGCGCGTCGGCCACGACCGGCTGCGCGCCGAGGTCCCACAGCTCCGCGCGCTTGGACTCGCTGCGCGTCATCCCGACCACCCGATGACCCGCCTCGAGCAGTCGCGGGACCAGCTGACGGCCCATCACGCCTGTGGCGCCTGCCACGAAGACTTTCATTTTCGGCTCCAATCGTCGAAGTTGTCCGCCCCTCTTGACGGGATAGCCGCGGCCGCTGTGACAGTGCTCGACGTGTAATCGCCGCGCAATCGGAAAGCATCGGAATGGATGTCCGAATCGAACAGCTCTCTGGCTTCGAGCGTCGACCGGCTCGTCGGCGACGGTGTCGAGGCGGCGGTGCGCGCGAAGCACACCCGGCGCCTGCGCCGGCTCGGCTGGCACCGCGCGATCGATCCGCCGACCAACGGCGTCTGGGCGTCGGGCGACCCGCCGCCCCGCCCTGGCTGCTCGCTCGACGTGTTGATCGACGGCGCAGAGGCCTTCCCGGTGATCGCCGACGCGATCGAGCGCGCCCGCGACCACGTCCACGTGACCGGGTGGCACGTGGCGCCGTACTTCGAGCTGGTGCGCGGCGAGCGTCCGGCCGGACTGGGCGAGCTGCTCGCCGAGGCCGCCGAGCGGATCGATGTCCGCGTCCTCGTGTGGGCCGGAGCGCCCGTGCCCGCCTTTCACCCCACTCGCAAGGAGGTCCGCGACGGCGTCGAGCAGCTGACGCGCGGCACGCGGATCCGCTGCGAGACCGATCCGCGCGAGCATCCGTTCCACTGCCACCACGAAAAGACGGTGGTCGTCGACGGCGAGGTCGCGTTCGTGGGCGGGATCGACATGACCGACTACGCCGGCGACCGCTTCGACACGAGCGATCATCCGGCGCGCCGGCGCCTGGGCTGGCACGACGTGGGAAGCCGCGTGCACGGGCCGGCCGTCGTCGACGTGCACGATCACTTCGCGCTGCGCTGGCGCGAGCTCACCGGTGAGGAACTCGATCGCCCGGCGCCGCCGAACGCCGCCGGCGAGCACACCGTCCAGGTCGTTCGCACGGTCGCCGAGAACATGTACGACGCCGTCCCGACCGGCGACTTCCGCATCCTCGAGAGCTACGTGCGCGCGATCCGCAGCGCGCAGCGGTTCGTGTACCTCGAGAACCAGTTCCTGTGGGCGCCCGAGATCGTCGATCTGCTCGCGGACAAGCTGCGCCACCCGCCGTGCGACGAGTTCCGGGTCGTGGTCGTCCTCCCGTCGCGCGCCAACAACGGACACGACGACACCATGGGGCAGCTCGGGGTGCTGGTCGGCGCCGACGACGACGCCGGCCGTCTCCTCGCCACGACGATCCGGTCCTTATCCGGCCATCGCGACGACCGGCTGTACGTCCATGCCAAGGTCGGCATCGTCGACGACCGGTGGCTGACCGTCGGCTCGGCCAACCTCAACGCCCACTCGCTGCTCAACGACACCGAGATGAACGTCGTCACGGACCACCCCGGTCTCGCCCGCGACACGCGCCTGCGATTGTGGTCCGAGCACCTTGGCGTCGATGTCGCCGGCGAGGAGCCTCACACCGCCGTGGATGAGCGCTGGCGCCCGATCGCGTTCGAGCAGCTCGAGCGGTTGCGCGCCGGCGCCCCGCCCACGCACAGGCTCCTGGCGCTGCCGGGCCTGTCCCGCCGGTCCCGGCGGCTACTCGGCCCGCTCGTCGGGCTCGTGGACGACGGCTGATCCCGGCTGCTCGCGCACCCACTGTCCGATCAGCCCCCGCAGGTGCGCGACGAACCGCTCCTGCTCGTGGGCCGGATAGGTCGCGCGCACGGTGTCCACCAGTAGGCGATCGAAGTCACTCGAGTCGACCCAGTCGAGCACCAGCTCGTCCACGTGCCCCAGCCGGCTGGCGCAGAAGTCGTGGTAGCGATCGGTCTCGAAGTACTCGTCGGCCATCCGCCGATACGCGGCCAGCTTCTCCTCATAGGACAGATCCTCGCGATCCCCGACCTCGAAGTAGCTGCGCGTGTCGAGGTCGAGCCGCGGCCGCCGGCCGGTCACCAGGCAGAACGTGCACCACTTCACGAGCGTCTTCATCGCCCACGGGAAGTAGTAGTGCAGGCTCGTCAGCGCCACGTCCGGTGAGGCGTTGGCGTAGTCGATCGGGTGGACCTGCGTGCCGCGCACCAGGCACTCGCACGAGTTGAACTCCCAGCGGAAGAACGCGTTCACGAGCCGGCTGATGCTCAGCACCTCGTCGCCGAGGTCGGGGGTGAGGAAGTCGTGCGCGACCTCGTAGCGCTCGTGCATCGGCTGGTCCGGGCGGAACTTCATGACCATCGTCTCGGGCCCGATCGACAGCGAGCGCGCGAACACGTCGAAGCCCTCGACCGACGCCTGCAGGTGCATGATCCGCTGCCCTGACGCGTCGTAGGCGCTCTCCAGCTCCTGGCGGTCGCGGATCCGGCTGACCCCGATCCACTGCCCGCCGTCGTAAGGCTTCATGAACAGCGGATAGCCGATCTGCTCGGCGATCGCGGCCAGGTCGAACGGCTGGTTGTATCTGGCCGCGGTGTACTGGAAGCGCGAGTTTTCGGGCGGGTCCTTGTGCGGGACCATCACCGTCGGCGGCACCTTCAGGCCGAGGCGGATCATCGCGCAGTACGCCGCGTGCTTCTCCATCGACTGGAACGTGAACGGGCTGTTCAGGAGGTACACGTCGTTCATCAGCGCGACCTTCTTCAGCCACTCGCGCGGGACGTAGTACCAGTACGCCAGGCGGTCGATGACCAGCTCGTAGGTCGGACGGTCGCGCAGGTCGAACGGCTCGATCGTGATCCGCTCGGTGGCGAACCGGTGGCGGTGACCCGACGCATCGGTGATCACCCCGAGCCGCGAGACCAGCGTCTCGAACGCCCGCGGCCAGTCCTCCTCCGTGCCGAGCAGCAGCCCGATCAGGTGTGTGGTCTCCGTGCCCATCAGAACGTGGCCTCCTCCATCAACAGAAGCGTGGCAGGTGATGCGCGAACTGGGCGCGCCACCACGGCCAATCGTGCGCCACGTCATGCCCCCACACGTCTAGCTCGTGCCGAATTCCCTTGTCCTCGAGCAGCGCCGCGAAGCGTCGCGTCGACTCCAGCGCACCCGTGGTGTCCTCCCACTGACCCTGCCCGCACACCAGCAGCAGGCTGACCTGCCGGCGCAGCCACTCGAGGTGGTCGCCGTTCATGTGCGCGAGGTAGTCCATCGGGTTGTTGAAGTAGGTGGCGTCGCCGCGGTCGCCCCACCCGTCGAAGGTGACCGGGTCGTAGCTACCCGACAGGCAGATCGCGAGCGGGAAGATGTCCGCGCGCTTGAGCGCGAAGTTCGCGGCGTGAAACGCGCCGAGGCTGGCGCCGCACGCGATCAACTCGGTCACGCCACCGCAGTCGTGGCGGACGAATGGCACCACGTCGTTGAGGATCCACGCCTCGTAGATGCCGTGCCGGCGGGCGCGCTCCTCGAGCGGGATGCCGCGGTTCGACCACGTCTCGCGGTCGAACGAGTCAACGCAGTACAGCTTCACCCGGCCTTCCGCGAGCAGGTCCCCGATCGCGCCGACCATCCCGTGGCGCTCGAACTCGCCGGCGTCGCCACCCTCGGTCGGGAAAGCCAGGACGGGGCGGCCCCAGTGCCCGTATACGGCCACGCCGTTCATCCCGGCCACATCTCCGCCAGCAGGCCCGTCAGGTGCGGATCGAACGCGCCACGCCACGACGCCCAGTCGTGCCCGCCGCGCACCTGGGCCAGCCCCGCGTCGTACCCCTGAGCGGCGAGCGCAGCCGCCATCAGCCGGTTGTTGTGGAGGTTCTCCTCCTCGGCGCCGCATGTCATGGTCACGCGGAGCGACTCCGCGTGGCCCGGCCCACTCAGCACTCCGCGGACGAACCGGACGATGCGGCCGTAGCGCGGGAAGCCCGATTCGTGCCGGTCGAACCGCGGCACGAAAAAGCTGCCCGATTGAAGGAACAGGGCGGCGAACGTGCCGGGCCACGCCCGCTGGGTCTGGAGCATTGCCAGCGCGCCGAGGCTGGCCCCCATGCCGACCGGCGGCCCGGCCACCTCGATCTGGTCGGCGATCGCGGGCAAGATGCGCTCGCGCAGCGTCCGGCCGTAGTTGGCCGAGGCCGAGTACCACTCGTTGCGATCGCCGGGCGGCAGCAACGCCACCCGAAATGGCGCGACCGCGCCCCGTTGGATCACCGCGGCGGCGTAACGGGTGAGCTTGGCCCGTGCGTCGTATTCGGGACCGTCGTGGACGAGGAGCAGGGGCAGCGATCCCTCGCCCGGTGACCACACCCGGATCGACACCGGTCGCCCGAGCACTCGCACGCCGACCTGCTCCGAGCGCATGCGCACGCTGTCGAGCACGGGGCGACGGTACGCGATACGGTCCGCGCGTGGGCTATTCGGTCGTTCACGTCGACGACATCGAACCCGCCGGCCGCGGCGGAGCCATCCGCTTCGTGCGCCGCCAGCTAGGCGTCGAGGCGTTCGGCATCAACTGGTTCGAGATCCCGCCCGGCGCCGAGGGCCACGAGCACGACGAGGCGGGCTCGGGTCAGGAGGAGGTCTCCGTCGTGGTCCGCGGCAGCGGTCACTGGCGGATCGATGGCACCGAGGTTCCGGTCCGCGCCGGCAGCTTCGTCCGCTTCGATCCCGGCTCCACCCGCTGCGCCGTCGCCGGCCCCGATGGCCTGACCTTCGTTTCCGTCGGCGCTCGCCCCGGCGCCTACGAGCCCCGCGGCCCCTTCTAGTCGCTGCATCCTGCATAACCTGCCACTCGAGCCCGGTCGCCGCCACCGTGGCAGGATCCGCACACGGGGCATGCGCGACATGCCGCGGTCAGCCGGAACCCGAGTGTCTGGCAGGTTATGCACGTCGCCGGCACCCCGCCCTCCCCGCGGCCCCTTCTCGCGTCCTGCATAAGCTCGCGCCGGGCCGGCTCAGACGGACCCGCGCGAGCTTCTTCACGCAGGAGGTGCAAAAGCGCGCACGCCCGGCGCGCCGCCTCCACCACGCGCGCTTATGCACCCCCCGGGACGTGCATAACACGTCACGACTCGCGATCCCGGATCAGGGTGACGAACTACCCACGCCGGAGATGCACAACTCGTCACGCCGGCGCCAACATCGCCCGAGTGACGAGCTATGCACGCTCGCCGCCGCCCCACCCACGCGCGCCACAGCCCCACCACCGCCCCCCGCCCCCCACGAAGACGCATATACATATACATATACATATACATCTATATATAGATCTATATGTATATAGTTCCGGCCCCCCGCTGGCGGCGGCGGGTGTGCGGGGGCTAGAGGCGTAGGGTCATGTAGGTGCTGTTGGGGCTGAGGCGGTAGTCGGCGAACGGCTCGCACGCCACGAAGCCCGCGCCGGCGTAGAGCGACCGCGCCGGCGCGAACGCCGCCATCGACCCCGTCTCGAGGCTGAGGCGCCGGTAGCCCTCGGCCCGCGCCACCGCGATCAGGTGCTCGAGCATCCGCCGGCCGGCGCCACGGCCGCGCTCGGCAACCACCGTGTGCATCGACTTCACCTCGACGTGCTCGGCGTCCAGGCGCTTGAGTGCGCCGACCGCGATCAGCGCACCGTCGCGCCGCAGGCTGAAGAAACTCACCCCCGGACCGATCAGCTCGTCGACGTCAAGCGCATGCGCGTCCTCGGGTGGCGTCTGGCCCCGGGCGAAGATCAGGTGCACCTCGAGCAGCCGGCGCACGTCGGTGGCGCGTGGATCGTCGAGCGAGATCTCGCCGTCGGTCGAGCCGGACGGCATCAGTGGCTCGCGACCGTCACCTTCGACATCACCACGGTGGTCGTCGGCATGCCGTCGCCGGGCGGGTTGGTCGGGAGCGCGCCGATCCGCTGCACCACCCCGATCCCCGAGACGACGTGGCCGGCCACCGCGTATTGGGGAGGCAGCCCGACGTTGGGCCCGGTGACCACGAAGAACTGGCTTCCGGAGGCGCCGGACGGGTCGGTCTCGGTCTTGGCCATCGCCACGACCCCCCGGACGTACTGCGTGCCCGCCGGCGGCGCCTCGACCACGGTGTACCCCGGCCCGCCACCGCCGTTGCCGAGCGGGTCGCCGCCCTGGATCACGAAGCCGGCCGCCACCCGGTGGAAGGTCAGCCCGTTGTAAAAGCCGCGCCGCACCAGGTAGTCGATCGAGGCCGACGTCTTGGGGGAGTGCTTGACGTCGAGGTCGAACGCGAACGTCCCGCAGTTCGTCGCCACCGTGACCGTGTAGGTCCGACTCGGGTCGAGCCCCTGCTTCGGGGGCGTTAGGTGCTGCGGCCCCTTGGGCGCCGGCGCCGGAACCGTGCGGCAGGCCCCCGGCGAGCCCGCCGGCGAGGCGGACGTCGAAGCCGACCCAGTGGCCGCCGCCGTGCTCGTCGACGAGCCGGCGGCGGTGCTGCTGGTCTGGGTCTGAGAGCTATGGCTGGTGCTGCTTCCGCAGCCCGCTGCTCCCAGGACGCCGAGGAGGACGAGGACGGCCAGGCGGGCTCTGCGCACGGGCGCCAAGCAAAGCAGATCGCCTCACTGCGAGGTGCTGAAGCCCTGAACCCGATCGTGGGCCGCGCCCTGACCGCCACCGGGCCCGAAGCTGCTCATGCTGCCGCTGCTCCGGTGAGGCCCCGAGCTGGAGTTCTCGCCTGCCGGCACGGCCGGCGGGCTGGGGAAGCTCTGCGTCGTGACACCACTCGGAGTGGTGAGCTGCGCGGACTTCACGTCGTGCGATCCCGGCCACCAGGCGATGAACCAGCCGTTGCCCACCGTCGCCTGGACGCCCGTCCCGTCGTCGAGGGTCAGCGTCACGCCGGTCACGTCCGACCCGGTCCGACCCTCCGCCAGCGAGTAGGCAGCGCCATCGCGGTCGGTGGCGTGCGAGCTCGAGAGCAGGACGTGCCCGGCCGGAACGTTCAGCGGGTAGCTCGACATGCTGCCCGACGCAGCGGTGAACGACGGACCCTGGATGCAGGTGGCGCTCGAGTTGTCATCGGCGTAGATCGAGAACGTGAACGGGCCGCGCGTGTCGGCCAGCTTGAGCGGCAGCCCCGCGATCGGCGACTGCGACGCCTGGCAGCTGGCCCGCGCGTCCGCGATCTGGCCGGGCGCCGCCGTCGTCGGCTTGGCGGTCCAGCCCGCGAAGGCGTTCGACGCCCCGGCGCCGAGCGAGATGACCACGGCAAGCGTGCCGGCCGCGGCGCCCGCGCTCGCGAGCGCACCGATCGCGACCGGCGGGCGCAGGCCACGCGTTCGGGGTCGATAGTCGATGCCGGTCAGGCGACCGACGCTCGCGTAAGGGACCTGGGTGGCCCGGTCGCGGAGGGCCGCGCGCAGGTCGGATTCGAGCTGATCGTTCATGTCGGGATGCTCCTTGTCTCGTTGGCAGTGCGCAACGCCCGCTCGAGTCGCGCGAGTCCACGAGAAGCGGTGCTCTTGACGGTGCCGAGGGAGCACTTGAGTGCGGCCGCCACCTCGGCTTCGGGAAGGTCCAGGAAGTAGCGCAGCACGATCACGGCGCGCTGGCGGGGCGGGAGCGTGGTGAGCGCGGTGATCAGCTCGTCGTGCTCTCCGATCTGGGCACCGGCCACCGTCGGCAGGGCGCGCTCGGGCGGCACGCCGGCGGCCAGCTCTTGCCGGCGCCGGGCGCGACGCTTCGCGCCGCCCACCGCGCGATTGACGAGGATCCGGCGGGCGTAAGCGTTCGGGTGTTCCATGCGACGAACCCGCGGCCAGCGCCGCGCGACCTCGAACAGGGTGTCCTGAACCAGGTCCTCGGCCTCGCCGAGATCCCCCACGATCAGGTACGCGGTCCGCAGAAGCGCGTCGGTGCTTTCAGCGACGAAGCGGTCGAAATCGGCGCGGCGTTCGTTCATCTGCCCCGGTTAAGGCGCCACCGGGACCAAAAGGTTGCCTCGCGCTCCGCTTACGGCCGCTTGATTCGCCAGTAGTTCGTGTCGCCGTCGTCGCCCGGCGGACGGAAATGGATGCGCCACAGAACCGGCACGAGCAAGACGCCGACCCCAACCGCGGCAAACGCCTCGTACGGGCTCGAGACGACGACGAGCACCACCGCTCCGAGCAGCCCCACCGGAAACACGAACGGCAGCATCCACGTCTTCATGGCCGGAGGCTACTCCCGCCCGCGCGTGGCGCCTAGCGGGGAAAACCGCAGCGCGATCGGGTTCGGCCTCACGGCGCGCCAAACCTAAGGATTTGGCGCGCCGCTGCCGAAACTAGGGGCAGATCGTAAGGCGGGCCCCCAGGCTGGAAGGGCCGCGCTTGCGGGGTGAGATTCGGCGCCTCACCGTCCGCCTCCCGATCATCGTCTCCTAGCCCAGACGGACGGCCTTCTCCACCGCCTGCGCCAGGAGCGACTGCCCCGCGTAGGACGGATGGATCCCGCACGGGGTGCCGGCCCCCACCAACTGCGTGAGCAGCCCGGCGGTGCACGTGTTGCCGCCAGAGTGCGCGGCCGCGGCCGCGAACTCGCCGAATCCGTCCGCGGTCACGACGTGGAACGGCGCCGCGGCTGCGTCGATGGT
>Ga0335078_10011025_pt1 | contig 13394 bp, 6 predicted proteins | sample Lox_Sample_32_FD_206711 | JGI IMG/M metagenome (GOLD analysis project Ga0335078, IMG submission 206711) | Soil microbial communities from Loxahatchee National Wildlife Refuge, Florida, United States - Lox_Sample_3.2 | ecosystem: Environmental > Terrestrial > Soil > Wetlands | place: USA: Florida...
GTGGACCAGGTGCGCAAAGAATTCGGCGACGAAGTGGCGCGCTGCGTGGATGGCGTCACCAAGTTGAGCAAGCTCGATTTCTATTCCGCCGAAGACCGCCAGGCGGAGAGTTTCCGCAAAATGCTGTTGGCGATGGTGGAGGACATCCGTGTCATCCTGGTCAAACTCGCCGACCGCATGCACAACATGCGGACCCTGGGATATCTCGGCCCCGAGCGGCGCGAGCGCATCGCGCGCGAGACCATCGAAATCTACGCGCCTATCGCCCATCGCCTGGGAATGGGCAAAATTCGCGGCGAGCTGGAAGACCTGGCGTTCCAGCACCTCGAGCCCGACGCCTACCAGGAGATTCTGCGCTCCATCGAATCGCGGCGCCATTCCAACGAAGAATTTCTCGCCGAAATCCGCCAGGAAGTGGATGCCGAACTGCGCCACGAAAACATTCCCGCGCGCATCGACGGGCGCCTGAAGCGGCCTTATTCGGTGTTCCAGAAACTGCGCCGCCAGAAAATCACGGTCGACCAGGTTTACGACCTGATGGCGCTGCGCATCATCACCGATTCGGTGAAGAACTGCTACGCGGCGCTGGGCGTGATCCACAACAAGTGGCGGCCCATTCCCGGCCGCATCAAGGATTTCATCGCCATCCCGCGGCCCAACCTGTATCAATCGCTGCACACCTCGGTGGTCGGACCGCACGGGCAGACTTTCGAAGTCCAGATCCGCACCGAGGAAATGCACCGCATCGCCGAGGAAGGCATCGCCGCGCACTGGAAGTACAAGGAAGGACGCAAGGGGCCGGCGGCGGACGATCAGCGTATTGCCTGGCTGCGCCATCTCGTCGAATGGCAGCGCGACGTGCAGGATCCCGGCGAATTCATGTCCACCCTGAAGGTGGATCTCTACCCCGAAGAGGTTTACACCTTCACGCCGCGCGGAAAAGTCCTGGTCCTGCCGCGCGACGCCACGCCCATCGATTTCGCTTACGCCATCCACTCCGACGTGGGCCACACCTGCATCGGCGCGAAAGTGAACGGGCGGATCGTGCCGCTGCGTTCCACGCTGCGCAACGGCGACATCGTGGAGATCATGACGCAGGCGGGGCACGAGCCCAGCAAAGACTGGCTGGCCTTCGTCAAGACGTCGCGCGCGCGCAATAAAATCAAGCACGTCATCAACGCCAGCGAGCGGCTGAAGGCCATCGAAATCGGCCAGAAATACCTGGAAAAGGAATCGCGGCGGCTGGGCGTGCAGCTTGGCAAGGTCGCCAAGTCGGCGCTCGAAAGCGTGGCCGGCGAGTACGGGTACAGCAAGATGGAAGACCTGTACGCGGCGCTGGGGTACGGCCGGTTTTCGGCGCGGCAGATCCTCAGCAAGGTGGCGCCGGGCGAATTGAAGGACGAGCCGCCCGAGGAGAAGCCGCCGGCCGAAACGAGTTACGGGGGATCTCCCGCAGCCCCGCCCATGCCCGGACGCCCGCGCGAGGGCGACGGAGTCATCAAAGTGCGCGGCATGGACGATCTGCTGGTATACCGCGCCAAGTGCTGCAATCCGATTCGCGGCGAGGCGATCGTGGGATATGTGACGCGCGGCAAGGGTGTCGCGGTGCACTCCCGCATGTGTCCGAACGTGCAGAACCTGATGTACGACGTGGAGCGCAAGATCGAAGTGGAATGGGCGCGCTCGGCGGATGACGCGTTCCCCGTGCGGATTGTGGTCCACACCGACGATCGTCCGGGAATGCTGATGCAGCTCACCTCCGTGCTGGCCGACGAGAACGCCAATATCCGCAGCCTGGAAGCCAAAACCGATGTCGATCACGACGGCGGCATCGTCGAGATGACCATCGACGTGCGCGACAAGAAACAGCTCGAAAAGCTCGTGGCCGCCATGCGGCGGATATCCGGCGTGCGCGACGTGGAGCGCCAGTTCAACTGAACATGTCTCTTGCCTCCGACCCTGAGCACATTGCCATTTCCAAGTCCAAAGGCATCAAGATCGATTGGAAAGACGGCCACCACAGCGAGTACGGCCTGACGTATCTGCGCGACAAGTGCCCCTGCGCGCAATGCACCGGAGCGCACGGCACGCCGCCGCGCGAACCGCAAGCCGCGAACCCGTTTCCGATGTACCAGCCGGCCCTGAAAATGCTGGCGGTGGAACCGGTGGGCAACTACGCCATCCGCATCAGTTGGAGCGACGGCCACAGCTCGGGAATTTACTCCTACGAGCATTTTCGCGAGATCTGCCCGTGCGCGGAGTGTAAGAAGGCGCGGTGACGCACCAGCAGCAGATTCCGATCGCGACCAAAGGCCACGGCGACATGCACGATCTCACCGCGCAGGTGGCCTCCATCGTCGCAGCTTCCGGCATCAGAACCGGGACGGTAAACGTATTCAACGTAGGCAGCACCGCCGCCATCGGCACCATCGAATTCGAGCCGGGGCTGATCGACGACTTGCCGGCCGCATTGGACCGGCTTATCCCGCCCAGCCGCGATTACGGGCACGAGCGGGCCTGGCACGATGGCAACGGCCACTCGCATCTGCAAGCGACCCTGCTCGGGCCGTCGCTGACAGTCCCCATCGCCGACGGCAAGCTGGTGCTCGGCACCTGGCAGCAGATCTTCCACCTGGAGTGCGACGTCCGCGGACGGCGCCGCACGGTGGTGGTGACTGCCGTGGGCGATGCCTGATGGTTCTGCGGCGGGGCCGCTCCGCCGGCTAGGAAGGCTCCCGGTTGGTTTCGCGCCGCCGGCGAGTACCGCCGACGCAAGCCACCACGGCCGCGCTGCCGCTTCCCGGCGGTACGCCCTGCGTTGGTGGCGGGCCGCCCGATCCCCCTGGGGCCGTTTCGCGCGCCAACCGCTCCAGACTTTTGATTGCCTCCTCGAGCCGATCGCGCTCCTGCCGCAACTCGGAGAGGATTCTCCCGATGTCTACCGCCAATGGTCACCCCTTACTGCCCAGTCGCTGTCGACGGCGTGATGGCGGCCGGATTGCCGCTCGACTTCAGCTCACGCTCGCGCTCCAGCACCGCGACACCCTTGGTCATCCAATCTTCCGCCGGCGCGCCTTTCAGATAGTGGTCGAACCAGGCGTTGATGCGGCGATGGTAATCGATCTGGTTGGCCTTCTGCGCCACGGAGTGGTTCTCGCCCTCGTAGACCAGCATCAGGCACGGTTTGCCGGCGCGGCGGGCGGCATTGTAGAACTCGATATCCTGGTGCCAGTCGGACGCGCCATCGTGGTCGCCCACTTCCATGAGGAGCGGCGCCGCCAGCTTGTTGGCCACAAACGTGGAGGAATTCCGAATGTAGGATTCCGGGTCTTCATAGAGCGGCACCTGCATGCGCTCCTGCCCGACTTCCACGTGATTGGTCTCGGGACCGCCTGAGTTCCAGTAGATTTCGCCGACGCTCGAGCTGAGATTGGTAAGCGCGCCGCCTACCGCTCCCGCCGCGAACAGGTCGCTGTGGGTGACTATGAAGGTGGTCTCGTACCCTCCCCAGGAGTGGCCGGTGAGGCCGACGTGCCTGGCGTCGATCATTCCGCTTTCGAGCACTTTCTTCACGCCGGAGGTAACGCAATCGAGCGCGGAAATGCCGGGATTGCGCGGCTTGAAAACGATATCGGGGCGGAAAACGAAGTAACCGTGCTGGGTCCACACCGTGGCGTTGTAAGTGTTGCGCTCGGACGGCGCGGTCCAGTTATGAAGCTGGTTACTCTCGATCTCGTAGATCTGCACAATCATCGGATATTGCTTGCCCTTTTCGTAATCGGCGGGGTAATAGAGCGCGCCTTGCAGGCGATCGCCGTGGGAGTTCTTGAAGTCGATCAGTTCGGCCTTGCCCCAGGCGTACTGGGAGGCAAATGGGTTCGTTTCGCTGATTTTCCGGGCCACTTTCAAGTCATTGCCGGCGAAGAAGTTAGGCGATTCGTCCCAGGCTCCGGCCTGGTATGCGAAGGTGTCCGCGTCTTTGGCCTTTTCGATTCCGCGGACGGCCTTGTCTTCGTAGACCAGGCGTTCCACCTGGCCGTTCCGAAGCACCGAATAGCCGGTCTTCTTGGTCCAACGGCCCTCCATGCTGAGATAGAGCGGCTTATCGAGATCGATGGCTTCGTTGGCGCCCGCGCCGCCACGTCCGCCACGGCCGCCGCGCCCGCCCGCACCGGCGGGAGCGATATTGACATAGCGATAGCGGATATCTTCCGCCGCGCCGCCGGTAAGCCGCCGGGGCGTGGCTGAGCCATCGGCCGAAACCTCCCAGAGATCGTTAGTATCGTAGACGATGACGCTGCGGTCGCCCTTGGTCCAGCCGGCCACGCCATATGCCGGCTTCTGGCTTACGGGATAATCGTTCTCTTTGTTGGTGAGTGCGATTTTGGAATCTTTGGTGATGTTCCGGCTCGTCCCGGAGTCCAGGTCGTAGACCCAGAAATCGCCCTCGCGAAAATTCATGGCGTAGCGGCCGCCGGGGCTGAATTCCACCGGCGGAATCAGGTGCCTGGCCACCTCGGCGCGCGCGCCGGTATCGAGATCGATCTGGTAAACATCGTCGAAATTGCGGCCGAACATTCCGTCCTTCTCGTAAGGAACGCTATCGAGCGCGAGGGCGCGCGATCCGGTGCGCGGAAGGCGGACGTCTTCTTTCAGGTTCGTGGTGAGCGCGACCAGTTTGCCGGTCGCGAGGTGCCATGCCGCGGGAGCGTTGCGGTCGCGGTCGCGCGCGGCGGTGAGTTTCTGTTCGCTGATCACGTTGACGTCCTGCCAGTGCCAGACCTCGACCGTCGCGGGGTCGTCGTCGGACTTCTTGACCAGGATCTTTTTGGGCCACGGGGCGACGCCGACATAGACCGTCGAGCCATCCTCGGACCACTGCGGAGCGCGCGCGGCGACGATGCGCTGGGGGGCGTCCACTTTGACCGTCAGCTTGTCGCCCAGATTCTTCCAGGCAAGGGCAAGGTGACTTTCGCCTTCGTAGTCGGCGTTCTTCACGGAGCGAAGCGCCGCAAGATCGCTCGATTCCTTGCGCCAGGTTAGCGCGGTGAAGAGCGCGGGGCCGCTATCGAGCACGCGCAGCGAACCGCCTCGCGGATCGTAGACCTGGAGCGCGTTGCCTGTACGGCCCTCCACACCAATGGTCATGGCGAGATTCGAACCCTTGTCCTGCCAGGAGTAGTTGGTGACATCGCCGAACGTGGCATCGACGCCGGTCGAAAGATTGCGTACCAGCAGGACCGCACCGGCGGGGTCGCGCTCGGTTTCGGCATCGCCGCCACCGCCGCGGCCCCCGCGTCCGCCGCGCCCACCGCCGGCATTGCCGTTACCCGCCGATTCCGCGGGCGCCGGAGGGTACTTGCGGAACGCCAGGTATGGGCCATCGCCCGCGAAGGCGAACGACTGGACGTCATCCACCGTGGTGACGGCGCCGCTCGCCATCTCCACGGTGGCGAGCTTCGTCTGTACGGGCTTATGCGCCTTGCGTAGCTTGTCCTGTTCGGCCTCGGAGACGGTCGCCGAGCAGGCCAGCCATCGCGAGTCGGAAGAGAAGGCGGCGGCGGAACAAAACGCCACCACCTGCGTCTTGCCGCCGGTCACAGGCGCGATGCGCAATTCGCCATCGCCCGAGGTGCGGCGGATTTCGTAGGCCAGCCAGTGGCCGTCGGGCGAGAGCGTTCCGGCGCCGAGGGTTTCCCACTTGCCGTAGTCCGCCGGCAGCAGAGCCGGCTTGGTCTGCGCGAGCGCGGCGGCCGCGAGAGCGAGCAAGAGCAAGGTACGGTGCGTCATGGCAGACGATTGTATCGCAAAGGCGCCGCTCGCTTGAGGTCGCGGCCGTTACCGCATTATCTCCGTCCACGCGGCTGGCTGGCCAACAGCACCGGCGAATAGCCGGCACTTACCGTGCTTCCCTCGACCGGGGTGCTGTTGCCGAGGATGTCGTGCTGGGCGATCACATGGAGGTTTCCCGGTATCTGGAATGGCGTGGTCCCGTTCGGGTTCCACACGATGATTCCGCGGGAGTCGCCCGGCAGAGTCAGATCGATCCGCCAGGTGCCGGAGGAGTCGATGGACGCGCCGGAGAGTGAAGCGCCGCGCAGCCAGTTGAGCAGGATGCCGAAGGCGCGGCCGGCTTCGGTCAGTTGCTGGGGATTGTTTTCTTCCGTGCCCACACAAAAAGTGGTGGCTTTGCCCCAGGCGTACCAGTCGAAACGGACGGAGCCGAACGCGAGTTGGACGAGATATTTGCGCACCAGGTAAGCCGCGGCGAGCGCCTCGGGCTGGGTGGTGTTGTCGCCGGAGGCGCCTTCGGTGGCCCACAGCGGCATGGAACTGACGCCGTTGGCGGCCATCACCAGGTTTACGTTGGCGATGTCGGCGGCAGCGGCCTCCGGCGGCGTTTCGTAGAAGTGATAAGCGATCATGTCGACGTTCTGCGCCATACCCGCCTGCAACAGTTGATCCAGATAGCCGGGCGCATAGGCGGCCGGTGAGAGCACGGTATTGCCCGGGTCCACCGATTTCAGAATGGCGTACGCTTCCGCAGTAAGTTCGGCCAGCTCGGCCACGGTTCCGGTGTAGTAAGTGGGATCGTTCGGCTCGTTCCAGATTTCGTAGTACCGGATGCGGCCCTTATAGCGCTGGGCGACCGCCGTGATGTAATCGCGCCAGTACTGGTTATCGGTGGGTGGCGCGGGAGCGCCGGCGCCGATGTAATTGACGTCATCCGGTTGGCTGGACGCCCAGGGGGGCGTCTGCCCGAGCGTGAGGAGGATGTCTTTCACCCCGTGCTGTTCCGCTGCCGCCACCCAGATGTCGAGCGGTTGCCAGTTCCACACGCCCTGGACGGGCTCGAGCGAGGTCCACGAGGTGCCCGTGTCCCACAGCCGCAACGTGCCGAATTTCGCGGAGGGCCACGGCACGCCGCCGGAAACGGGCGCTCCGGCGGCATCCGTAAATTGCACATCGTCCACCCAGAATGTTCCCGTCTGCGTCGCATGGAACATGAGCAGGATGCTGCCCGTATCGCCCACCGTTCCCTGCGCCGAGAATTGCTGCCATGCGCCGGAAAGCGTGGCGGCCGTCTGAGCGTAATAGGTATACGGTGTGTTGGAGTCCTGGATGACGAGATCGACGTGCAGGCCCTGATCGCCGCGCAGCCACGCCGAGAACGTGTAAACCTGGCCGGGAATCACCGTGATGGGCTGGACCAGTTGCACGGCGGTGTTGGGAGGCACGTTGGCGACGGCAATTTTTTGCGCAACTGTGCCGGAATGCGGATTCACGCCGTCCTCGGAGTACGTCACGGTGGGATTGGGAACGCCCCAGGAAGAGTTGTCGTTCCAGTCCACCGCAATATTGCCGGAAATCGGGTTGTTCACGCCGACCGAGGAGAAGGGCGGCTCGAACCCGCTGTTGAGAAGCTGGCTCTGGAGGAAATTCTCCACGTGCATGCCGAAAAACGAATTCGCGATGGGACCGATGTGGGGCGTGGGAGCGAAAGTGCCGGGCGTAAAGGTGAGCGCGAAGTCGTCCACCCACACTGCGCCGGGCGTGCTGACGGCGAGCATCAGGTACGCCGGTTCGCTGCTGGTGACATAACCGGTGGCAACAACCTGCTGCCAGTTCGCGCTCAGCGCGGCCGAGTTTTGCAGGCGGGTGGCGTACGGGGCCACTCCTTGCTGGACGACCAGCGATGCCTCGAGACCGGCATCGCCGCGCAGCCAGACGGAAGCGGTGTAGATGTTGCCGGCTTGCAACTCGAACGGCTGAATGAACTGCGCGCGGCCGGAGCCGACGCTGAGAACCACCACTTTCTGGCAGGCCGATCCGCTATGCGGGTTCGTCGTCTCTTCCGAGTACTGTACGGTTGCGTTCGCCCAGCCGGAGTTGTCCTGCCAGCCGGCAGCTATGTTGCCGGAGATGCCGCTGCCATCCTGATTCACGGCCGCGTACGGCGGTTCCATACCCGGGTTCGTCAACGCGACCGGCGTATCGGCGTGCGCCGTCGCGGAGATTATGGCTACCAGGATCAGCACTGCGCAAGGCGGCCGCGAGCGCTCCACCGGCATCACTAGAAAAGCACCTGTTTCTATTATGATCGGATTGGCCGGATGCGGCGGGCGTGGTGGGCGAGCAGTACCCGACGAAAAGCATTGTGTTCTTCGATCGGCGAGGGATTAGAGCCGGCGGCGGGGTGACGTTGGCGCGTTTTTCTCTCGCCACAGAGCCGTGGCAAAGCGACACGGACAAGGCTCCAGAGGAGTGATTTCAAGGCGCAATACCGGGTTGTATTTCGGCCCATGGCGTGCCTATCGCCTGGCGATGCGGTGCGCATGGTGTCTCTTTTTGGCCCTGACAGCAAGCGGCGCGGCGTCTCAGGTTCCGCTGGGACTCGATTACAGCGAATGGGGACCTTTGAGTATCGGCTCGCGGCCGGCGATCGCCGCCGATAGTTCCGGCGCGGTGTACCTTCTCCTGAACTGCCCGGGCAATTTTCAGTCGAGCGACTGCGTGACCAAGTTATCCGCTGATGGAAAGACGGTCCTCTGGCAGAACAGCCTCGGATTCGCCGGCCAGATGGCGGTGGACCCGGACGGCGGAGTTTACGTGGCCAGCGCGACCGGGCTGGCGGAAGTTTTCGTGGAGAAGTTGACCGCGGACGGGTCCGGTGTTTTGTGGACGATGCAGCTCAGCGGCACGCACACGCCCGGATTGCCGAACACCGGTGTGGGCATCAGCCTCGCGGTGGACGCTACCGGCCGGGTATTTGTCGCCTGCGGAACGGCGGATGGAGGCGAGGTGGCGCGCCTGAATGCTTCGGGCGGAATCGACTTCGCTTTGCCGGTGCCGATTGCGCCCTCGGCCATCGCGGTTGACCCGACCGGCACACAGGTGGTGGTGGCGGTGGCCGGGGGGCTGGCGCGATTGGCGCCGGATGGCATCAGCTGGCTGGATATTTCCCTGCCCCAGCCGTTGCCGCCGGTGTACGTCTCGCTTGCCGTGGCGGCGAACGGCGATGCGGCGGTGTACGGGCAAGGCACGGACGGGAGCTGGGTTCTACAGCGGGTGGATGCCGCCGGAGACGTGTTATTTTCGACGTCCGTTCCCGGGTCGGGCGGGCCTGCCGGGGGAACGTCCGTGGTTTGGGAGGAGATGGGGTTGGACGCCGCGGGCAACGCTTACATCACCGGGTTCGGCGGCGCGACGCTGCGGCCGGTGCGGAACAGCGTGGCTCCGTGCGGAAGCGGCTGGCTGAGCGCGATCGCGCCCGATGGGACGGTTTTGCAAACCACTTATCTTCCCGGGGCGGGAATAGTGGCGTCCGGCGTCAGTAACTACGTGACCGGGTTAGTGGCGGTGAGCGCGAGCGGCGCCGTTATTGTGCTGGCTTCATCCGATGGCAGCGCGGCGGCCACACAAGCGGGCCCGTTCCCGGAGTATCCATTTGACTCGACGTATGGCGCGGCCGAGCTGTTCCATTTGTCGCCTCACAGCAATGCGCAGTTATCGCCGCTCGCGTGCGTGGGGAACTCGGCCGGTTATGCCATCGGCGCGGTGGCTCCGGGGGAACTGGTGACGCTTTTCGGCAGCGGTCTCGGGCCGGCGCAGGGGGTGCAGACGCAGGCCACGCCGCTTGCGCCGTACCCGGCCGAAGCCGCGGGCGTGGAGGTGACATTTGACGGCACGCCGGCTCCGCTGCTGTGGGTGCAGGATTCGCAAATCAACGCGGTGGTCCCATGGTCTGTCTCCGGAACGTCGGCGCAAGTCTGTGTGACGTACGGCCCCGCGCCGACGAACTGCCTGAATTGGCCGGTGGCCGAGGCGGCGCCGGGCGTGTTTACCGCCGATGGCGTTCACGCGCTGGCGGTGAATCAGGACGGCACACCGAACGGGCCGTCGAACCCGGCGCCGCTCGACTCGACCGTGACGATCTTCGCGACGGGGTTGGGGCCCATCAGCCCCGCGCCGGCCGATGGCTCGCTGATCGGCACGCCGGCACCGGCGAACACGATGTCGATTCAGTTGCAGTGCACGGTGGCCACCATCCCGACTTGTCCGGTTCCCTCGATCGTCTATGGTGGCATGAAAGCCGTACCGGTTCCGCTCGGCGTCGCGGGGTTGAGTGAGATCACGTTCCGCGCGGGGTATGCCGTCATCGGCGACGGCCTGATTCCGCTGATGGTGGCGGTGGAGACGCCGTCGGGAACGGTTCTGAGCAATGCGTTTCAAATATCCGTGAGCGGGTCGCAGTCGGCAGACGTGGGGATTGCGAGTGACTTGCGAGGGGCAAAGTGATGGGTACGAAAGCATTTTTCGGCATGGTAGTGCTGGCCGGCAGCCTGGCGCCGGCGGCGGCGCCGGGTTTTCTGCTGGCGATGGACTACACCGAATGGGGGCCGGTCGCCCGAACGGGCGTGGGAGAGCCGATGACAGCCGACAGTTCCGACAACTTATATATCCTGACGGGCTGTGCCGGGATCACGGGCGGCACCTGCATGACGAAGCTTTCGGCCGATGGCAAGACCATCCTGTGGCAGAGGAGCCTCGGATATCCGAACTCGGTCGCGGTTGGCAACGATGGCAGCGTGTACCTGCTGGCCGGCGAGGAGTTCCAACTGGTGGCGCAAAAGCTGGCCTCCGACGGGCGGACCGTTTTGTGGACGACCGTGCTGGGCGCGAACCTGCCTTGCGGCGGAATGGCGGTGGATTCGGGCGGCCGTATGTTCGTGGCGGAGGGTGTTCCGGCGTCCGCAGGGTCGAGCGGGTCGTGCACCATGGTGCGGCTCGACGCGGCGGGAGCGGTGGACGCGACGTTCCCCGGTCTGCCGGGGCAACTGTACGCGGTGGACGCGGCGGGATCGACGGCATTGGCTGGGGGTAATGGGTGTCTTTTCCTTCTGGCCGCGGAGGGGACGTGGAACCCGGTTACGCTGCAACAGCCGCTGGCGGCGGTCTCGCAGGCGGCGGTACTTCCCGGCGGCGGCCTTGTAGTATATGGGACGGGCCAGGACGGCAATACTTACTTACAGCGAGTGGACGCGGCGGGCGCCGCGGTCTTCACCCTCAAGAACCCGGGCGCGGCGGCGATGACGCTGGACGCGGCGGGGAATATTTATCTGATCGGCTACGCCGGGCCGTATCTTCATCCGGTGAAGAATAGCACGGCGGGCTGCGGGACGACGTGGCTGAGCGTTCTGGCCGCCGATGGCTCGGTCCTGCAAACCACTTACATTCCCGGCGGCACGTTCGAGGGCGGTTACTCCGGGGCCATCGCCGTCAGTCCCAATTCCGTGGTGTACGTGCTGGACAGCGCGGAAGGATTGACGGGGCCGGCACAGATCGGTCCGTTCCTGGAATATCCCGAGGGTTTCGCTCTCGGGGAGTCGGCGGCGCTCATTCGGCTTTCCCAGAACGCGGCGGCGCCGGTGTTTGCGCTGGCCTGCATCGGCAGTTCGGCGACGCTCGCCACGGGGCCGGTCTCGGCAGGCGAGCTGGTTACGCTGTTCGGCAGCGGGCTCGGGCCGCCCCAGGGAGTCGCGACCACGGCGACGCCGCAGACGCCCTACCCGACACAGGCCGGGGATGTGCAGGTGACGTTCGATGGCGAGCCGGCTCCGCTGCTCTGGGTGCAGGATGCGCAGATCAACGTGGTGGTCCCGTGGTCGGTTGCCGGGCGGTTGATGGAAGACGCGCCGGGGCGGGCGACACAGGTCTGCGTGATTTACAGGAATACGCCGGCGAATTGCCTGGGCGCGCCGGTGGTGGAGGCGTCGCCTGCGGTATTTATGGCGGACGGCACTTATGCGATAGCGATCAATCAGGATGGGAGGCCCAACTCGGCGGCCAATCCCGCGCCGCTCGATTCGACGGTGACCGTCTTTGCGACGGGGCTGGGTCCGCTGAATCCGCCGCAGGCGGATGGCGCGCTGTTGGAACCGCCGCTACCGGCCAACACGCTCCCGGTCCAATTGCTGCTGCCGCTGTGCATGGATGCCGGACTTGTATGCATCCCCTCGCCGATCTACTACACTCCGGTTTCCGCCGGTCCGGCGCAGAATACGGTGGCGGGGGTGAGCGCGATCGTCTTCCACGCAAGCGATGCGGTCAATGAGCAAGTGGGCCTGCAAGTGGAGGTGCAAGGGACTGCGGGACCGTTCGACAGCAACGCGTTTCGGATTTATGTGGCGGGTCAGTAGGAGGCACAAATTTGTGCGGCGGACCTCCGGGCGGACCCGCAGGACCGCGGCCATGTTCCTGGCCGGCGTCCCGCGCAGGCCAGGGGGGAGGGGCTACCTTCCCTCCGCCGCCTCGCCGCCGCTCATGGCTTCCGCCAATCGCGCGCGATAGCGCTCGCGAAGCTTCTTGCGCAGCTCCGCCACCGGGCGGTCTGCGGCCTGGCGCGCGAGTTGGTCCTCGGCGAGTTCGACGCCGGCGTACAGGCGCGTTCCCGCCCAGGCGACGAACGTCGAGTCGTATTCGAAGCCGAACCAGACTATCGCCGGCAGCGGGCGGGCGTAATTGTCGGGGAGGCCTAGCTGCGCGTAGGGGAAACTCGAGGCCCAATCGGTGTGATAGCCCACCCGCATATTGTCGGGGTTGACCGATACCTGGGCGTGGGTGACGCAATTCGCCGCCGGGATGCCGTAGCGGGCGCGGAGCATTTCGGTCAGCATGGCGGCGGCGCGGATCTGCGCCGGGGTGACGGCGGCATGCTCCTGGCCAGGCTCGGTCTTGGTTTCGAACGAAATCCCGAAGAAGCTCTCATTCAGGTTCACATAGAGCCAGTCGTCATCGCACCAGACGGAGTACCCGGCGTGGGCGGCGGCATCGCCCTCGGGCACGGTGCGGAAGACGCGACCGAAGCGGTCGATCAGGTAGTGATAGGCGTGGCGGCGGCTCACATACTCGACCAGGTTTTCGCCCAGACGCTTGAGCGCGCCGTTGGCGGCCGGTTCGAAGGGAAGCTGGCGGCTTTCGGTGGTGTGGAAGACGATGCCGGCGGGGGCGGTACGGGGAACGCCGGGGCAGTCGTCGGGGCGGCTGGCGGGGAACGCCACGTAGGAACGCGGATGGTTGGGGGATTCGTAACGCGTGTTAATGAGGAGCCCGTTGCTGTAGGTTTCGGAGTCGGCCGATTTGTCCACCATCCAGACGGATGGGGTGGGGGGAGGCGCCGCGGAGAGCGGAAGCGCTGGCGGAAGGGGCTTCGGGTGGGCGGCGACCGCGGGTGCGGGTTTTATCCGCGTGGTGGCGCGAGCGATGAGGAACGAACCCAACAGGGCCACAAGGATGAGGGCGAGGAGGCCGAATCGCCACCTTGCGCGCCGGTATTGTGGAGTATCTAAAGGGGTTACTGCCTGGAGGAAGCGCAGGCGCCGGATCGGGTCGTC
>Ga0335078_10011026_pt1 | contig 13393 bp, 12 predicted proteins | sample Lox_Sample_32_FD_206711 | JGI IMG/M metagenome (GOLD analysis project Ga0335078, IMG submission 206711) | Soil microbial communities from Loxahatchee National Wildlife Refuge, Florida, United States - Lox_Sample_3.2 | ecosystem: Environmental > Terrestrial > Soil > Wetlands | place: USA...
AAATGGAAATATCCTTAATGCCCGGCGATTCACTGATATTCTATACCGATGGATTCAGCGAAGCAATGGATCCGAAGTCGAATGAATTCGGCGAAGATAGGCTGGTAAAGCTTATCGAATCGACGAGGGAGCTGCCCGCCAAAGAAATGCTGACTAAAATCGAAAGCGAAGTAAGGAGGTTTGCCGGCGGCGCCCCGCAGCATGACGATATGACAATGGTTGTCGTAAAAGTAACGCCCTGATTTTATCTCTGTATGCCCTGGTGATTTCTCCCTGCACCCTTGTGGTTCAGCAGCTCGTCAGTCTGAAACCGGGATTCAATGAAAGCGCGTTCTAAAGCTGTGACAGCTTTCTTAAGACCGCCTCGTGGATGTAGGGATTTGCTGCCATTGCGGTGCGACTGTAAATCGTCGAATTCCCTTCAAAATCCGTAAGGATCCCGCCGGCTTCTTCGATGATGATCTTCAACGCCGCCACATCCCACGGACTCACGATCGGATCGAGCATCGCCTCCGCCGAACCTTCCGCGACGAAAGTATAGCCGAAGCAATCGCCGAATCCACGGTCATGGTACGCAGGCTTGATTATTTCTCTGAAGCCTTTCTCGTATTTCGTATCGAGAAAAAAGTTCAGTCCGCCGAAGACTATGGTCGATTTCTCCAGCTCCTTCACTCTGCTGACCCGTATTCTCTTCCCGTTCTTGTAGGCTCCATATCCTTTCGAGGCAAAATAAACGGCTTTCAGTGCCGGAAGCGCCATAATACCGGCAACAATTTGGCCGTCATCTTCGAGTCCGCAAAGTGTTCCCCAGAAAGGAATTCCGCGAGTAAAATTTCTTGTCCCGTCAATCGGGTCGATTATCCATCTAGTCCCGTTCTTTGCCAATCTTTCTCCAAATTCTTCCCCGAAGAATCCATGGCCCGGATATTTCTTCGACAATTCATCGATGAGGAATTTCTCGCAGGACCTGTCTGCGATGGTCACCGGGCTCTTGTCGGATTTGTAATTGACTTTGAAGCGGGAGCCGAAATATTTCAGAGTGATACGCTCCGAAGCCTTCACGACTTTCAGAGCATACTCGACTTCTTTGAGATATGATTTCAAATTCTTAGATTGCCGCCATCCCTAATGCAAAAAGCTCCATGTTCCAGGAACCAAGCCCCATACTCAAACCTGGCTTTTATTTGATCCTGGTGGATTAGAACTTTGCTTTTGCTCGGAGCCTGGATTTTGGTGCCGGGAAATTTTTATTGGGCTGCCGCTTTCGCCTTGTTTGCTTGAGAGCGACGGGCTTTTATTTTAGCCTTTATTTTCGTCACCTTCCGTTGATGCTTTCTTACTGCGGCTTTCCTTTTCTTATTCATTTCTTCTCACAACTCGTGTTTGGATTATTTCATGTCAATTTAAATAAACGCATGGAGAAAATACAACCTCAATCTTTTTTTCTTCCTGCCTTACTTCGGCGCCGGTGTATCTATCTCGTAGTTCTTAATCTTGAGGTAAAGGGTTTTCATGCTGATCCCCAAAGCCTTTGCAGACTTCGTGCGATTGAAACCGTTTGCCTTGAGGACATTTTCGATATGGATTTTTTCAAGCTCGGCAATCGATAGTCGAGTCGGAATTCTTCTCAGGTCAGCCGATTTGACTCTCGAAGTCAGCGCGATGTACTCAGGCGTTATCTCGTCTCGCGGCGCGAGTATCGCGGCCCGTTCTATCACATTCTCCAGCTCGCGTATGTTCCCCGGCCAGTCGTACGCCGTCAGAAGCTTGAGCGCAGCTTCCGTGATCCTCTTTGCAGTCCGCGACTTTTGTTTTTTCTGAAGAAAATAATTGACAAGTATCGGGATGTCTTCCTGCCGCTGGTTGAGCGGGGGGACTTCGACGTGGACAACGTTTAGCCGGTATAGCAAATCCTCTCTGAATTTTCCTTCCTCAGCTTCATGATCGAGATCTTTGTTGGTGGCGGAAACGATCCTGGCATCTACGCTCATTTCCACAGTTCCTCCGACCCTCCGGAAAGTCCCTGTCTCGATAAACCTGAGCAGCTTCGGCTGGACTAAGTAGCTTATGTCTCCGACCTCGTCCAGGAAGAGTGTACCACCATTAGCGATCTCGGCGAGACCCTGCTTCAGCGTATGCGCATCCGTAAACGCGCCCTTCTCATGGCCGAAGAGCTCGCTTTCGATAAGGGTGTCGGGGATCGATGCACAGTTCACAGCGACAAAAGGTTTCTTGGCCCTTTCGCTGTTTTCATGGATGAGGTGAGCGATGAGTTCTTTGCCCGATCCGCTGGGACCGGTAATCAGAACAGACGCATCGCTTCCCGCAACTTTCAAGGCGACGTCGATAACTTTCTTGAGCGCAGGACTTTCTCCGACAATTTCATACTTGCCCTCGCCGATTTGCATCTTCATCACTTTGTTATCGACGATAAGTCTGCGCATGTCGAGCGCATTCCTTATCGAGACCAGAAGCTCGTCGAAGTTATATGGCTTTGTGATGAAATCGAACGCCCCCATTTTTATAGTATCGACTGCGGTTTTTATATCGCCGTAACCGGTGAGAATCAGGACTTGCGAGTCAGGCTGATTTTCTTTGGCAAATTTTAAAACTTCCAATCCGTTTATTCTCGGCATCTTCAGGTCGAGAAGGATCACATCATACGGCTTTGCCTGAATTCTATTGATGCCGATCGCACCGTCGTTTGCGGTATCTACTGAAAAGCCGGCTTCGTCAAGCTGAAGCTTGAGAAGATCGGTTACATTCTTTTCGTCGTCGACGATGAGTGCATGAATGCTGCCGGCCATGCGGTCATTCAGATAAGTCTATCATTTTTATATTTCCGATATAGGCAGTAACCTTGTCGCCTCTCAGGTCACGCAGCTTTGCAACGACTCCTTCGATACGCTCCGTGTTTTCTTTCATGATTGATAGATAACTTAGGATATCGGGCGGTATTTGTTTTCGTTGAAGAACATTGATTGCGAGCTTCAACGCCGCGAGAGGGTTGTTCAGCTCGTGAGAGATGGTCACGATGAGACTCTTTATTCCGTCTATCCTTTCGCGCTGTGCCACTTTATTCATTTCGGCCTCTGCAAGTTTCTCGCGAAGCCTCACGCGTTCGACAACATTCAATATGAGGCTAGGAAGAATGGAAGTAATCGCCTCTTCTTTCAATAAATAATCCTCAACATCGAGCTTCATTGCTTCGATTGCAAGCTTAAAATCGATCGCGTTAGTCAAAAAGACGATCGGGATGCGGATTCCCTTTTCTCTGATCAGGCGAGTGGTCTCAAGCCCATTGATTCCGGGCAGTTGGAAATCAACCAGAATGACATCGAGATTCTGGCTGTCGGCAAGAAACTTGAGTGCATCTTCACCCGTCTCAACCCAGACAAGATTGAATTCAGCATCCTTGTATGGCTTGAGGTAGAGTTTCGCGAGCTTTGGGATGTCGGGGTCGTCCTCTACCATCATTATGTTGAGTTCACGTTTTTCCATAGCAAACAGTTTCCTTATTTCAGTAACAGAGTTTAAGTCTTCCATAAGAATATATCCATCCAGAATTTTAATCCATAACCTTTCTTAAAAATGCAGGTCGCTCGCCGGGCTTCGCGAGAGGCGCTTCGTCTTTCACCTCTTCATCCATCTGGTTCAAATGTATGTTTATTCCGTTTCTCTCAAAGGTTGGCTCGTCGAAAGAACGCCAGTCCTTAATGCTCCAGGTCTGGTCTTTCTCTCTCTCCTTATCCTTCAGCATTGGTCTCTTCCTCGGATCGGGAGTCGTTGTGGGAAGAGGTTGTGTACGATGGTTTAGTCCAGCCGCAATAACCGTTACTATAACTTCTTTCTCTATTTTATCATCTATCGAAACGCCGACGATAACTTTGCTTTCATCATCGCCGTTCTTTGCGACGCTGCGAACCGTTTTCACAATTTCATCGAATTCGTGGAGCGCAAAATTATTGCCTGCGGTAATGCTGACCAATATTCCTTCAACCCGCTCGAGCGATACTTCTTCAAGAAGCGGATTAGAGATTGCCGCCGCCGCTGCCTCTGCAGCACGCCTTTCACCGCTCGCAACTCCCGTTCCGATTATTGCATCGCCGCGGGAAGCGAGGACAGTTCTCACGTCGGCAAAGTCAACATTGACAAATCCAGGTTTCGTGATAATTTCGGATATTCCACGAATCGCGTCGTATAAAACATCGTAAATCTTCTGTAAAGAAGCAAGATAGCCTGCCGATTTGTCGGAGATGGTAAGCAGTTTTTCGTTCGGTATGACGATCAACGCATCGACATATTTTTTCAGCTCATCGATGCCGGAGTCAGCATTGTGCATTCTTTCTTTTGCCTCGTTCACAAAAGGCTTCGTAACGACCGCCACGATAAGCGGATTGTGATGGTCATCCTGTGCTTCCTTCTTCACGTCGTCGCGGTCCACTCCTTTCAGGACGCTCGCAACAACCGGCGCCGCACCAGTTCCGGTGCCGCCACCCATGCCAGCCGTCAAAAAGACCATGTCGCTGTCTTTCAGCGCACGCTGGATCTCATCGCGTGCTTCAATCGCCGCGCGCCTTCCGATATCCGGATTTGATCCCGCTCCAAGACCTCGCGTCGTGGTTTTGCCGATTTGAATCTTGTTCGGTGCAACACTTCGCTCAAGATCCTGTAAGTCGGTGTTCATCGAAATCAAATCGACGCCGTGGATGCCTCGTTTTGCTATGCTGTTTACAGCGTTTCCACCGCATCCTCCGATACCCACAACTCTTATTCGTGGGCCTTGCTTATCTGTGTCTAGTTCGAACACGTTATGCCTCCTTGTTAAACGTTGTCGATGTTCTTGTTGATAAACTTTTTCAAAAATTGTAAACCCTTTTCAACGAAATTTTTCCCCTTCCTGCTGGGAATATCCCCGTCTATGGAATCTCTCGGATTTTCTGCATACTGAATTGTCGATTTCCCCGCACCGCGCTTCAGACCATACTGTATCAAACCGACGGCAGTCGCATAAATCGGATTTTCAACTTCCCTCACGAACCCTCCGTCGAAGCTTTGTGGTATTCCGATCTTTGCTGGTACACCGAGCACATATTCGACCAGCTCAGGCATGCCTTTCAACAGTGCACCGCCGCCCGTGAGCACTAATCCGGCAGACAGGTGCCTAGAGTAGCCGGACCGTTTTATCTCCATCGCCACGATGTCCAGAAGCTCTTCGACGCGGGGCTGAATTATTTGAGCGAGAAGCTTCTTGTTGATCTCTATCGGTTTTCGACCTCCGATTCCCGGGATAATTATCGGCTCATCGTCGATCACCTCCGAGACCATGGCATAGCCATGATTTACTTTTAACTCCTCTGCCTGCTCGGGTAATATGCCGAGCCCCTTACGAAGATCCGTAGTGATATGATCTCCGGCAATGGGAATAACCGCCGTGTGCCTGATCGTTCTGTCTTCAAATACCGCAAGGTCGGTAGTACCACCGCCGATGTCTAACAACGCGACTCCGACTTCTTTTTCGTCTTCAGTCAGGACCGAATAGCTCGAAGCGAGCGGCTGGAGAACCAGCTCCTCGACTTTCAATCCGGCTCTCTCCACGCATTTATGTATGTTCTGAGCCGCCGTGACTAGTCCCGTAACGACGTGCATCGAAGCTTCGACACGAACTCCTGCCATCCCGATCGGATCATGCGTGACGGTCTGGCCGTCGATAATGAATTCCTGTGGGATTATGTGAATGATCTCCCTGTCCCGTGAAAGGTGAACCCGCCTTGAATCTTCGATCAAACGATCAATATCGCTTTCTGTAATTTCATGGTCGGGGTTGCTGATCGTTATGATGCTGTTCGTTTTGAAGCTGTCGATATGTTCTCCGGCAATTCCGACGATTGCACTTTTTATCTTCATGCCCGGTTTCGATTCCGCGATCTGAACCGCTTCCTGGATGGACTTTACTGTCCTATCAATGTTAGCGACGACACCACGGCTCATGCCGCCGGACTTGCTCGTGCCGACCCCGAGAACGTTCAACTTGCCGTTTGAATCGACCTCAACTACTAACGCACAGACCTTTGTCGTTCCTATGTCGAGCGCTACTATCATGTTGTTGTTCATTAATACACCTTAGTTTACTTTTCCTGAAGACTCAGAAGTTTTGACAACGTTTAGCTGAGAGCTTATGGATTGTGTGCCAAGCACGATCTGGCCGTCAAATCTCAAATCGACATAGCTGCAGTCGGAACTGCCGGCGATCTCCGTCAAGAACTTCTGCAGGTACAAGAGTTTTCTCTCGAAATTTCCCTTTCCGATTATCACCGGAAGCGAAGATGCCGTTGTGAAGACGACTAGATTATCACCCCGTTCGCCGGACATCTGGACTTCGGCAATGCCCGCGCTGAACCGCTCACCAAGTTTTTCGGCTTCCGAAATAAATTTCACTGCCTGCATCAAATTGCCTTTCACGGTGTCGCCAACCGAAAGTTGAGCGGGAATATTCGTGATTACCGGTACATCATTCTTTCTTTCCAGCGGAAGCGGAAGAACAATGCCGTTCCCGTCAACGGACAGCATCGAAGTTGGCATCGCCAGAAGAGCGAGCGGATTTCTTTCGTGAACCGTTATCGTCAAATCATAAGGAAGTGCGCGTACCACGATGGCCTCTTTTACAAAGGGATTCCGGCCGACCCGGCACGAAATCTGTGAAAGGCTCAACCCGTAAAGCGAACTCCCCGTCTTAACATCGGCAAGTGCCTTAACTTCACCGTCGGTGAGTATGCTTGTATCATAGACTTTGACATTCTGCAACACAAGCTGGTCTTTCCAATTCTGCGAGATGAGGTAAAGAGCCACGGTGGTACACAGTGCCAACGTGAAATTCAAATATGTACGGTCGATTTTCTTCATGCCTCTTTGCTCACCAATTCGACAACCTGCCCATCGATTCCTTCAGCGAATCCCAGCAGCTTCACTTCGAGCTCCATTATGACGCCGAATTTTGCCTGCACTTCTTCCTCTGCCCGGCGGATAATCTTAAGCACATCGTCCGAGCTCGCCCTGCCGAGGTTGACGACAAAATTCGGATATTTTTCCGAGATTTGCGCATTTCCGATTCTCAGACCTTTCAGGCCGCAATTCTCTATCAGCCTCGCCGCGGAGTTCATCACCGGGTTTTTGAAAATCCAGCCGGCGTCTAAAGTTTCATCAGGCTGCAGTTCTTTTCGCCGGAGGAGCAGCTCACGGCGAATTCTTTTCATCTCCGTTTTGTCGCCGGCCGGAAGCTTAAAAGCCGCGCTGACCACGATATCGTCTCGAAGTGAGCTATATTGATAACCGAATATGACCGCCTCTTTCGGCAGCGTGAGCAACTCGCCTCTGCGAATGACTTCCACCTCCACAAGGTGGTCTGAAATCGTCCCGCCAAAAGCACGCTCATTAGAAATAATCGCGCCGCCAAGTGTGCCATGAACCCCGGCAAACATCTCGACACCGTGAAGACTTTCTTCAATGCAGAAGTCGACGAATTGAGACACCTTCGCTCCGGCACCCGCCGTGACCAGTTCTCCATTTGACTCTATCTTGCTGAGACCGCGTTTCCCACCGGCGAAAAGATTAATTACCGCGCCTCGGTAGCCATGATCGTTCACCAGAAAATTGCTTCCGTCTCCGATGATCACGGAAGGAAAATCGCGTTCACTCAAGAGATTAATCAAAACGGCAAGGTCTCCTGCATCGGCGGGCTCAAAATAGAAATCTGCTATCCCCCCGATCTTGAACGTGGTTAGCTTCGCCAACGGCTCTCCGATTCCGACGTAACCTCTGAATAGTTTTTTTATTTGATCGACGGAAAGCATCTATTTAATCCTTGCTCCCTGTTTGGCACCTGACGATTTCAATCTGTCGATGAACTCTTCGCCGTATTTCGATATGTCACCCGCTCCAAGTGTTACGATGATGTCGCCGGGTTTTCTTATTCCCAAGAGGAATTCCGGAAGCTGCTTTTTATCCGGGACGTAGAACGCTTCTTTATGACCGAACGACCTCGCATCACTGACGATCAGCTCACCGGTAATTCCCTGAATCGGCTCTTCACGTGCCGGATAAACCTCGGTGACTACCAAAACATCTGCGTTGAGGAAGCTCCTTCCGAATTCATCGTGAAAATCCCGGGTGCGCGAATACAGGTGCGGCTGAAAAACCGCAACGACACGTTTCTGAGGCCAGCCCGATTTCAGCGCGGACAAGGTTGCTTGTACTTCGGTTGGATGATGGGCATAGTCATCGACAACCATGATGCCGTCGATTTCTGCCTTCATTTCTATGCGACGGAAAACTCCGGTAAACGACTCGATAGCCTTCTTGACTTTTGAAAACTCGATTCCCAGTTCCAATCCGATTCCAATTGCTGCGATGGAATTCTTGATGTTGTGCAGACCCGGAACATTTAAATTGATCTCTCCGAGATCTTTGCCGAGCCGTAAAAGATTGAATTTGCTTTTGTTAGCTTCGAACGAAATATTCACCGCGCGCAAATCGGATTGGGCGTTGATTCCATAAGTCACGACCTTCTTACGTATCAGCGGAACAATTTCCTGTATCGATGACTCGTCCAAACAGAGGATTACGAATCCATAGAATGGGACCTTGTTTGCAAATTCCACGAAAGCTCTTTTTATGTCTTCGAGATCGGTGTAAATGTCGAGGTGTTCACGCTCGAGCGTGGTGATTGCCGCGATGACCGGCGTAAGCTGGAGGAATGATCTGTCAAACTCGTCTGCCTCGACGACGATGTAATCACCATGGCCGAGTCGTGCGTTCGTTCCGCCGAAGCTCGAAAGCTTTCCACCGACGACGACGGTCGGATCCAGATTGCCTTCCATCAACACGAGACTCGTCATGCTTGTGGTGGTAGTTTTGCCGTGAGTCCCTGCGATTGCGATTCCGTATTTCATCCTCATGAGTTCGGCAAGCATTTCCGCTCTTCTTATCACCGGTATTTTCTTTTCCGCCGCGGCGACAAGCTCCGGATTATCCAGATGAACGGCAGACGAATAAACGACGACGTCAGCTTCGTCGAGATTCTTCGCCGCGTGTCCTCTGAAAATGCTTGCACCCAATTTCTCGAGGCGTTCGGTTATCTCACTGAGCTGTCGGTCGGAGCCGCTGACTTCAAAGCCCTGATCTAAGAGTATTTCAGCGATCCCACTCATGCCGATTCCACCCACTCCGACCATGTGAATTTTCCTGACACTTTTAAACATTTTTTCTCCTGCCCGAACTACCCCTTCGACGAAAGTTGCTGAGCCTTTCTCTTCGAGTAGCCGCCGGAGCGAATTTCCGGCTCAACTCCGTAAAAATTTCCATCATTCCCTGCTCATCATGAAAGTGAACCGGGTTGATGCGAACAGCTCTCATATGATTTTTCAGCTTCAACTTTATGACACGATAACTTCCACGAACTTTCATTCGCTTCGGCCTCCCGACCTGAATCCATTCGATCTCTGAAAGATTGATCGTTTTGCTGTCGAACCTGTTCTGCAATATGATCGAATCGTCGGTGACCACGATGTCTCTCTGATAGAGCATGTTTAAGACAAGAACTGCAACGGAATAAACGAGCACAACGATGAAAGCGTACACTATCGGATCTCTAAACACTAATTTGAATTCGCTTTCTGCAAATGTTCCTCTAATTACCGCATAAAGTATCAGTGCAACGGCGTAAACGGCCACCGACTGATAATAAAACTCGAATCTGCGCTTGAAATGTTTACGCATTCTCACCTGCAATCTTTAACACTGAATCTGCTATCGCAGCGGCAGCATCATGGTGCTGCAAGATTTTCATTTTCTCTCGCATCGATGCGATTTCGTCCGGGTTATCGAGAAGCTTCAAGAGCTCTCTCTTAAATTTTCCTTTCATCTCAGATTCCAAAACCATTATGGCGGCACCAGAGTCGACAAGGGCAAGTGCATTCTCGACCTGGTGATTCGCGGCTGCATAAGGATATGGAACAATGAGGGCAGGAAGACTGAAATAGACGAGCTCGGCAACTGTAGTTGCCCCGGCCCTGGAAACGGCGATATCCGCGGCAGAGTACGCGAGCTCCATTCTCTCTATGAATTTTCTAATTTCAATGTTTTGTAATTTGTCGAACTTTGTCTTGCAGCTCTCCAATACTCTTTCGTAATCGACGGAACCAGTTTGCCATATCAGTTGATAGCTGCGGCTCATTATATCTTCAACCATTTCTAAAACTGCGCCGTTGAGGCTCATGGCTCCGAGACTGCCTCCAGTAACAAGAAGAGTTTTCCTCCCGGCGTTTAAGCCGAAGAAGCTCAAAGCATCCTCGCGCTTGACCTTCCGCATCTTTCTGACCGGACTACCGGAAATATAAAGGTTGCTCCGCTTGCGGAAATATTTCCGGGAAGATTCAAATGCTATATGTATCTCACGTGCAAACGGCGCGAACATTCTTGTCATGACTCCGGGGTAGCTGTTGTGTTCCTGAAGAACAATCGGGGTCCGTGTCATCACGGCTGCAGCGCAAACCGGTCCCGAAACATATCCTCCGGTCCCGACCACGACTTGCGGCTTGAACCTCAACAATAGTCTCAAAGATTGGAAAATCGAGACGAATATTTTCAGTGGGAGTAAGAAATTCGACACCCTGAAGTTGCGGGAAAAACCTCCGATCCATATTGTCCGGAGCTTATATCCAAGCTGCGGGACGACGCGAGCTTCAATTTTATTTTTGGTGCCGACGAACATCAAATCGACATTTTTCCTTTCGACAAGCCTCTCGGCAATCGCAATCGCCGGAAAAAGATGGCCGCCGGTGCCACCTCCTGCAAACACAACCCTAATTGTGCCACCTCCTCTTTCTTTCCACCTACTATGAGGCTCTTTCGCCATCAGCTATAAACCCTCCCGACTACCGGGTCATCGTTTCTCATCCTGATTTTCCTGGACCTCCTGGGATTTGGAGAGTTAATTTCATCGACGGCCGGCTCGGGAATCTGTTTCGATATGTTCAGAATGACTCCTACTGCTGCCGAGTTGACGATCATTGCCGTGCCACCATAGCTCACAAACGGCATCGGGAGACCGGTGGTCGGAAATAGTCCGATTGCAACGCCGGCATTGACGAAAGCATAAAGGCAAATGCCCGAAGTTATTCCGGTTGCGAGCAGAGATCCAAACTTATCAGGCGCAAGTTTTGCGATCGCCGTTCCCCGCAGCGCAATGAAAAGGAAAACCGACATAACCAGGATCGATCCCCATAAGCCATATTCCTCGCCGATTATGGAGTATATGAAGTCGCCGTAGGATTCCGGCAAAAACAAGTTTCTCTCCCTGCTATTGCCCGGTCCAACTCCGACGATTCCGCCGTTGCCGAAACCGATTATCGATTGTTGAACCTGGTAGTTTCCTGAACCGTGGTGCATCCAGGCCTGAACGCGGGCGACCCGGTAAGACTCGAACATTAATACGCCGGCGGCAATTACAATTATCCCGGCAACAAGAGCGGCGAGATGCAATTTTCTGACGCCACCTGCAATGAACATCAGTCCGATTACCGCAAAAATCATCACAGCGGTGCTGAAATTCGGCTGCAAGACAATCAAGAAGGCGACCGCTGCCGATATGATTAGAGGCTTGAACAGACTCCGATAATCGTTAAGCCTTTCGGAATTTTCCGACAGGTAAGCCGCTACGAAGAATAGAACTGCGATGCGGGCAATTTCGGAGGGCTCGAAACTGAAGACCCCAAGATGGATCCACCGAGCTGCCCCTTTTATTATCACTTTCTGACCGAGAGCAACTATGAGAAGAAATCCGGAAATCACGAGAGCATGTAATGCGTACTTTTGGTACTTGTGATAATCGATCTTCGCAATCACGAATATCAAGATCACTCCGACGAGGACTTTGAACAGGTGGCTTTTCAGCAGGTAAGCCGTGTTCTGGAATTTCAATTCTGACCAGAATGCGCTCGCACTATAAACGACTACGAGACTCATGAACATGAGAGTGAGAATTGCAAAGAGAAGCGATTTATCCGCCGGCTTAATTTGTCTTCTCACAGCTCCATCACCAGTCTCTTGAATTCACGACCACGGTGTTCATAGTCGTGGAACATGTCGAAGCTTGCACATGCCGGAGAAAGAAGGACGACGTATCCCGTCTTCGCCTCTTCGCGCGCCTTCGCAACCGCATCCTCCATGGACGAAGCCATGATGCACTTCGTCTTGTCTGCAAATTCTTTTTGTATCTTCGGAGCCGCCTGTCCGATCAATATCATCGCCGGAACTTTTTTTCTCACGAGGTCGAAAAGCGGCGAGTAATCATTACCCTTGTCTTTCCCGCCGGCAATCAGGACGATCGGAGAATCAAAACTTCCGAGCGCGTACCAGACTGCATCGACGTTCGTCGCCTTCGAGTCATTTATATATCTGACTCCGTTCAGCTCCCGGACCGGTTCGAGGCGGTGCTCAACCCCGGGAAATTCTCTCAAAGTATCGGCAATAACATCGAATGAGACTCCAAGAGACCTTGCCGCAAGGGCAGAAGCAATTGAATTATAAAGATTATGGAGACCGCGAATTTTTATCTCGTTTGAGTCGATAAGAAAATTATTTTCCCCTTCTTCGACAACAAAGACCTTGCCATCTTCTGCAAATGCGCCCGCGTGAATCTTCTCCTTGACACTGAAAGGCAGCCTGACCGTATTCAACCCGCAGCAATATGTATTGACAGCGTCATCGTCATAATTATATATCGTGAAATCTTTCGCCGTTTGGTTCATGAAAATTTTGAATTTCGAGGCCATGTAAGCCTCATAGCTTTCATACCTATCGAGATGATCGGGCGTGATATTAAGAAGGACCGCGGCTTTGGGCCTGAATGTATCGATATGATCGAGCTGGAAGCTTGATACCTCCACCACGGCAACGGATCTTTCATCGGCATCGAGGACGTAGTCTGAAAGTGGAAATCCAATATTTCCGGCCACTGTCGTTTTCCATCCGGCTTTCTCGAAAATCTTTCCAATCAGAGTCGTGGCCGTGGTTTTGCCGTTGGATCCGGTTATCGCGACGATCGGTGCACGGCAAAACCATGATGCTATTTCCACTTCACTGTAGACATTCAGGCCCACCTTCAAAGCATGCTGGACCAAATTTGAATTTGATGGAACGCCGGGACTTATTACTATGAAATCGGCATCGAAGATACGGTCGGTATGCGAACCGAATTCATAGTCGATTCCGAGGCTTTCAAGTGTTTTGATTTCTTCTATGGCTTCTTCCTTCGGTTTCTTATCGCTTACAAATGGAATTGCTCCTTGCGACTTAAGAAGTCTTGCAGCCGACATCCCACTCCTCGCCCCACCCA
>Ga0335078_10011027_pt1 | contig 13392 bp, 13 predicted proteins | sample Lox_Sample_32_FD_206711 | JGI IMG/M metagenome (GOLD analysis project Ga0335078, IMG submission 206711) | Soil microbial communities from Loxahatchee National Wildlife Refuge, Florida, United States - Lox_Sample_3.2 | ecosystem: Environmental > Terrestrial > Soil > Wetlands | place: USA...
GTGGGGCACTGCCCAAGCAGGAGAACAAGAGATTGTTTTGAGAAACCGATTTACGAGTCTCATGGAAGGCTTAGTGCGCCACGACGTCCCGATTACGTTTCTCTGGTACCCGCGTCATGTACAAGATGCAGCCTATCTCTACAAAAAGCTGGCGTTCCTCCTCGGCGGCCGTGACTTTGCATCCTTCCTAGACGTGTTCGAGCGGGTTCGGCGCCCCGAATGGGTTCATCATTTCACGCCCGCCGACAACTAAGTCGTCCCCCTGCCAAACCTGATCAGCGAAAAATGGCCGAGCGGCGGCATGGGGCGGCGGTCGATCAGGCGTATGCCGTCGCGCCGCGCCGCCCAGGCGACCAGCCGCTCGTAGGGGAAATCCGGCTGCCAGCCGAGCCGTCGCGCGAGCGGCGCGAAGGCGCGCTCCAGCGCGGCGCGCGGGCCCTCTTCGCCGCCGATGTGATTGAGCAGAATGATCTCGCCGCCGGGCCGCAGCACGCGGGCGAACTCGTCGAGCGTCGCCTCCGGGTCCGGCACCACGGTGATGACATAGAGCCCGACCACCACGTCGAACGCGCCGTCCTGAAAACCGAGATGCTGCGCGTCCATCACGGCCAGCCCGTCGACATTGGTCAGCCGGTGCTCGCGGGCGCGCGCCTTGGCCTTGCGCAGCATCGGCATCGACAGATCGATACCGGTGATGCGATTGGTCCAGCGATATTCGGGCAGCGACAGGCCGGTGCCGACGCCGACTTCCAGGATGCGGCCGCCGATGCGCTCGGCCGCTCCGATCGCCGCCTTGCGGCCGCGCTCGAAAATCGGACCGAACACAAAGTCGTAGAACGGCGCCCAGCGCGCGTAGGCTTTTTCGATCGCCGCCTTGTCGAGTTGGCCCGCCATCGCGATCGTATGTTCTAACGCCTTGCGACCAAACTTTTGCGACTGTTCAACGCGCGGTGGCCAGGGACGCGGCCGGAGATGCCCCGGAGCGGACGGTGTTGGCCACAGCGACGGTGCTGGCGATAATGCCGCCGCCGAGGACGCGAGCCTGGCCTTCGGCACCGTCGTAGAACGCACAGGCCTGGCCGGGCGAGACGCCATCTTCGCCGGCGATCAGTTCGACTTCGATGCCGCCCGCGCCGGAACGCAGCCACGCCGGTTGCGGCGCCCGCGTCGACCGCACTTTGACGAACACATCCGGGCGGTGCGCCAGCGCCTCGTCGATTGTGCCGTCGCCGAGCCAGTTGACGTCGCGCAGCCGGATGCGGCTGGTGCGCAGCGCCTCGCGCGGGCCGACCACGACACGGCGCGCGGCGGCGTCGAGCCGCACCACATAGAGCGGCGCGCCGGTGGCGATGCCAAGGCCGCGGCGCTGGCCGACAGTGAAATGAATGATGCCGTCATGGTGGCCGAGCACGCGGCCACCGAGATCGACGATCTCGCCCGGACCGGCCGCGCCCGGCCGTAGCCGCTCGATCACCTGCGCATAATGCCCGGTCGGCACGAAGCAGATGTCCTGGCTGTCCTGCTTGTCGGCGACCGAAAGCCCGAAGCGGCGCGCCAATTCACGCGTCTCCGCCTTGGTGCGGTCGCCGAGCGGAAACCGCAGCAGGTCGAGCTGCGCGCGCGTGGTCGCGAACAGGAAATAACTCTGGTCGCGTTCCGCTTCTCGGGCGCGGAACAGCGCGCGGCCGCCGCCCGGCAGGGTCCGTGAGGCGACGTAGTGGCCGGTCGCCAGAACCTTGGCGCCCAGCTCGCGCGCGGTTTCGAGAAGATCGCGGAACTTGATCGACTGGTTGCACTCGACGCACGGCACCGGCGTCTCCCCGGCGACGTAGCTTTCGGCGAAGCGGTCGATCACCGCCTCCTTGAAGCGGTTCTCGTAATCGAGCACGTAATGCGGAATACCGATGCGCTCGGCGACGGCGCGCGCGTCATGGATGTCGCGGCCGGCGCAGCAGGCGCCCTTGCGGTGCGTGGCCGCGCCGTGGTCGTAGAGCTGCAGCGTGATGCCGACCACGTCATAGCCCGCGTCGGCGAGCAGCGCCGCGGTGACCGACGAATCGACGCCGCCCGACATGGCGACGACGACGCGCGTGTCGGACGGGCGGCCCTCGATATCGAGATCGTTCAGCATTGCGACGCGCAGGTGCTCCCTGAAGGTGGTCCCGGGCCGCCGGCGCGCGCGCGTCAGGGCCTGAGACATCATTCTTATTATATGTGGCGCGCTTTGCCCCCGCCACGTCAACCTCCATCACCGGCTCGCAGGATGCCCGGCAGCAAGCGCCGTCCGCCGCGCCGCCAGGCGGCATTTATTGCCGGGCGGGCCCATTTCGGGTCCCGCCGCAAGCCCGCCTTTTGGCTACAACCCATTGAATTTGAAGCATTTCCGCCAGCGACCCGTGGTGGCCCGCCGGTTGCAAGCCGATGCCGAGTCGCCGTCGCCCGGGAGTACCGCAGTGTCGAGTGCGCCGAGTATCACGTCAGACGTCAGTGCCATGCCCGCGCCGCCGACGGCGCGGCCGCCGGCGAGCACGGGCGGTCAGCAGGCGGACTCGCAGCCCTTTGCCGACATTCTCGATGCTGAACAAACACAGCCGCCCAGCCCTCCCCCCACTCCGCCGCCCGCCGCAACTGCAGCGACGACGGCCGCTCCTAGCTCCCCGGCGAGCAGCAGCAATGCGACCACATCCGTGACGCCCAATGGCGGCTCTTCGGCCCCGAGCACAACGACCACCGGGCGCGGAAGCGCATCGGCCGGCGCCGACGTGACCCCGACCAACAGCGCCGCCGGGAGCACAGGGACGGCAGCCGGCCGGAAATTAAAGATTGCCGTTGAGCGCGCCATCGTTGCCAAGGCCGCGCAAGCGCAGACTCAGGCGGCGCCCGACGCTGCGGCATCAGCGGCCGGCGCAGTCAACGCCGCCGCAGGTTCCCAGACAGACGATGCATCCTCGCAAGCTCCGACTCCAAACGATCCAGCTGCGACGCAGGATTCGTCTGCCGCAGCAAATCCCGATCTTGAGTCGCTGGCGGCCGAGGTCGTCAGTGCGCTCAATCGAACCGGCACGAACGGCGCCACAGCGGTCCTTGGCGGCAAGACGGCAGCCGACCAATCCGGCAAAACAGGTGATGGGTCCAAAAAGGACGCCGACGGCAGCGATCCGTCCGCCGGCACATCGGCAACGCCCGGTTCCGACCAGGCGCAAGCTCAGGCGAAACCGCAACCGGCCGTGACGGCACAGTCCGTCACTAACGGCACGCAGCCGGTCGCGGCGGCGCTGGTGATAAATACCGCAGCGGATACCCCTGCATCTGGCAACTCGCGCGCCGCGGTCGATCCGCAGGGCAGCGCGCGCGGCAAGACGGCTGTCATCTCCGGCGGCACGGCGAATATCGCGGCGCAAGGCGCCAAGGACGCGACCGCACCGAGTGCTCCGCCCGCGAACTCCAATGCTGGGCAGACCGATTCCGCCAAGACACACGACTCTTCCGCGTCGGCCAGCCAAACGGCGGCGGCCCAGACCACGAGCGACGCATCGTCCGGCGATCCGCCAAATACGTCGTCGGCGAACAGCCCCGCGCAGCCGCCACAAGGCCAGCCGCAGCCGGCCGCCGCGCCGGCAGCCGCCCTCACCATCGCGACCGCCAGTTCGCAAAGCGGCGGCGCTCACGCGGCACAGATCGACACCGCCATCGGCGCGGCGGCGGGGTCGGGCACCGCTGAGCAGGCGATCGGCGCGGCCGCCAATTCCGGTGCGAATTCGAATGTCGTGCCGAACCTCGGGGTTCAGACCGCGAATGCAACGCCGGCGCCCGCAGCCATGCTTACGGCGCCCGCAGCCGCCGTTCCCATCACCGGCCTTGCGGTCGAAATTGCCGCGCGGGCGCGCGCCGGCTCCAACAAGTTCGATATCCGGCTCGATCCGCCCGAACTTGGCCGCATCGACGTGCGCCTCGACGTCGACCGCAACGGCCAAGTCACGTCGCATGTCACCGTCGACCGCCCCGATACGCTGCAATTGCTGCAGAGCCAGCAGCCGCAGCTGCAGCGCGCGCTCGAGCAAGCCGGCTTGACGACGACCAACAACGGCCTGCAGTTCACACTGCGTGACCAATCATTCGCCGGACAGAATGGCGGCGGCAATGGCGGCCAACCGCCCGCGTCGCAGCTTGTCATTCCGGACCCCAAACTCACCGCGATCGACACCACGCAGGTCTATTCCCGTTGGAACCTCGGCGGCGGACTCGATATCCGCGTATGAACGCATCGGCGTGAGGACGAACCATGACGACAACCAATCCGGTAACGACCCCAACCAATTCGTCCGCATCCACCGCGCAAGCTGCCGGCACCGCCGGAGCGCAGCAGATCGCCGGCAATTTTAACGAGTTCCTGCAGCTTCTGACCACACAGCTGCAAAATCAGAATCCGCTCGATCCGCTCGATACCAATCAATTTACCCAGCAGCTGGTCGAGTTCGCGTCGGTCCAGCAGCAGGTCGACATGAACACCAACATGCAGACGCTGATCTCGCTGCAGCAGACCACGGCCGCGACCGAGGCCCTGCAACTGGTCGGTTCGACCGTCACGCTGAACGGCACCAGCGCCAATCTGTCGAATGCCACCGGAAACCCGGCGTCGTGGAATTTGAACGCGTCCGCAGGCGGCACCGCCGCCATCACGATCACCAACTCGTCGGGTCAAACCGCCTACACGGGCACCACAACGCTCAATGCCGGAACGCAAACCTATACCTGGAACGGCCAAGGCAATAACGGGGTGAAGTGGCCGGACGGCGCCTACACCATCGCGGTCACCGGCACCGGAGCGAGCGGCCAGGCGCTCACAGTCACCAGTCAGGTGCAGGGTACAGTGACTGCGGTGAACATGAGCCAGACTCCGCCGACACTGACGGTCAACGGACAAAGCTACCCGATCAGTTCGATCCAATCGGTTGGCAGCGGTGCCGGCGGCACGCTTACCAGCGGCCTGAGCAGCCTCAATACCACGATCGGCAATCTCAACAGTACGATCACCAATCTCATTCAGTCGCTCTAACGATTCGGGCGTGGCCGCACCGGCGGTTCCACAGTCGCCCGATATCGAGTCGCAGAGCCGTCCGCCATATGCGGCGCGAGGCAAACGGTCCAGCGGCCGTTACGCTTAGCCAAATTTTAAGCCGGTCTGCGTAAAGTCTGCGTCTGTAGCGTTGTCGAGTGTGTGAGAGTGACTATGACTGAACCCCATCGCCCGAGGGTCAAGTATGTCATCGGGCCGGACGGTTCTCCGCTGACGATTGCCGATTTGCCGGCACCCGGAACGAAGCGCTGGGTCATTCGCCGCAAGGCGGAGGTCGTGGCCGCGGTGCGCGGCGGATTACTGTCGCTGGAAGAAGCCTGCAGCCGCTATACCCTGACGGTCGAGGAATTTCTCTCCTGGCAGTACTCGATCGATCAGCATGGCCTCGCCGGTCTGCGCACAACCCGCATCCAGCAGTATCGCCAGTAACACTGGCTTAACCGATCTTAACATGCCGTCAACGCCGCTGACTTCGGCGGCGTTTCGATTCGCGCGCACGCGAGGCGCATGCCGAGCGGCAGTCAAGACCGCCCGCAGTAATAATTTGGTAGCATTCCGGTTGCACCGGACCGCGATATTAACCGGACGCTAACCATCCACCGGGCAAATCTTGCCGAGCGCATAGCGTCGCTTGGGGTGAAGCCTGGTGCAAAATCTGCTGGAGTTCGCCAAGACCATCGGCGCGCCGCGCATTGCCGCCATGGGCGCGGTTACGCTGGCGCTCGTCGGCTTCTTCACATTCCTGATCATGCGCGTGACTGCGCCTGCGATGATGCCGCTGTTCACCGACCTGACGCTCGACGACTCCGCCGCGATCGTCAAACAGCTCGATCGCGAAGGAGTTGCGTATGAACTGCGCAACAACGGCAACGTGATTCTGGTGCCGCAAGATCGCGTCGCCAAGCTGCGGATGGAGCTCGCCCAGAACGGCCTGCCAAAGGGCGGCAGCATCGGCTACGAGATCTTCGACAAGTCGGACGCGCTCGGCACCACGAGCTTCGTGCAGAATATCAACGCGGTGCGGGCGCTTGAGGGCGAACTCGAGCGCACCATCCGCACGCTCGACAGCGTCCAGGACGCGCGCGTGCATCTGGTGATTCCGGAACGCCCGCTGTTTTCGCGCGACAAGGTCGAGCCGTCCGCCTCCATCGTCTTGCGGGTCCGCGGCTCACTCGAGCCCGGGCAGGTGCGAGCCATCCGCCATCTCGTCGCCACCGCCGTCAACGGCCTGCGTCCGCAGCGCATCTCGGTCGTCGACGAGACCGGCAATCTCTTGGCCGATGGCGCCGACGACGATCCCACCGGCAGCACCGTCGTCGACGAGCGGCAGATTGCGCTGCAGAACCGGCTGCGCAAGCAGGTTGAGGGCATCGTCAATTCGGTGGTCGGCCCAGGTCACGCCCGAGTTCAGGTCAACGCCGATTTCGATTTCAATCGGATCACTCAAACCTCGGACAAATACGATCCCGACGGCCGCGTGGTGCGTTCCAGTCAGACGCGTGAGGAATCCTCGGCCACTACCCCGAACAACAACGAAGTGACTGTTGGTAATCAGATCCCCCAGGCTCAGCAGAACCAAAATCAGCAAGACAACGGACAGCCGCGCGAGCAGAGCAAAAAGACCGAGGAAATCGTCAACTACGAGATTTCCAAGACCACCAAGACAGAAGTGACCGAGGGCGGCCGGCTCAAACGCATTTCGGTCGCCGTCGTGGTCGACGGCTCCTACAGCAAGGACGACAAGGGCAATATCGTCTATAAGCCGCGCAGCAAGGAAGAGATCGATCAGATCGCGGCGCTGGTGCGCTCGGTGATCGGCTTTGACCAGAAGCGCGGCGACCAGGTCGAAGTCGCCAATCTGCGTTTCGCGGAACCGGCGGCAGAGCCGATCACGGCGCCGACCGGGTGGCTGTCCGCCCTGAATTTCTCGAAGGACGACATCATGCGGGCCATCGAAATGGTGGTGATGGGCCTGCTCGGCTTCGCCGTCCTGCTCTTGGTCGTGCGGCCGCTGGTGCGGCGTATCCTCGCCCCGATGGAAGCCGGCGTGCCGGCGCTGCTGCCGAGCGCCACGCCACATGAAGCGGCGGCTATCGAAGCGGCCGGCGGCGCTGGCACCGCCCCGACCGTGCCGACGTTTCACGCCGAACCCAGCGAAACCTCGAAGATGATCGACCTCGCGCAGGTCCAGGGCCAGGTCCACGCCCAGTCGGTGCAGAAGGTTGGCGAGATTGCCGACAAGAATCCGCGCGAAACCGTTTCCATCATTCGCCAATGGCTGCATGAGAGCGCCAACGCCTGAGCAACGCCATGCCCTCGCATCACGCTCCCAAGACTGACGACGCCGCCCACCGCGAGATCACCAGCGCGCTGGCGAGCCTTGCCGGCCATACGTCCTCCGGGGCGCCGCCCAAGCGCCGGCTGACCGGGCCGGAGCGCGTCGCGATCCTGATGCTGGCGCTCGGCGAGCAGTACGGCTCGAAGATCTGGAGCATGCTCGACGACGACGAACTGCGGCAGGTTTCCATTGTGATGTCGACGATCGGCACCATCGAGGCCGAGCTGGTCGAGGAATTGCTGCTTGAATTCGTCTCGCGCATGTCGGCGTCGGGTGCGCTGATGGGCAACTACGACGCGACCGAGCGCCTGCTGCAGCAATACCTGCCGCCGGAGCGCGTCGGCAACATCATGGACGAAATCCGCGGTCCCGCCGGCCGCAACATGTGGGAAAAGCTTTCCAACGTTCAGGAAGAAGTGCTCGCCAATTATCTTAAGAACGAATATCCGCAGACCGTCGCGGTCGTTCTGTCGAAGATCGGGCCCGAACACGCCGCCAAAATACTGGCAATCCTGCCGGAAGAGCTCGCTCTCGATGTCATCAACCGCATGCTGCGCATGGAAGCGGTGCAGAAAGAAGTCCTGGAGCGCGTCGAGCAGACGCTGCGCACCGAGTTCATGTCGAACCTGTCGCAGACGCGGCGGCGCGATGCCCACGAGGTGATGGCGGAAATCTTCAACAATTTCGACCGGCAGACGGAGACGCGCTTCCTGACGGCGCTGGAAGAAGAGAATCGCGAGAGCGCCGAGCGCATCAAGACGCTGATGTTCACGTTCGACGACCTGACCAAGCTCGATACCGCGTCGTCACAGACGCTGATGCGCCATGTCGAAAAGGACAAGCTCGCGATCGCGCTCAAGGGCGCGGCCGATCCTGTGCGGCAGTTCTTCATGTCCAACATGTCGACGCGCGCCGCCAAGATGCTGAACGACGACATGCAGGCGATGGGCCCGGTGCGGCTGCGCGAAGTCGACGAAGCGCAGGCGCTCTTGGTCAATCTCGCCAAGGATCTCGCCGCCAAGGGCGAAATCGTCATCTCCAAGAGCCGTGGCGAAGAAGAGCTGATTTACTGAGGACGTCATGGGTGCGACGACAAAATTTCTGTTCGATGTTGATTTTGCGCCGAGCGCCGAGCGCAAGCAGACGATCGCGCTCGCCGAGCACGCGCTCAAGATCGCCGAAGCCGAAAAGGCAGCGCACAGTCGCGGCTATGCCGACGCCCAGCAGGACGCCAAGGTGGAATCCGATCGCCGGGTCGCCGCCGCGCTCGAGAGCATTGCTGTCGCAATCGCCGCCGGCAATTCCGCGCTTAAGGCGATCGAGACGCGGCTCGAGTGCGAAGCGGTCGAAGTCGCGGTCTCGGTCGGACGCAAGCTCGCGCCGGCGCTGATGGCGCGCGAACCGTTCGCCGAAATCGCCGCGCTGGCCGCCGACTGCTTCCGCCAATTGGTCGCGACGCCGCACATCGCCGTGCGCGTCAACGACGCGCTGTATTCCACCACGCAGGAAAAGCTCGACGAAATCGTGCGGGCGCGCGGCTTCGAAGGCCGGCTGGTCGTGCTCGCCGAAAGCGACATCGCGCCCGGCGACTGCCGCATCGAATGGGCGGACGGCGGCATCAATCGCGACAGCGTCGCGGCTGATGCCGAAATCAGCAGAGCGGTTACGGGCTATCTGTCCGCCCGCCGCAGCTTTGCCGAGATAAAGAATGGCGAGGAGGTGCACAAATGAGCGACGACGGTAAGGTCGCGCTACCCGATCTGGAAAACGGCAACGCGCCGGCCGAACCGCCGCAGGCGGTCGAGGCCGACGGTCCGACCACGCGCCTCGCGTCCGACTTGGAAGCGGTGTTCGACGTCCCGGTACAGGTTTCGGCGGTGCTGGGCCGCGCCCGCATGGAGATCGGCAACCTGCTCAAACTCGGTCCCGGCACGGTGCTCGAACTCGACCGCAAGGTCGGCGAGGCGATCGACATCTATGTCAACAACCGCCTCGTCGCTCGCGGCGAAGTGGTTCTGGTGGAAGAGAAGCTCGGCGTGACGATGACGGAAATCATCAGGGCGGAACGTTAAGCGAGGCGCGAATGGCGAATAGCGAAATCGCGAATGGCAAATCGGGCAAGGTTCGATCTTTTCCCTATTCGCTACTCGCCATCCGTCACTCGCGACTCGCCTGAGGCGACAAAGGAATAAATCATGCGGCTTCTGATCATCGGCACACTCAACGGCCAGCTGACGGCAGCGACCAAGCTCGCGATGGACAAGGGCGCGACCGTCACGCACGCCGCCGACAACGCCCAGGCGCTCGCCGTTTTGCGCGCCGGCCGCGGCGCCGATCTGCTCATGGTCGACGTCGCCATCGATATCCGCGCATTGGTGCGCGGGCTTGAAGCCGAACACATTCACGCTCCGATCGTCGCCTGCGGCACCGCGACCGACGCGCGCGCCGCTGTCGCCGCCATTCACGCCGGCGCCAAAGAGTACATCCCGCTGCCGCCCGATGCGGAACTGATCGCCGCCGTGCTGGCGGCCGTCGCCGACGACAGCCGCGAACTGATTTATCGCGACGATGCCATGGCGCGCGTCGTCAAGCTTGCCCAGCAGGTGGCGCCGAGCGAAGCCTCCGTGCTGATCACCGGAGATTCGGGAACCGGCAAGGAAGTGCTCGCCCGCTACGTGCATGCTCGGTCCGGCCGCGCCAAGAAGCCGCTGATCTGCGTCAATTGCGCCGCGGTGCCGGAATCGCTCTTGGAGTCTGAGCTGTTCGGGCACGAAAAGGGGGCGTTCACCGGCGCCGTGGCGCGCCGCATCGGCAAGTTCGAAGAGGCCAACGGCTCGACGCTGCTGCTCGACGAAATTTCGGAGATGGACGTGCGGCTGCAAGCGAAACTCTTGCGCGCCATCCAGGAGCGAGTCATCGACCGCGTCGGCGGCACGCGGCCGGTGCCGGTTGATATCCGCATCATCGCCACGTCCAATCGCAATCTCGCGGAGGCCGTGCGCGAAGGCACATTCCGCGAGGATCTGCTGTTCCGCCTCAACGTCGTGAACCTGAAAATTCCGCCGCTGCGCGAACGGCCGGCCGACGTGCTCGAACTCGCCGACTATTTCGTGCGGAAATACGCAGCCGCGAACGGCGCGCCGGCGCGGCCGTTGTCGGCCGACGCGCGGCGCACGCTGTCGATCAACTATTGGCCCGGCAACGTGCGCGAACTGGAAAACACCATGCATCGCGCCGTGCTGATGGCGAGCGGCGCCGAGATCGGCCCCGAAGCGATTCTGGCGCCCGACGGCGCCCGCCTCGATCAGCAGCGCGGCGCGGCCGCGGTGGCGCACGCCGCGTTTGCCGCCGAACAGGTATCACGCGCGCTGGTCGGCCGCACTGTTGCGGAAGTCGAGCGCGATCTCATTCTGGAGACGCTCAAGCACTGTCTCGGCAACCGCACCCATGCGGCCAACGTGCTCGGCATCTCGATCCGCACGCTGCGCAACAAGCTCAACGAATACGCCGCCGACGGTCTTGCGGTACCGCCGCCCGGCAACGGCGGCGAACGATTTGCCGTGGCGTGATGTCATTCCGAGCCATCGTGATTATGGATTCCGGGCCCGCGGACTCCGCCCGCGCCCCGGAATGACGGTTTATTTCGTCGCATCCCCACCATCGACCATGATGGTCTCGACTTCACCCGCGCCATTGGCGCGGCGGAAGGCGGCGGCCTTGTTGTATTCGTCGGACTGAAAACAGGCGACGCCCTGCTCGAAGGTCGGAAATTCGATCACCACGAAGCGAGTGAATTTCTGCGGGCCTTCCATGATCTGGAAACGCCCGCCGCGCGCCAGCACCTTGCCGCCATACTTGGCGATGATCGCCGGCACGAGATCGGTGTATTTCTTGTACTCGACCGGATCGTTGATCTTCGAGCGCGCGACCCAATAGGCGGGCATAAGCAAATCTCCTTCAGCGGGATCCCGATGCAATTATCGCCAATAAACTACAGCGCGTCATGCCCGCGCTTGTCGCGGGCATCCACGTCTTCTGTGCCGATGGCAAGCAAAAGTCGTGGATGGCCGGAACAAGTCCGGCCATGACGCGACGGATAGCGGCGAGGTTCTGGCGCTAAGTCTCGGCGAACAGGCTTCGCAGCAGCGCCCCGGCGCCGGCACGCGGCTTGGCTGCCGGCTTGGCGCCCACCATGCGGCGGCCGAGCGTGCTGACGAAATGGTCTTTCGACATCGGCTTGGCGAACAGATAGCCCTGGCCGATATCGCAGCCGATGCCCTGCAATTTGTGGGCTTCGTGCGTCGATTCGATGCCTTCCGCCACAGTCTTCAGCTCGAAGCGCTTGGCCAGCTCGACGATGGTTTCGCACAAACCGCCATTGACCTTGTCGGTGTGGCAGTTGGTGACGTAGGAGCGGTCGATCTTCAGCTCGCTGAACGGCAATTGCCGCAACCGCGCCAGCGACGAATAGCCGGCGCCGAAATCGTCGAGCGCCAGCGAGCAGTTGAGCGCACGCAGTTCGTCGGCCACTTCCTGCGCGATCTTGAGGTCGTGCATGACCTCGTCCTCGGTCACTTCAAGAATGAGGCCGGGCCAGGTCTCGGCCGCCGGCCGTTGTTCGCGCAGCATCTTGGCGATCGGCAGTTTGACGAAGGCCGACGCCGGCACGTTGACGGAGAGTTTCAGGCTCACGCCCTGCTCGGCGCAGTCTTCGAAATCGCGCAGCGCGGTGAGAATGACGCGCTCGGTCAGCGCCAGCATGTCGGCTTCGGCGGCGCCGGGCAGAAACGCGCCGGGACTGATCATACTGCCGTCGGGACGCCGCGCACGGACCAGCGCCTCGGCGCCGACCAGAAAACGCCCACGCAGATCGATCTTCGGCTGATACCAGAGTTCGAACCAGTCAAGCCGCAGCACGTCGGCGAGCGTGACCTTACCGGTCGGCAATTGAGGCTCGACCCGTTTCGGCGCGAACAGCCTTTGCAGCGCTGGCAACATTAGCGGTCCGTGATCATCGATACGTATAAGTTATTACGCGGCAATAACGCCTGCTCCGTTAATGCGGCATTGCAGTGGCCAAATATAGTTGACGTTTCATGAGCGGAACGGCGCAAATTTTCGCGCATGGGGCGATTTAGCGTTAAGCAACGATATGTGCCCGCAGAATGTACCCGCAGAGGCGGAGCGACAGGCCCTCCGCGCGCGGTGGACGGGGCATTTGAGGTGGCGGCCGAGGGGCTGCCACCTCAACGTGTTACTTTCCGGGAGCCTTGTAGGCGCTTCGAATTTGACGAGCCTTCTGTTGGGCGGCGCGTACCTCATCCGGCGTGAGCAGACGCATCAGCTTTAGATTCTGAACGCCGCCGCCGGCCACCGCAATGGCAGCGACGGACGCGGCGGAATTCGGGTCGGGCACGTCAAAGGTCACCATCACGCCTGGCCCTTCAGCGGGATAAAAATACAAAGAAACGAGCTTGCCGCCGGCGGCCTCTATCAGTTTGGAGATTGCCTCCGCACGATTGGTGTTTGGATCATCCAACATGGCGTTGATGGCTTGTGACGTATATTGCGCGGTGATGCAGAACAACATTGCATTTCCCCTCCGTTGGAACGCTTGCCGTAGGCCACAAGACGCCGGCCGTGCCGCTGCCGCGCCATCGAACCGGCTTTTCTATTTCGCTGATCGACCGCCCGCCGCAGACACAGTCGCTGCCTTTAAATTCGCAGAACGTCGGCATGTCCCGCTGGCAGCTCTCACGACAGATACTATCCGAAATGCCGTACCGGTTATGTGACGTACAGCATAGCCAAACCGAGGGCAGGAGTCCTGTCCTCGTTGGATTGAACATTGATAGGCACGCCCGACCTATTCCCAGGGCGGTTCGTTATGTCAGAGAGTGGCATAACGGCTGATCTGAAGCAGAACTCGCCGCGGCCGCGATATTGACCCCATGTTCAACTCGCCAGACTACCAAGC
>Ga0335078_10011031_pt1 | contig 13389 bp, 11 predicted proteins | sample Lox_Sample_32_FD_206711 | JGI IMG/M metagenome (GOLD analysis project Ga0335078, IMG submission 206711) | Soil microbial communities from Loxahatchee National Wildlife Refuge, Florida, United States - Lox_Sample_3.2 | ecosystem: Environmental > Terrestrial > Soil > Wetlands | place: USA...
CGATGGTTGCGCCGCTCTGACTTCCTATATCGTTGTCTGCTCCAGCCTGGGCGCCAGCAAGTGCAGAACGCCCAGCGCCAGCAAATACAGGAATCCAAGTACGATGAACACCGGCCCGTAGGCGCTGTGCGAGAACTTCAGCCAGTAGCCTACCACCGGCGCGATCAGCATCCCGCCCACTGCGCCGCCCAGTCCGCCGAGCCCCGCCGCCGATCCAACCGCCGCGCGAGGAAACACATCCGACGCCACCGTGAACAGATTTGACGACCATCCCTGATGCGCCGCCGTCGCCACGCACAGCAGCGCCACCGCCGCATCCAGGCTTCCGCGCGCCAGCGGCAGAAAGACCACCGCCAACACCGCGATCGCCGCAATCAACATCGTCGTCTTGCGTGCCCGCGTTACCGTCCATCCGCGCTTCAGGAGCCGCCCCGCCAGCCAGCCGCCGAAGATAGACCCAATACCGGACGCCGCGTAAATGATGACTACCGGCGGACCGAGATGTGTCAGGTCAAGGTGGAATTCCTTGTTGAGGTACGCCGGCACCCAGTAGAGATAAAACCACCACACCGGATCGGTGAGGAACTTGGCCACCACCAGCCCCCACGTTTGCCGCTTGCCGAGCAGTTTCGCATAGCGAATTCCTCCAGCTGGCGCGGACGCCTCGCGGTCCGATTCGATCAGTGCCAGCTCTGCCTGCGACAGCAGACTGTGTTCGCGCGGGTGCCGAAATACCACCCACCACGTGCCGATCCAAACGAAATCCAGGCAGCCCGTGGCGACAAACGTCCATCGCCACCCGAAATGCAGCGCGATGAAGGGAGCGATCACCGCGCCGGCCATGGTTCCGACGTTCGTCCCGCTGTTGAAGACTCCAGTGGCCAGGGCGCGTTCGCGCCGTGGGAACCAGTCGGCCACGGCTTTGATTGCCGCCGGGAAGTTTGCCGCTTCGCCGATTCCCAGAGCGAACCGCGCAAGGCTGAATTGCAGCGCGTTGCGAGCCAGCGCGTGGGACATCGACGCCAGACCCCACACCGTCGCGGCCAGCGCGTACCCAACCCGCGTGCCCAGCCAGTCCACCAGCCGGCCTGACACCGGCGTCATGATCGCGTAAGCGGTCATGAATCCGAACACCACCCACCCATAGTCGGATTCGCTCCAGCCGAGATCTTTGGCGATCACCGGCTTCAGGAAGCCCAGAATCTGGCGGTCGATATAACAGACCGTTGTGGCCCAGAAAAGCAATCCGCAGATATACCAGCGAAGATTGCCTGCGGAGCTGCGAGGCGTTGTCTCCCGTGCAGTCATGGAACGAGCTTGTTCCAGAATACGCGCATCCGTAGCCGCTGCGGGAACCCGCTGCCACGTGGATTTAAGCTGATAGAAGTGAGTGTTTTTCTTTCCTGCGGTTCGCCTTCGGTGAGTTTTGATTCGTCCGCGCTGCATCGGATGTTCTTCGAGGCGCTCGATTCCATCGGTCCGCGGAATCGGGTTCTTGTGCTGCCGCCCGATTTCACGCGCTTTCACTCGCGCTCCGGCGAGCTCACCGAACTTGCCTGGCAGTATTACGGCCAACGCCTCGCTGCGGTGCTTCCTGCCCTCGGCACTCACTCACCCGTCACCGCGGCCGCGCGCGAGAAAATGTTCGGCTCAGTGCCCGCCAGTCTCTTTCGCGTCCACGATTGGCGGTCCGACGTCGTCACCCTCGGCGAAATTCCGTCCCATTTCATCGAGGAACAGTCCGAAGGCCGGCTCAGCTATTCCTGGCCCGCTCAGGTGAATCGGTTGCTCGTCGAAGGCGGATTCGATCTCATCCTCTCCATCGGGCAGGTGGTCCCCCACGAAGTGGCCGGCATGGCCAACTACAACAAGAATGTCCTGGTCGGAACCGGCGGCCCCGAAGGCATCCACCGCAGCCACTATCTGGGAGCTGTCTATGGGATGGAGCGCATCATGGGCCGTGCCGATAATCCTGTGCGGCGCGTCCTGAACCTCGCCTCCTGCCGCTTCCTGCGCAACATTCCCATCGCCTATGCGCTCACCGTGATCGAAAAGGAACCGGGCGGCGGCTTCGCCACGCGCGGCCTGTTCGTAGGCGACGACATCTCCTGCTTCGAACAGGCTGCCCGGCTAAGTTCGCAGGTGAATATCGTCAAACTCGCCCGTCCCATCCGCAAGGCGGTCGTCTGGCTCGATCCCGATGAGTTCCACAGTACCTGGCTCGGCAACAAAGCCATCTACCGTACGCGCATGGCGCTTGCCCGCGACGCCGAGCTGATCGTCCTCGCCCCAGGCGTCCGCGAGTTCGGCGAAGACCGTGCCATCGACGGCCTCATCCGCCGTCACGGATACCGGGGCACCCCCGCCACACTTGCCGCTGTCAACGCCGACCCGGAACTGGCCGCCAACCTGAGCGCCGCCGCGCACCTGATTCACGGCTCATCCGAAGAACGGTTCCGGATCGCTTACTGTCCCGGCTTTCTCTCGAAGGAAGAAATCGAAGGCGTCGGCTTTACCTACCGTCCCCTTGCCGAAGCCATCGCTCTCTACAATCCCGCCGAACTCGCCGATGGCTGGAACACCGTCGCGGGCGAGGAGATCTACTTCATTTCAAACCCCGGCCTCGCGCTTTGGGCACAACGCCCCGGCGCTTTCTGACCCCACCTTCATGCCCCGGCCGTTGCGCCGAATTCACAATCGGCCTAGAATTGTTTTTCACCGCTCCGTAGCGCAACCCTGACCGGCCCCCGTCCCGCCCGTCCTGAGGAATCCACCTATGAGTGAGCCCGCAAGCGCGCGCACCGACGCCCACTATGTGTTGACCATGGAGGAGATCGGTACTCTCGCGTCCGAGGGCGGACAGCCCGCCGAGACGCTGATGAACGTCGTCGCCCTCATCGCGCGAACGTTCGAAACCGACGTTTGTTCCGCATACCTGCTCGAGCCCGATCGCGCCAATCTCGTGCTCGCTGCCACTCTCGGCCTGCGCCGTTCCTGCATCGGAACTCTGCGTATGCCCATTCAGGAGGGTCTGGTCGGTCTGGTGGCCGAGCAGCTTCGCCCCGTGGCCGTCGAACAGGTGAAGAGCCATCCCCGCTTCAAGTATTTTCGCGAGTCAGGCGAAGACGCCTTCCAGTCTTTTCTGGGAGTTCCCCTCATCGATCAGGGCGTCCTGCAGGGAGTGCTTGTCGTTCAGACCATGGAAGCCCGCGCATTCCGCGACGACGAAGTGCGCATGCTGGTGGATGCCGCCGCGCAGGTTGCGCCCGTGGTCAGCGAAGCCCGTACGCTCGATCGTTTCATCGCGCCGGTTCAGGAACGCCTTTGGGCTCTCGCCCGCAATCTCTGGTGGAGCTGGGATCACGACACCGTCTCCATCTTCCGCGAGCTGAACCCCGCGCTCTTCACCGGTTCCAACAACAATCCCATTGCCCTGCTTTCGGCCATGCCGCTTGCCGACGTGGAGCGCCGCGCCAGCGAACTCATGCTCCATAGCCGCATCAACTACGCCTACCGCCGCCAGCGCGAATATCTCGAAGCCGACCGCACCTGGGGCGCAACCCACGCAGGCATCCTGCGCCCGCGCCCTGTCGCTTACTTCTCCGCCGAGTTCGGCCTGCACGAATCCCTCCCCATCTACTCCGGCGGCCTCGGGGTTCTCGCTGGCGATCACATCAAGAGCGCGTCCGATCTGGACATCCCCCTCGTCGGCGTCGGCCTGTTCTACGGTCAGGGCTATTTTCGCCAGTGGCTCGACATGTCCGGCTGGCAGCAGGAGCAGTACATCGAAACCGACACCGCCCGGCTCCCCATGGAACGCGCCATCGGCGTGAACGGCCAACCCGTCACCGTCCAGATCGAGACGCGCGGGGGCGCCATCCGGGCCCAGGTGTGGCGCGTCAAGGTCGGCCGCTGCGACCTCTTCCTGCTCGACTCCAACGTGGACGGCGCCGCGCCCGAAGATTGCGAACTCACCTCCCGCCTCTATGGGGGTGACGGCCGTGTGCGTATCCGTCAGGAGCTGCTCCTCGGCGTCGGCGGCTTTCGCGCGCTGCGCGCCATGGGCGTCAACCCCGGAGTCCTTCACCTCAATGAAGGCCACAGCGGCTTTGCCGTGCTCGAAGCCATCCGCACGCGCATGCACGAAGAGGGCATCGATTTCCATGAAGCCGTGCGCCGCGTTTCGCGTGAGGTCGCCTTCACCACCCACACCCCCGTGCCCGCCGGTCACGACCGCTTCGATCCCGCGCTCATCGAGGAACATCTCGGGCCCCTCCGCGAGAGCCTCGGCCTTTCGCATGAGTCCCTGATGGCTTTGGGCCGGGAAAACCCCGCCAACCACCACGAACAATTCTGCATGACCGTGCTCGGCCTCAAGCTCGCTCGCCGCACCAACGCTGTCTCCGCCCTGCATGGCGAGGTCTCGCGCGCTATGTGGACCGGCCTCTATCCCGGCCGGCATGAAGACGAGGTCCCCGTTGGCCACATCACCAACGGCGTCCACGCGCCCTCATGGCTCGCCCCGCAAATGTTCCGGCTTTACGATCGCCATCTTGGCCCCGCCTGGCACGAGCATAGCGGCGAATCGCGCATCTGGGAAGGCATCGAGAGCATCGACGACGGCGAGTTGTGGGAAACGCATCTCAGCCTGAAGGCGCGTCTGCTCGGCTTTGTGCGCCGCCGTGCCGTCGAGCAGGCCGTTCGCCGCAGCGAGCCTCCGGCGGAGTTGCAGCGCCTCGGCCGCGTGCTCACCCCCGATGCTCTCACCATCGGCTTCGCCCGCCGCTTCGCCACCTACAAGCGCGCCAACCTGATCCTCGCCGATCTGGAAAACATCGCCGCCATGATCAACGATCCGCGCCGCCCCGTTCAGTTCGTCTTCGCGGGCAAAGCTCATCCCCACGACGAGCCAGGCAAGCGCGTGCTGCAGCAGATCGCCCGGCTTATGCGCGACCCGCAATTCGCCGACCGCTTCATCTTCATTGAGGACTATGACATCAACGTCGGCCGTTACCTCGTCCAGGGGGTCGATGTCTGGCTCAACAACCCGCGCCGTCCCCTTGAAGCTTCCGGCACCAGCGGTCAGAAGGTTGTGCTCAACGGCGGTTTGAATCTGTCGGTTCTTGACGGCTGGTGGGCGGAAGCCTGGGACGGGCTCAACGGCTTCGCCATCGGCGCGGGCCAAACCCATACCGATCCTGCCGTGCATGACCGCCGCGATGGCGACGACCTCTACCGTGTCCTCCGCGACGAGGTCATTCCGCTCTACTACCAATGCGATCGCGATGGCCTCCCGCGCGGCTGGATCAAGCGTATGAAACGCACCATCCGCACCCTCGGCTGGCGCTTCAACGCCGACCGCATGGTGATGGACTACGCGCTCAAATGCTACGTCCCCGCCGCCGGCGGCCTCTCCAGCAACATGTCCGCGTGAAACCTGCGCGCACGCGCTATTTCACCACCACTGCCAGTGGATGCTTCGGCTGATATAGGCCCAGTTCGCCTCCGCCGGGCAACCGCAGCGTCGTGATCGATCCCCATCGCTCGTTCTGCACCGGTGAGCACGGAACTCCCTTTTTCTCCAGAGCGGCGATTTGCGCGGGCAAGTCGTCGCACAGCAGATAAAGTTGGTGCCGCCCATTGTCGTTGTCCGGATGCACCGCGATTTCAGCCGGTGGGAGCGCGAAGATCAGCCATCCGTGTCCAGCGTCCACATTGCTGAAGCCGAGCACATCTCGAAAAAACGCCCGATCCGCATCGGCATCCCGGCTGTAAACGATGACATGCGCCCCAATCACCATGGGCATGATCGTACCATTGCCGTCCAACCGAAACAAGATCGACCACTTAACTCTTGACTCTTCCCCTTTTATTCGCCCATAATGGGCGCAGATGGCCCTCACCCCGAAACAGAAGCGCCTGCTCGACTTCATCGTCGATTTCACCGATCGCGAGGGATACGCGCCCAGTTACGCTGAGATGAAGGACGCCCTTAACCTCGCCTCGCTGGCCACCATTCACAAGCACATCGAAGCACTCGAACAGCGCAAATACGTGCGGCGCAGCTTCAATCACAGCCGCTCCATCGACGTCGTTCCCGCTTATCTGGAGGATCGGCGCCGCGAGCGCTCCAAATCGCCGGCTGTCGAGACCGGCCCCGTGCTCCCGCTGCTTGGCCGCATTGCCGCCGGCTCGCCCGTCGAGGCCATTGCCGGTCAGGATGCCATCGCCTTCGCCGATTTTGTGGGGAAGGGCGACACCTTCGCGCTGCAGGTGCGCGGCGAATCCATGATCGAAGATCACATCTGCGATGGCGATTACGTTCTGGTCGAGAAAACCGCCGACGCTCACAACGGCGATATCGTAGTCGCCCTGGTCGGCGGCTCTGACACCACGCTCAAGCGCTTCTTCCGCGAAGGCCCGGACCGCATTCGCCTCCAGCCCGCCAATGCCGCCATGGAGCCCATCTACCTCCACCCCTCGGATCTGCAGATTCAGGGCCGGGTCATCTCGGTTCTGCGCAAGTATCGCTAAGCCAACTCCTTACACTCCCTGAAGTTGCGCCGAACCGCGCATGATAGACTGAAGGCGATGCGCGGCTTCTGGAACGGCCTGAAGCGGTTTCTCCTCTGGGATTTTCCGCGGGCCGGCTGGCAATACGACGTGATGGTCGGGATCATCCTGCTGTTCATTTTTCTGACCCCGCGCGATTGGTTTCGCGATCAACCCAAGCCCAGCAACATCGTGATGTTGCAAACGATGCGCGGCCATGGTCAGGCGTTCTGGATTGCTCCCGACCTGCTCGGCGGGGTCCCTCCGGCGCAGCGCGGTACCACCGTGGAAAGTCTTCTGAAGGCGAAATGGCACCGCTCGTATCGCGTCCTGCATGTGGAGCCGGTGTCCGACTCCGAGCAGGAGATCACGTGCTGGCTGGCGTACGTCGCCAACCCGTAGGTTCGTACCCCGAATGAGCTTTCTCCATTCATGGCGGGCTTGCCCCATCGCTGTGGCGATGCTGACTGCCGCCGCTCCGCCCCCACCCGATCCCGCCCGCGAACAGCTCATGGCCCGCCTCGACGCCGCAGGCGATAGGTTCCAGCGCATGTCCGCGCGTGTCAAACAGGTTAGCTACACCAAGGTGATCGACGATACCTCCGAGCAGGAAGGCTCCATCCGCATCCAGAAGGTGCGCCCCGGCGAAATCGAAGGCCTGGTAGAGTTTACCAATCCCGATCATAAATACTATCTGTTTGAAAAAAGAACTCTGGACATATACACTCCAAAGATCGACACGCTGCAGGAAATCGATCTCGGCCAGCACGGCGAAGAGCTCGATCAGTTCCTTTCCATTGGCTTCGGGACCACGGGCAGGGAACTTGCTAAGAGCTATCAGGTGGATGTCGCCAGCGGCAATACCGTGGCCGGAACAACTTTGGTGAGACTAACGCCCACCGCGCCGGAGGTGAAGAAGTATCTCTCCCGCATCGACCTCTGGCTCAGCGATCAGGGCTATCCGGTGCAGGAGAAGCTGACGGAACCCTCGGGTGACTGGGTGACCGTCTATTACTCCGCCGTGAGCATCAATCCCGTCCTTCCGCCCAACAGCTTCAAGCTGCCCATCAAGCCCACCACGAAGAAAGAGTATCCGGCCAGATGAGCACCGCGAACCAGAGCGCCGGCAAGCGATATGGCCCTGGCCGCCTCGGCTTCCTTGACTGGACTCGTGGACTCGCCGTGCTCAGCATGCTCAACGGGCACGTATTCCATTCCTTCACCCGGAACGATCTGCGCAACGACGGTCCGTACGTGCTGACGCAGTTCATCGGCGGTGTCGGCCCGGCGATCTTCCTGTTCCTCACCGGCATCACGCTCGCGTTTCTCATCGACCGGCGCGGGCGCACCGGCATGGGTCCTGTCGGCCGTCTCCGCGCCGCCCTCGGCCGCTCCATTTATCTCTGGATGCTCGCGTTTCTTTTCCGCGCGCAGCTCTGGCTCTTCGGCTATCCGTGGAGCGACTGGCATTATCTTCTCAAGGTTGACGTTCTCAACCTGATGGGCTTCGCCATCTTTATCTTTTCCTTCTCGGCCTTGTTTTCCACCGCCGACCGCGTCAAGATTGGCGCCATCCTGGGCGTCGCCATCGCCGCGCTCAGCCCGGTTGTCTCGATCATCGACTGGAGCTGGCTCCCGCAGCCCATCAGCGCCTACATCGTGCCCAGCTACGACTATTTCGCTTTCTTCCCCTGGGCAGCTTTCATCGCCTTCGGTCTCAGCATGGGCAGTATTCTGCGTTTGGTGAGTACCGATCAGCTGAACCGCATCATGCAGTGGGCCACCCTTGTTGGCATCGCGCTGATGATTGCCGGCCAGTACTTCGCGCAGGTGCCGTGGACGCTCTATCCGAAACCATCGGAATACTGGTTGAACGGCCCATCCATGGTGGCCGGTAAGCTGGGCGTGTTGCTGGTGGTGCTGGCCATGGCTTTCCTGTGGCACGAATACGGCTTGCGCGGCAAATGGAGCATCGCCCGCCAACTGGGCACGACTTCGCTGGTTGTTTACTGGGCGCACATCGAGCTTGTATACGGGCGCACCGCCGCGCTTCTGAAGGAGTCGCTCAACACCGCGCAATGCGTCCTGTGCTCGGCCATCGTGATCGCTCTGATGCTCGGCCTCTCCCTCCTGCGTACCCACTGGGGCGGCGCAATGCGCATCCTTCGTATTCGCTTCCCACGTCTTACGCCGGCCTGGATTTCCCCGCTCGAACCGCAGCGCGCCTCCGGCGACTAAGCATGCTCTGGAATCGCTTCTGAAAACCATGCCGCGAGAGCGGCCCTCCGGCTCCCGGAAGGGTCTGCGGGATGAACAATCCGCTCTGGAAGCTGTGGCCCGGGAATTCTCCGCCGCCTGGCAACCCCGCCGTGGTTCCGCTGGCGCCTGGCTAACGCTCGCGGGGAAACGCATCGCCGTTGATTTGGCAACCTTCCGGCTTCGCGGCATTTCCCCGGATGACGCGCCCCGCCTTCGTTTGCGATTCGACAAGGTTGCAACCCGAGTCACCGAGGGACTGCAGGCCGCGCTCGCCGAAGCGGTACCACCCGCCGTGACCGTTGTACTGACCATCACCGCTCCCATCCGTCTCGCGTCAAAAACCGCCGCCGCCCTGGAAGACAGAATAAGAACTCTTCTCGGGAGGCAATTACCCGCCCGGGATGTGACAGACACGATTCACGGGAATGCCGTGCGGATTCGTTTCCTGAAACACCGTCGCCAGCGCGCGCCAAAATTCGTCGGCCTCGTGCACAACACCGGCTCAGATCCGGCTCGGCTCCTGGAAATGACCGGTGCGCTGATCGCGCTCATCGGCGCTCCCCGCCCGCCTGCGAAACCGGCGCGCGGCCGATGGCTCGTCCTGATAACCGGCGGAGGGATCTCCCAACTGGAGGCGTATCGCGCCATCGGTTCGCAACTGCACCTACCCGCCGCCTTCGATAAGGTCCTGATGGTTTTTGCCGATGGCCGTGTCGGCGCCCTGGCGGAGTGAAAGCGGGGCTGAATGCGCGGCTCTTCTATTGAAGCCGGCCGGCCCGCCTCCGAGCTGCGCCGCTGTCTACTTTCGCGGCTCGAACTTCACCGCTACTTCCGTCTTCACCACCGCCGGTTTGCCGCCCTTGAGCGTCGGCTTGTAGCTGAACTGCGTCCAGTCCACGCTCTCGCAAAGCTGCGCGCCCGTATCGAGGTCCGAAATCTTCCCTTCCGGGTCGATCTCCACTTTGCAGCTCACCGTGCTGCCATCGGGCGCCCACAATGGCGACGGAAGCGATGTCGGTCCGCTGATCAGCATCGCGCGCTGCTTGTCCGCCGGCACCGTGACCTCCGGCGCTTCTGCTTCGGCTGCCTTCTTCTCTTCCTTCGCGGTGACCTCTGTGAGCTTCGTCACCAGGAATACCGGCCTCGCCGGATAGCGCTTCACCTTCGCACACAACGCCGTCGAATCCAGGTCGGTCACATCGAAGGCCATTCCCGGCCATGTCGTATGGATCACGTGATCGCAGCTCGCCGGCAGCGGATAACCGTTCTTGCCGTTGTCGGGATCGCCGATTGCATCAATCGCTTTCTGCGCGTAAACGCCCTCGGCGACGTAGTCCTTGCCCGCTTCCACCGGAGTGGCCTTGTTGAAGAACAGCCGGTAGCGCCGCAGCCCATCGATCAGATAAACCGAAGGCCCATCGGCGTTCAATGCCGTATCGGTGGCCGTCGTCTCCGTCAACACCACCTGAGACTTCCCCTGGATCTTGTCCAGCGCGGCCTTAACGGGCGCTTTACTGCCCTGCTCGCTCGAACAGCCCCCAAGGAAGCCCACAGCCAGCACGAAGGCACACAAAAGGTATGAATTGCGTTGCATGCTTCACTCCCTCGCTTTCAGGATGTTTCGTCCTGAAGCTATCACGCGCCGCGCGCCGTGACAACCGGGGGTAAGCCTTCAGCGAGGCGATGTCCGGGAAGTCGGCTTCTGTTCCTGGAGTGCGCGTCCGGCCACCACGTATCGGGTGGTCCCTTTCAGGCTGGGACAACACGCCGCATCGTGCGGTCCGTAATCCTTTATGGAGAACTCGATTCCCCCGTCACGCACCCCGGTCAGCTCCGCCGCGCGATATAGCTTTCCGCCAACCGCGACATGCGCGACCGGTTCCAGTTTGCCTTCCGCGGATCGCAGGAACACCGCCAGATACTGCGTGTAATTGTTCGTGCCGTTCTGGCCTTCAATCGTATACAGAACCGCCTTGTCGGACCTGCCGTCGTTGTTCAGGTCGCCCTCGGCCACCCTCCGGGCATCGGCGTATTCTTCCCCCTGTTCAGCCCTCGCCTGGGCAGCAATGTAAACACCGATGATCCGCGCGTCGTCCATCGGGGGAGTGGCGGCGCATAACCATGCCGCGAACGCAAATGCCGCCACGCACGCCATTGCTGCTGTTCCACCGTATCGAGCGAGCACGCTCCATCTTAGCCTCCGCCCGGCGCTGCCCGGCCGGTCATTCCTGCCTGAGCGCCGCAGTCGGATCCATCGTGGCCGCCCGCAACGCTGGAATGCCGGCCGCCAGCAGCGCGGCCAGAAGCAGGATGCCCAGTGCCGCGCACAACGAAATCGGGTCAAGCGGCTTCATCCCCGTGAGCTCTTTCTTCACCGCATCCGAGCCCAGCCAGACCAGCGGCACGCCGATGGCAACCCCGAGCGCCGCCGTCCCAACGCCCTCCCGCAGAATCATGCCCACCACATTCGCCGGCTTCGCCCCCAGCGCCAGCCGCACTCCGATTTCCCCGCGCCGCCGCGAAGTGTTATAGGACATCACGCCGTACATCCCGACCGCCGACAACACCAGCGCCAGGATCCCGAAGCCGTCGCACAGCGTTGCGAACATGCGCTCACGCTGCAACCCCTTCGAGATCTGCTGCTCCATGGTCATCGTGTCCACCATGGGCAGGTGCCGGTCGAGTTGACTCATCGTCTGCCGGATGGCCGGCAAAACCGTCGCTGGCGCCGCGGAGGTGCGCAGAACGACGGTCGCGCGCGTCGAGTTGCCGCTGAATGGAAGCCAGAGAACGAGCGGTCGATCCTTGATCGATGTCGCGGCAATGGCCGGCGCGATGCCCACAATGTCGTAGTCAGGCGGCTTCATCCCGGGTGGGACATCCACCATCAGCAGCTTCTGTCCCAGCACGCTGCCCCCGCCCATCCGTCGCGCAAGGTCTTCGCTGACGATCGCCACGCTGGGCGTGGCCGCGATGTCCGTTCGAGTGAAACTCCGCCCTGCCATCACCCCGGTGGTGAAGAGGTTCAAATAGGAAGGGGTCACGCCGTTCACCGAAACGTCGTAGCTCTTTGATTGGCCGGCGAGTTGCACGGTGTCCCACATACCGCCGTTGTTCATCGGGCGCATCGAAGCGATCCCCACGCCGGAAACGCCTGGCGTATTCCGCAATCTCTCCTCCAGCTCGAAATAGAAATGCGGCAGGCGGGCTTTGTCGTAACCGGAAGTGCCCGGCAGCGTGTCAAACAGCACAAGATTGCCGCGGTTGAAGCCCGGATCGATGTGCTCGACGCTAACCAGGTTGCGGGTGAAGATTACCGCGGCCATGATCAGAATCACCGAGACGGCCATCTGGAACGCCACGAACACGCGGGTCCCTCCGCGCCGCGACGGCCGGCCCATGTTGCCCACGCCCGGCCTCAGCCACGATGCGTCGAGCCGCGCCGATGCCCGCCACGCCGGGAACACTCCGAACGCGAGGAGCGCCGCCGCGGTAACGGCGCCGGCCAGCGCCAGAGTGCGGCCGTCGAGAACGAACGCGAGGGGAATCGTATCGTCTCCGGCCAGAAACTGCCCCAGCACCGTGACCGTCGCCCACGCGATTCCGATGCTCGCAATTCCGCCCAGCGCCGCCAGCATCGCGCTTTCCGTGAATAGCTGGCGCATCAGGCGCGACCGCCCACAGCCCAGCGACACCCGCATCGCCAGTTCGTTTCTCCTCGCCACGGCTCGAGCCAGCAGCAGGCTGGCAATGTTCACGCACGCGATCAGCAGCAGCAGCCCGACCAGGGAGACCAGCACCAGCAGCGGACTCCGTAGACCCTTCCTCAGCTCGCCCAATCCCCTCCGCCCATCGGCCAGGCTGATGCGCGGCGCGGCCGAGCCGTTCTTCGGTTGCCTGTCCCATGTGGAGCGAAAGGCCACATCCATCGCCGCCTGCAACCGCGCGTTATCCGTGCCTGGGGCGCGCCTCGCCAGTATCTGCACGCCCCAGTAGCGGTTGTTCTCGAGCATGTTCCCCTTCGGATCGAGGCGCGTGCGCACGAACTGGCAATGATGGAGCGGCGTGTAAATCTCCGCGGCATCGGCTGGAGCGAGCCCATAGAACGATGGCTTCAGTACGCCCGCGATCACGTAGCCTGCGTTGTCGATGGTGATGGAGCGCCCTACCGCCGTCGGATCGGATCCGAGCGCGCGACGCCAGAACCGGTATGCAACCACCACCGCCGCCGGCGCGGCGTAGGTGTCGTCGCTGTCCGCCAGCAGCCGCCCGAATTGCGGACGCACATCGAGTGTGCTCATGAAGTTTCCGCTCACCGCGCGTTCCATGGCCACCATAGGCTGCCCGGCGAAGCTCACGCTCACCTGATGGTGGTATGTGAACGCCGCTACTTGCGCGGCCGGCCGGACGCGTTCGCGAATCTGTACGAACGCCGGATACGAAAAGAAATCCGCCACGTCCCAGCCGCCCTCCGGTTCCATGTCGCCCGCGGCCGCATCGGCCAGCTCCTGCGGGTAACCGTGTCCCTTCCAGTGCACCAGCACCATTTGCCTTGCGTTGGGCACCGGAAGCTCGCGC
>Ga0335078_10011032_pt1 | contig 13388 bp, 12 predicted proteins | sample Lox_Sample_32_FD_206711 | JGI IMG/M metagenome (GOLD analysis project Ga0335078, IMG submission 206711) | Soil microbial communities from Loxahatchee National Wildlife Refuge, Florida, United States - Lox_Sample_3.2 | ecosystem: Environmental > Terrestrial > Soil > Wetlands | place: USA...
GGCGGGCGAGAAGGGCGGCACGTATCCGTGCGTGTTCAACGCAGCGAACGAGGTCGCGGTAGCCGCCTTCCTCGAGGGACGGCTGCCGTTCCTCGAGATCGCCGAGATCGTCGGCGCGGCGCTCCAGCGCGCTGACGGTGCGCCCGCGCGGGACCTCGACGACCTCGTGGAAGTCGACCGTGCGGCGAGGGCGGTGATGGTCGCGTGATCTGGGTCGTCGTCATCGTCGGTCTCATGCTGCTCGTGTATCTCCACGAGCTCGGCCACTTCTCGGTGGCGATGCTCGTGGGCATCCGGCCGCGGAGCATCTACATCGGATTCCCGCCCGCAATCGCGAAGGTCGAGCGGAACGGGATCGAATACGGCATCGGCGCGATCCCGCTCGGTGGGCTCGTGCGGATTCCGGGCATGCACCGGCCCGCCGGAAGCGATCTCGAGGCGTTCATGGCCCCCGCGGTGCAGGAGCGGCCCGATCTCGCGCTCTACGCGAGCCGCGTGCGCGGCGCGCTCGACGCCGAGCAGTTCGCCGACGCCCGCGCTGCGCTCGTCGACCTCCGCCGGGAGACGGCGAACGCGAGCTTGAGCACGGCTGCGCGCAGGCAAGCCGGCCGCGCACTGCGCGACGTGGACGAGGGCACGGGCGAGGATGCGTACTGGCGCCAGCCGACGTGGAAGCGCATCGCGGTCATCGCCGCCGGGCCGCTCGCCAACATCCTCGGCGCGCTCGTCATCTTCACCGCCGTCTACGCGACCGGGGCTCCGACCTCGCAGCCGAGTACCGAGGTCGCCGCGGTGAGCGCACACACTCCCGCCGCGGCGGCCGGTCTGCAGGCAGGCGATCGCGTCGTCGCCGTCGACGGACGGCGTGCGACGACGTTCGACGCCGTCTCGCATCTCATCCGCGGCAGCGATGGGCGGGCGGTCACGGTCACCGTCCACCGCGGCGGGAAGACCGTCGTCCTCGGTCCGAGGAAGACGATCCGCCTCGAGGGGCATTGGGTGTGGGGCTTCGAGCCGGCGGCGAAGCTCGTGTCCTACCCGCTGGGGACGAGCATCGGGAAGGCCGCCGGCGACTGCTGGCAGGTGGTGACCGGGACGGTGAGCGCGTTCGGGTCGCTGTTCCACTCGAACGGGCAGGGGCACTTCACGAGCACCGTCGGGATCGTGCGGGTCTCGGCGGCGGCGCTGAGAATCGGCTTCAACTGGTACTTGCAGATCGTCGGGCTCGTGAGCATGTCGCTCGCTCTGCTGAACCTCCTGCCGCTGCTGCCGCTCGACGGCGGCCACATCCTCTTCTCGCTCATCGAGGCGGTGCGCCGGCGCGCACTCGCGCGTGAGGTCTACGAGCGCGTGTCGGTGATCGGCTTCGCCCTCATCCTCCTGATCTGGGTGATCGCCCTCCAGCACGACCTCGGCGGCGGCGGTCCCGGCTGAACGGCAGGTACCACGTACCTGTACGGGACCGTCGCGCAATCGTCACGACCGGCGTAGCCGAGCGCCGCGGGTCGTCACACGCTCGTACGCGTACCTGGTACCGGCCTTGCCTCAGCGTCCCCTGAACCCGGGCGGCAGCGGAAACCGGCCTGGCTAGACTGGCCGGCGGATGGCCAGCGAGCGGCAGATCTCGGTCGGGGGCGTGAAGATCGGCGGCGGCGCGCCGGTCGTCGTGCAGTCGATGACCCTCACGAAGACGCACGACGTCGAGGCCACGACCGCCCAGATCGCCGCGCTCGCGTCCGCCGGGTGCGAGATCGTGCGCGTCGCCGTCCCGAAGACCGAGGACGCCGAGGCGCTGCCGCGGATCGTGAGGCTCTCGCCGGTCCCGGTCATCGCCGACATCCACTTCAACGCCTCGCTCGCCCTCAAGGCGATCGACGCGGGCGTCGCCGCCGTCCGGATCAACCCGGGCAATATCGGCGGCCCCGACAAGGTCGAGTCGGTCGTCACGGCGGCGAAGGCGAAGGAGATCCCGATGCGCATCGGCGCGAACGCCGGATCGCTCCCCGAGCACCTGCAGGATCTCGCACGGAAGGACACCGCCGAGGCGCTCGTCGTCGAGGCGCTCGAACAGGTCGAGTTGCTCGAGAAGCTCGACTTTCGCGACTTCAAGATCAGCGTGAAGGCGTCGCACGTGCCGACGATGATCCGCGCGTACCGCATGCTGTCGGAGAAGGTCCCGTACCCGCTCCACCTCGGTGTCACCGAGGCGGGGACGCCGTTCTCCGGCTCGATCAAGTCCGCGGTCGGCATGGGCGCCCTGCTCATGGACGGGATCGGCGACACGATTCGCGTCTCGCTCACCGCCGACCCGGTGGAGGAGGTCAAGACCGCGTACGAGATCCTCAAGGCGCTCGGCCTCCGCGAGCGCGGGCCGATCATGATCGCGTGCCCGAGCTGCGGCCGCGACAACGTCGGCGTCGAGACTCTCGCGCGCGTGGTCGAGGAGCGCCTGCAGGAGTACCCGGAGGCGTTCGAGGTGGCGGTGATGGGCTGCGCGGTCAACGGCCCCGGGGAGGCGGGCGACGCCGACTTCGGCATCGCGGGCGGCCGCGACGTCGGCTTCGTCTACGCGCACGGGCGCGTGTTGAAGAAGGTCTCGTCGGACATCCTCATCGACGAGCTCTTCTTCGAGATCGACAAGTGGATCGCCGACGGCATGCCGCGACCGAAGCGCCTGAAGATGGCAAAGCGCGCTTGCGATGGCGGAAGCGTCACTGATTCCGCTCGAGTAGTCTGCCCGGACAACGGATGATCGCTCGGGCCTCACAGCTCTTTCTCCCCACGCTGCGCGACGACCCCGCCGATGCGGAGGCGGCATCGCACCGGCTGCTCGTGCGCGGCGGCTTCATCCGCCAGGTGAGCGCGGGGATCTGGACGCTCATGCCGCTTGGCTGGCGCGTCCATCGCAAGGTCGAGCAGATCATCCGCGAGGAGATGGACGCGATCGGCGGCCAGGAGATGCTCATGCCGGTGCTGACTCCGGTCGAGCTCTGGGAGGCGACCGGCCGCGCGTCGCTCCCCGTCGTCTTCCACATCGAGGGCCGCCCCTATCTCCTGCCGGTGACGCACGAGGAGACCGCGACGTTCCACGCGCGCGAGATCCAGTCGTACAAGCAGCTGCCGCAGCTCTGGTACCACTTCGCGGTGAAGGACCGCGACGAGCCGCGGCCGCGCGGGGGGCTGCTACGGGTTCGCGAGTTCATCATGAAGGACGCATACTCGTTCGACCGCAACGAGGCCGGCGCGATGCGGAGCTTCGAGTCGAACCGCGAGGCGTACACGAAGATCTTCGCGCGCTGCGACCTGGAGACATACGACGTCCAGGCCGAGAGTGGGATCATGGGCGGGAAGTTCAGCGTCGACTTCCTCGCGCCCGCGGCCTCGGGCGAGAACGTGCTGGTGCGTTGTGAAAACGGCGACTATGCGGCCGACGGCGAGATCGCCGAGGCGATCCCGCGCACGCCCACGTTCCCCGAAGCGCTCGCCGCGCCGGCCGCGGTCGAGACTCCGGGCGTGGTCACCTGCGAAGGGCTCGCCGACTTCCTCGGGATCGACCTCGCTGCGACCTCGAAGGCGATGCCGGTGACGAAGCCCAACGGAAGCGTCGTGCTCGCGCTCGTTCGCGGGGACGACCGCTTGAGCGAGATGAAGCTCTTCGACGCGATCGCCGGCGAATGGCGGCCCGCGACAGAGGACGAGATCTGGGACGCATTCGGCGCGAACGGCGGCTCGCTCGGGCCAGTCGGGTTCTCCGGCGAGGTCATCGCCGACGAGACGCTCCGGGCCGGCCAGTTCGTGGCCGGTGCGAACAAGGACGGATTCCACCTGCGCGGGGTGCAGGCGGGCCGCGACTACGAAGCGCGCTTCGCCGACCTGCGCGAGCCGAAGCAGGGCGACACGTGCCCGAACTGCGGCGGCGCGCTCCGGTTCCAGACGGCCGTCGAGGTCGGTCACATCTTCAACTTCGGCGCCTTCTACTCGAGGCCGCTCGACGCGACCTTCCTCGACGAGGACGGACAGGAGAAGCCGATCCTCGGGGGCAGCTACGGCATCGGCCCCGGGCGCGTCATGGCCGCGATCGTCGAGCAGCACCACGACGAGAGCGGCATCGCGTGGCCCCGTTCGGTCGCGCCGTACGACGTGCACGTCGTCGCCCTCCCGGGTGCGGGCGAGATCGCCCTGCAGGCGGCCGAGGCGTTCTCGGCGGCTGGCCTCGACGTCGTCCTCGACGACCGCGACCTGCGGGCGGGGGAGAAGTTCGCCGACGCCGACCTCATCGGCTGCCCGACCAGGGTGACCGCCGGGAAGAAGAGCCTCGAAGACGGCAAGGTCGACGTCCGGCACCGCGCGACAGGCGAGGAACTGCGGTTAGGCATTGCCGACCTCGGCAAGGATGCGACGTGATGGCACGCAAGAGGCGATTCAGCACCGAGCCGTTCGGCAGCACCGTCGAGAACCTCATGAACGAGGCGGGGGTCACGTACCGTGAGCTCGCGTCGAGAACCGGTCTCTCGGCCGGCTATCTCAACCACCTCGTCCACGGCAACCGTCCCGTGCCCTCCAACGACGTCGTGAAGACGCTCGCCGGAGCGCTCGAGGTGGAGCCCGAGCACTTCCGCGAATACCGGTTGCGGTCGATCACCGAGCGGCTCGAGGCGATGCCCGAGCTGATCGACCGCCTGTACCGGCGACTCGGCTGATCAGTCGATCTTGAATGCCGCATGCTTGATCTGCGTGTACTCCTCCATGGAGTAGAGCGACATGTCCTTGCCGTAGCCGGACTGCTTGTAGCCGCCGTGCGGCATCTCGGACGTGATCGGGAGCAGGTGGTCGTTGACCCACACGCAGCCGAACTGCAGCCGCTTCACCGCGTTCATCGCGCGTCCGACGTCGCGTGTCCACACCGAGGCCGCGAGCCCGTACCGGACGTCGTTGGCCCAGCGGATCGCCTCGTCGTCGTCCGTGAAGCGCTGGACGGTGACGACCGGCCCGAACACCTCGTCCTGCACGATCTCGTCGGTCTGCTTCACCTCGGTCACGATCGTCGGGCTCACGAAGTAGCCGGTGCCGCCGTTCGTGTCGCCGCCGGTGAGCACGGTCGCGCCCTTCGCCCGCTCGAGGAAGCCGAGGATCCGCTCCTGCTGCGCGTGCGAGATGACCGATCCCATCTCGATCTCGTCGCTCGAGAACGGATCGCCGACCTTGAGCGACTCGACCTGCGGCACGAGCTCCTCGAGCAGCTTGTCGTAGATCTTCGGACCGGCGAGCACGCGCGAGCCGGCGGTGCAGTCCTGCCCCGAGTTCCAGTAGCCGGCGAGGCGGATTCCGGCGGCGACAGCTTCCGGGTCGGCGTCGTCGAAGACGACCATCGGCGCCTTGCCGCCGAGCTCGAGATGGACCCGCTTGAGCGTGTCCGAGGCGTTGCGTGCGATCGCCTTGCCGGTGGAGACGTCGCCCGTGAGTGAGACGAGCCGCACGTCCGGGTGCGACACGAGTCGCTCGCCGGCGGGGATGCCGTCGCCCGTCACCACCTGGAGGACGCCCGCGGGAATGACCTCCTGCGCGAGCTGGGCGAACCGGAGGAGCGACAGCGGCGTCTGCTCGGACGGCTTGACGATCTGGACGTTGCCAGCTGCGAGCGCCGGCCCCATCTTCCAGATCGCCATCATGAGCGGGTAGTTCCACGGGCAGATCCCGGCCACGATCCCGAGCGGCTCGCGCCGCACGAACGACGTATAGCCCGCGATGTACTCGCCGGCCGACTTGCCTTCGAGGTTGCGCGCGGCCCCGGCGAAGAAGCGGAGGTTGTCGGCGGAGAAGGGCATCTCGTCGCGCGAGGCCATGAGCGGCTTGCCGACGTTGCGCGACTCGAGCTGCGCGAGCTCCTCGGCGTTGTCGTCGATCACCTGCGCGAGCTTGAGCAGGAGCTCCGACCGCTCCTTCGGGGTGACGTCGAGCCACGCCGGGAGCGTCTTGTTCGCAGCCTCGACCGCACGGTCGATGTCTTCGGCGCCGCAGCGCGGCACCTCGGCGAGCGTCTCGCCCGTGGCCGGGTTGATCACCTCCATCGTCTCGCCGGAGGCGGCGTCGACCCACTCACCGCCGACGAAGCACTGGTAGGTGGACGTTGTCGTGCTCATGGTGCCTCCTTGTCAGACGGCGGTGACCTGGGCCGACTCGACGGCTTCGGTGACGTTCCCCGCACCGCGGCGAAGGACGCCGGTGTCGCGCATCAGCCGTTGTGCCAGCAGGACCGGGATCACCGTGAGCGTGATCATCGCGCATGCGATGACGTTCACGACGGGAAGCTGCTGGCCGAGCCGGATGTAGCCGAGAATGAGGAGCGGGATCGTGTTCTGCGACCCCGCCGTGAACGTCGTGACGATCACCTCGTCGAACGACAGGGCAAAGGCGAGCAGCCCGCCCGCGACGAGAGCGGTGGAGAGGACCGGCCAGACGACGAACCGGAACGTCTGCAGCCCGTCCGCACCAAGATCCTGCGACGCCTCGATGAGCGATGGCGACGTGCGCCGCAGCCGGGCGAGGACGTTGTTGTAGACGATGACGACGCAGAAGGTCGCGTGACCGGTGACGATGGTCCACACCGAGAGGTCGATGTGCACGGTTTCGAACGCCGAGCTGAGCGCGATGCCGGTGACGATGCCCGGCAGCGCGATCGGGAGAACGAGCAGGAACGAGACCGCTTCGCGCCCGAAGAAGCGGAAGCGGGCGACGCCGAACGCCGCCGCCGAGCCGAGCACGATCGCGATCCCGGTCGCGATCGCCCCGACCTTGAGCGAGAGCTCGAGCGACGTCTGCACCTCCGACGTCCAGGCGGCGTGGAACCAGTGCGTCGTGAACGCGGGGATCGGCCAGCTCTGGACGTTCGACTTGTTGAACGCGTACAGGACTATGAGCGCGAGTGGGATCCAGAGGAACAGGATCACGAGCGTCGACCAGACGGCGAGCACGACCCGTGTCGAGCGGGGCTCCATCAGAGCGCCTCGAAGGCGCCGAGCTTACGGGCGAGGAGGAGGTAGACCCCCATCACCGCGAGCGGGACGGCGGCGAACGCGGCGGCGAACGGCGTCTGCTGCGAGCCGATCGAGTCGTAGACGACGTTGCCGATGAACTGCGAGGAGGCCCCGCCGGCGAGGAGCGGCGTGACGTAGTCGCCGAGCGTGAGCGAGAACGTGAAGATCGAGCCGGCGACGACCCCCGGCAGCGCGAGCGGAAGGACGACCCGCCGGAACGTCGTCCAGTTCCCGGCGCCGAGGTCACGCGACGCCTCGAGGTACGACTCGGGGATGCGCTCGAGTGCGCCGTAGACCGGCAGAATCATGAACGGCAGCCACACGTACGTGAAGATGAGCCACACCGCCCAGTTCGAGTAGCCGATGTTCGCCGCCGGCAGGCCCACCTTCTGGAGCGTCCAGTTGAGGATGCCCTTGTCGTCGAGGATGAGCCGCCAGATGTACACGCGCACGAGGTAGCTCGACCAGAGGGGCAGAAGGACGGCGACGAAGATGAACGCGCGCGAGCGGCCGCCGGCGATGCGTCCCATGAAGTAGCCGAGCGGGAAGGCGAGGACCGCATCGGCGAGTGTCACCGCTGCGGCGATCCCGATGGTGCGCAGGGCGATCGAGTGATAGGCGCCCGCCTGCCAGAGAGTCTTGTAGTTGTCGACGTTCCAGACGTGCTTCAGCTCGGAGGTGAACGGGTCCACCGTCCAGAAGGACGAGACGAAGAGCGCCACGAGCGACGCGGCGTACACGAGGATGAACGCAAGGAGCGGCGGCGCGAGGAGCAGGAGCGCCTTCGCCCAGGGGTGCCGCCAGAAGAGCCCGGAGAGACGGAGCCGGGCCGCCCGTACGGGGCGGCCCGGCGGTCTGTGACTCAGCCCTTGAGCTGCGTCCAGGCTTGCTGCCATTGCGGATAGTCGATGCAGTCGTTCTTGCCGTTGTCGCAGGTCGCGATCGGCGTCTTCCAGAACTTGATCGAGTCGAAGTAGCTCGCCGATGCGCCGCAGTGGTACTGCGCTGCCGAGCCCGGCGAGAGCTTGTTCATGATCGGACAGGCCTTCGGGTTCGCGGGCGTCTCACCGAAGTAGATCGCCTGTTCCGCCTGGACCTTCGGTGTCGAGACCCAGGCCATCCACTTGTACATGCAGTTCGGATGCTTCGCGTGCGCCGACATCATCCACGTGTCGGCCCAGCCGGTCGCGCCCTCCTTCGGGATGAGATCCTTCACCGGCGCGTGCGCCGCCTGGAGGGTGTTCGTCTGGTACGGCCACGAGGCCCCGACGACGGCGTCCCCGTTCTTGAACAGGTCGATTTCGTCCGACGCGAGCGCCCAGTACTTCTTGATCAGCGGCTTCTGCTTCTTGAGCAGGTTGATCGCCGCGTCGAACTGCGGCCGGGTGAGCTCGTACGGATCGGTGATCCCGAGCGACGGCTGCGCCTTCGAGAGGTACAGCGCCGCGTCGGCGATCTGGATCGGGTTGTCCGGCACGGTGATCTTGCCCTTGTACTTCGGGCTGTAGATGACCGACCAGCTCGTGGGCGCGGGCTTCACGAGCTTCGTGTTGTAGAGGAGCGTGTTCGGCCCCCACTGGAGCGAGATGCCGTAGTGGACGCCCTTCACGGTGTTGTGTGGCGGCGACTTGAGCGCCGGGATGAAGTTCTTCCAGTCCGGGATGAGGTTCGGGTTCACCGGCTGGACGTCGTGCCCGTAGATGAGGCGGAGGCTCGCGTCGCCCGACGCCGAGACGCCGTCGTACTGGCTGCCGCCGCCTTGACGCATGAGCGTCACCATCTCGTCTGACGAGCCGGCGTACTTCGCGTTCACCCGGCAGCCGGTCGCCTTCTCGAACGGCTTCACCCACTGCGGCTGCGTGTAGCCCTCCCACGCGATGAGGTTCAGCTGGCCCTCGCCGGGCCCGATGCTCGTCGGCAGCCCGGTCCCGCCGCCGATGCCGGCCGCCGGCACGCACAGGGCCGCGGCGACCGCCGCGACGAGCACCTGCACCCTCTTTTTCCGACTCACTTGCCCTCCTTGCCGATCTCGTAGGTGTGCTCGGGACGCCACGACAGGCGGACCCGACGACCGCGGGCCTCCAGAGCCTGCTGCGACGACGTCTCGAGGTTCTGCTGGACGACGACGAGCGACCCGCCCGCGTCGAGGTCGACGATGTACCGGGTGACCATCCCGACGTAGACGACGTCGTGGACGACGCCGGGCTCGCCGTCGCCGTCCTCGCCGCTCATGACGATCTTCTCCGGCCGGATCGTGAACCGCCTTCCGTCACGCTCGAGCACGTTCGACACGCCGACGAAGTCGGCGACGAACTCCGTTTCGGGATGCTCGTAGACGTCGGCCGGCGTCCCGACCTGCTCGATGCGGCCGTTGTTGAACACCGCGAGGCGGTCGCTCATCGTGAGCGCCTCCTCCTGGTCGTGCGTCACGTAGACGAACGTGATGCCGAGCTCCCGTTGCAGCTCCTTCAGGAAGATCTGCATCTCTTGCCGGAGCTTGAGATCGAGCGCGCCGAGCGGCTCGTCGAGCAGCAGGACGGCGGGGCTGTTGACGATCGCGCGCGCGAGCGCGACGCGCTGCCGCTGCCCACCGGAGAGCGCGGCGGGTCGCCGCGAGCCGACGTGGGGGAGGCGGACGCGTTCGAGCACCTCGCTTGCCTTCGCACGGCGCATCCGGCGGTCGATGCCGCGGACGCGCAGCCCATACTCGACGTTCTCGAGCACGCTCATGTGCGGGAAGAGCGCGTAGTCCTGGAAGACAGTGTTCACGTCGCGTTCCGAGGGAGCGGTGCGCGTGACGTCGACGCCGCCGAGCTCGACGCGGCCCGCATCGGGACGCTCGAAGCCGGCGACGACCCGGAGTGTCGTCGTCTTCCCCGACCCCGAGGGCCCGAGCATCGTGAAGAACTCGGCCGGCGCGATCTCGAGGTCGACGCCGTCCACGGCGACGACGTCGCCGTACGTGCGCCTGATCCCGGAGAGACGAACTGCCGGCGACGACGGTGGGGCTGCGACGGGAGCCCTACGAGCGGTGGTTTCGACCATCAGGCGTCCGAGGGATCCAGTTCAGGCGGGCACGCGGCGAAGGCGCGGGTCCTGAGGGCGGCGTCGACGAGCGGCTACTCGGGGCGTGCGTCGCCAAGTGATTCCTCGAGGATGGCGAGCCCGCGGTGGAGCTCGTCGTCGGTCGCCGAGAGCGGCGGCAGCAGACGGATGACGTTGCCGTCGAGCCCGCACGAGAGGAGGACGAGCCCGCGCTCGCGCGCGCCGGCGACGACGCGCTTCGCAACCGCTCCGTTCGGCTCGGTGAACTCGAGCGCGAGCATCGCTCCGAGGCCCCGCACCTCGCCGACGAGCGGCTGCTGCGCGGCGATCTCGTCGAGGCGGCGGCGCATGAGCGCGCCGATCTGCTCGGCCCGCTCGCGGAAGCCGGGCGCGGACAGCTCGTCGAGGACGGCGAGTGCGGCGGCGCACGCGACCGGGTTGCCGCCGAAGGTGCCGCCGAGGCCGCCCGGATGAACGGAGTCCATGAGCTCGGCGCGGCCGGTGACGGCAGCGAGCGGAAGCCCGCCGCCGAGCGTCTTTCCCGCCACGAGCAGGTCGGGCTCGATCCCGAGACGCTCGATCGCCCAGATCGTTCCGGTTCTCCCGGATCCGGCCTGGACCTCGTCGTCGACGTAGAGGATGCCGTGCCGCTCACACCGTTCCTTGAGCGCGACGACGAACTCCTCGGGCATCGGGATGAAGCCGCCTTCGCCCTGGACGGGCTCGAGCACGACGCATGCCACCTCGGCGGGATCGACGTCCTGGCGGAAGAGGAGGTCGAGGCCGCGAAGCGCGTCCTCCGTCGTCACGCCGCGGTACGCGTACGGGGCGGGGGCGCGATGGACGTCGGTCGCGAGCGGCCCGAATCCCCGCTTGTAGACGAGCTTCGACGTCATCGCCATCGTCAGATTCGTGCGGCCGTGGAAGGCGCGGTCGAAGACGACGACCGCGTCGCGGCCGGTGGCGGCGCGCGCGATCTTCACCGCGTTCTCGATCGCCTCGGCGCCGGAGTTGAGGAGCAGCGACTTCGTCGCCGCCTCGCCCGGCCACACCTCGTCGAGCCGGCGGCAGAGCTCGACGTACGGCTCGTACATCCCCACCATGAAGCACTGGTGGAGGTACCTGTCCACCTGCTCGTGGATCGCACGGACGACGCCCGCCGAGCCGTGCCCGAGGTTCTGGCAGGCAATGCCGCCGGCGAAGTCGAGGTACTCCCGCCCGTCGGCGTCCCAGATGCGCGCGCCCCACGCACGGGTGACGACGAGCCCGGTCGTCGAGACCCCGCGCGGGACGTACCGCTCGCGGGCCGCGACCACCTCAGCCGTCGACGCCTGCTCCTCCACCTTCACCCGGCCGAGCCTACCTCTCTTATCCGTCCCCCGCGATCCGAGAAGGCTTTACGCTCGCCTCGCAATGCGTGGTCGTACGGCGGTCAACGAGGTCATGCGGAAGGCGATCCTCGCCGCCGCCGACAGCCCCTCGGTGCAGCGGCTCGTTCGGCGACACGGGATGCGCCTCGGTGCCGCTCGCTTCGTGGCGGGGGAGACACTCGACGACTGCGTCCCCGTACTTCGCAGGCTGAACGACCGTAGGCTGCATGCGAACACGACCCTCCTCGGAGAAGGGGTGACGGACGAGCGGCAGGCGGCCGCCGTGACCGACGCCTACGAGGAGGTGATCACGCGGCTCGTCGACGAGCGGCTGCGCGCGAACATCGCGCTCAAGCTCACGCACCTCGGTCTCGAGCTCGGCGAGGAGACGGCGTACGCGAACGTCAAGCGGCTCGTGGAGCTCGCACGGAACCTCGGCACGTTCGTCCGCATCGACATGGAGCAGTCCGCATTCGTCGACGCGACGCTTCGCATCTACCGCCGGCTGCGCGAAGACGGGCTCGACGGCGTCGGGACCGTGCTCCAGGCGTACCTCTACCGGAGCGAGAGCGACCTCGCCGACCTCCTGCCCCTCCGGCCGAACCTCCGCCTCGTGAAGGGTGCGTACCTCGAGCCGCAGGAGATCGCGTTCCCGCGCAAGGAGGACGTCGACGCCGCGTACGTCCGCCTGCTCGAGGCGTCGCTCACGGGCGGCGGCTACACCGCGGTCGCGACGCACGACGAGCGGCTGATCGAGCACGCGATCCGGTTCGCGGAGGAGCACGGAGTGGAGAAGGACCGCTTCGAGCTGCAGATGCTCTACGGCGTCCGCCCGCGACTGCAGCAAGAGCTCGCGGAGCGCGGCTTCAAGGTGCTCGTCGCCACGCCGTACGGGCCGGAGTGGTACCCGTACCTCATGCGGCGGCTCGGCGAGCGGCCGGCGAACCTCCTCTTCTTCGTTCGGAACCTCATCCGCTCTTAACCCGGCCCGGAGCACAATCCGGCCATGCGCGTGCTCGTGGTCGAGGACGAGAAGAAGCTCGCGGACCTTCTGGCCCGCGGGCTGCGCGAGGAGGGCTACGCCGCCGACGTCGCCGGCCGCGGCGAGGACGCGCTGTGGATGGCGATGGCGGCGCCCTACGACGCGATTCTCCTCGACGTGATGCTGCCGGGCACCGACGGCTTCGACGTCTGCCGACGGCTGCGCACGGAGGGCGTGTGGTCGCCGGTGCTCATGCTCACGGCCAGAGACGCAGTCGACGACCGCGTCACGGGTCTCGACGCCGGGGCCGACGATTACCTGCCAAAGCCGTTCTCCTTCGACGAGCTCATGGCGCGCATCCGTGCACTCACACGACGGCCCGCCACTCGAGCGGCCCACCGTGCTCGAGGTCGGCGACCTCCGTCTCGACCCGGCGCTCCACCGCGTCTGGCGCGGAGACTCGGAGCTCGAGCTCACCGCCAAGGAGTTCTCGCTGCTCGAGACGTTCATGCGCAAGCCCGGCGTCGTGCTCACGCGCAGCCAGTTGCTCGACGCCGCGTGGGACATGGGCTTCGAACGCCGTTCGAACGTCGTCGACGTGAACGTCCGCTATCTCCGCGAGACGATCGACCGCCCGCTCGGACGCGAGTCGCTCGAGACGGTGCGAGGCGTGGGCTATCGGCTGCGGGACGACCACGTGTGAACAGGGTCCCGATCCGGCTGCGGCTGACGCTCGTGTTCGCCGGCTCGATGGCAGTCGTGCTCGCCGGCGTCGGGCTGCTCCTCTACATCCGCGTCGGCGACGCACTCCTCAACTCCGTCGACCAGGCCCTTCGCGCGCAGGCGACGGAAGCGCAGGCGCAAGGGATGCGTCCCGGCGCCCCGCTCGTCGATCAGGACGCGACGGGCGGCACAACCCTCGCGGAGGTGGTGTCACCGGGAGGGCGGATCCTCCGC
>Ga0335078_10011033_pt1 | contig 13387 bp, 7 predicted proteins | sample Lox_Sample_32_FD_206711 | JGI IMG/M metagenome (GOLD analysis project Ga0335078, IMG submission 206711) | Soil microbial communities from Loxahatchee National Wildlife Refuge, Florida, United States - Lox_Sample_3.2 | ecosystem: Environmental > Terrestrial > Soil > Wetlands | place: USA: Florida...
CCCGGCTTTCGACGGTTGCCGTTCGGCCTGGGGTATCATTTCTCCCTCCGAGTCTTCCAGCGGCAGCCAACGCCTGCTCTTACGCCCGCGCGCCATGGCTTCATAAATCGCGATCTTTGTCACCCAGGGCGCGATACTGGCCTGTCCGCGGAACTGGTCGAGATGCTGATAGGCCCGCACCCAGGTCTCCTGGAGCACATCCTCGGCTTCCAGGTCATCGGGCAGAATCGAGCGGATCACACGGTAGACGCGCTGGTTATAGCGGCGCATCAACAGCTCATACAATCCGGTTTGGCCGGCGCGGACGCGATCCACTACTTCCGCATCGTCCAGCGTGCGGGATTCCTCGAGCACCACGTGAATATAGAGTCGTGGCGCGGCAAACGGTTGCAACCAATTGCCGGATCGGAGAAAGCCGAAGGGCGTGATCGCGCGGCCGGCGGTGCTACCCTAGAGGCTGATGAAGGCAGTCGTCTCACTCGTCCTTCTGGCAGGGCCCGTTCTCGCCTGCGACTGCCGCCTGCGGCAAACCATCTGCGGCGAAGTCAATACGCCCGGCCTCATCTTCATCGGCACCGTGGAGACCATGGCTCCCCGATTTACCAGCCGCTGGAATCCTACACCCCGGCCCAACCTGCAACAGCTCAACCAGGCCAACCAGCGCTACCTGGCGGACCACACCCCCGCCAACTTCGACGCGCTGAAAGAGGCATTCCGCAAGCTGTTTCCCAGCCTGCCGGAGGAGGAGCGCAAGCTGCTCGATAATGCCACTTCGCACCCGGCGATCGTGACCCTGTTCTCTTCCGTGCTGGCGCACGGACAGCTCATTCATTTCCGCGTGCGCACGGTATTTCGCAACGACGACGACGATGACGATAAGAAGCAGGCCAAGGCTAAATCGGGCGGCAAACCGAAGGACGACGACGGCGATGACGATGCCAAAGCGCCCGAGTCGTTCGACATCTGGACGCCTTTCGGCGACTGCGGGGTCGATTTTCAAGCCGGGGAGACCTACCTGGTCTACGCCGCCAGCGACGAAGAGACGAACATTCTCGAGACCGATAGCTGCACGCGCACCCGCCGTCTCACCGATGCCGGCGACGATCTGGCGTATCTTTATTTTTTCAAGGACCACAAAAACCCCGCCGGACGGCTGGAAGGCTTCGCCACGTTCGACACGCTCTACCAGGTTCACCAGGCCATGCGCCGCGACCCGGACCGCATCGAGCAGCCGGCGCCGGGCCTGGTCATCGAGTTGAAATCGCCCGCAGGCATCCGCTATACGAACACCAACCTCTACGGGCAGTTCGCCTTCGACGGCCTGGAACCGGGCGAACACCAGGTGAGCGCCTATGCCGCCGGTTTCCCCGAAACCGTCAAGCTGTTGGCGGGGCCCAAGACGGTTCGCACCGAAGGTCGCGGGTGCGCGTCACAGACCCTGCTGGTTCCCAAGGACCCACGGTAGCCGCACGACGTGCCCGGCCGGCAAAAGATGTCCATCGAAGACGAATGGCTCTGGGGATGGGACCACACGCCCGGAATCGTCTCCGTCTGGGCCTCGCCGGACGGCCGCGCGCTCGTCTAGCGGCGCGATCCCGAAAGCGGGGTGCTGGTACGCGAGGAAGAGCGCTTCACTCCATGGCTGCTGCTGGACCGGCTGGACGACCTGCGCCATCTCGGCGACCGGTTGGCCCCGGCAGGCACTCCCGGCTCGGCGGCCGCATTTCGCGAGCTCGATGGCCCGGGCGAATTACGCTTCCTCGTCAGCGCCTCCGATCTGCGGCCTCTCACCGCCGCCATTCTTCATGGCGCCTCGCAGCGCCTGTCCCGTCCCATCGCCAACTTGCAGGAACTCGGCAAACCATCCGTGCTCGCTCTTCCCCCCGACGAGCAGTATCTGGTCGCGACCGGCCGTACCTATTTCCGGGGTCTCACTTTCGATCATCTCCGCCGCATGCAGATCGACCTCGAGACTACCGGACTCGATTCCGCCCGCGACCGCGTCTTTCTCGTCGCCATTCGCGACCCGTGGGGCGCGGTGGAACTGCTGGAGACGCGCGGGTTGGATGACGCTTCGGAAGCCGATCTCATCCGGCGACTGGTCGAGCGCGTTGCCGCCGCCGATCCCGACGTGATCGAGAATCACAATCTGCACGGCTTCGACATCCCTTTCCTGGAACGACGCGCCCGCCTGCTGGGGGTGTCGCTGGCGCTCGGCCGGATCGGCTCCGGGTTGCGACAGCGCGCGGCACAGCGCGGCGCAGCGGCCGGCGATTCGGCGCGGCGACGGGTGCGCTTCATCGCCCCCGGCCGCGAGCTGATCGACACCATGGACGCCGTCCTCCGCCACGATTTCTCGACGCGCGAGCTTCCCGGCCACGGCCTCAAGGAAGTCGCGCGCCATCTCGGCATTTCCGGCCCCGATCGCGAGACTATCCCCGGCGACCGCATCCACCAGGTGTACCTCACCGATCCCGCGCGCGTGCGCCGTTACGCTGCCGCGGACGTCGAGGAGGTGGCCGCGCTGGCCCGGTTGCTCGGAGGGGCGGCGTTCGCGCTCGCCGGCATGGCGCCGCGGCGTTATGAACGGCTGGCCGATGCCGGCGCCGCAACCGGCATCATCGATCCGCTGCTCGTGCGGGCTTACCTGCGCGCCGGAATGGCCCTGCCCGCCCACCAACCGTCCGATGGCACCGAGCACAGCGGAGCCGCTTTGCACCTGTTCGCGGCCGGAGTGGCCCATCGTATCGTGAAGGCCGATGTCGCCAGCCTCTACCCATCCCTGATGCGCGCCTATCGCATCGGGCCGGGGCGCGATCACCTGGGCGCCATGCTGGCCCTGGTCGACGGCCTGGTCGAGCAGCGCCTGGCGGCCAAAGCTCGCGCCCGCGCCGCCCCGCCGGGATCGGCTGAACGATTCACCCACGAAGCCATGTCTGCCGCCATGAAGCTGGTGGTCAATTCGGCATACGGCTACATGGCTGCCGGCGGCGATCTGACTCGCTTCGCCGACGTCCACGCCGCCAATGAGGTTACGCGGCGCGGCCGCGAAACCCTGGGCCTGATGTGCCGCGAACTGGCGGCCCGCGGCGTCACTTTGCTGGAGGCGGATACTGACGGGGTCTATTTCTCCGCTCCCGAGGGATGGGACGAAGCCGCCGAACGGCGGGCCGTTGCCGAGGTGGCCGCTTTGCTCCCTCCGCTGGTGCGGCTGGAATTCGACGGCCGCTACGCCGCCATGCTCTCGCACGAACCGAAGAACTACGCGCTGCTGGGCTACGATGGTTCGCTCATCTTGCGCGGCGTGGCGTTTCGCTCCAGCCGGTCGGAGCCCTTCGGCGAGAAATTCCTGAAGCGCGCTCTCCGGCTGCTCCTCCTGGGCGATATCGAAGGCGTCCGCGAGGCTTACCTTTCCACTTTGGATTCGCTTCGATGCCGCCGGCTGCCCGCGCGCGAGGTCGCGGCGCGCGTGCGCCTCACCAAGTCCCCCGCCCGCTATCTCGCGGCCCGCGAAACGCGGCGGGAACTGCCATACGAAGCGCTGCTGGCCGCGGGCAAATCCGCGTGGTCCACAGGCGATCGGGTGTTTGTCTATCGGACGCGCCACGGAACAGCGGGCCTGGCGGCCGATGAAGATCGGCGCGATTACGACGTCGGGCATTACGCCCGCGTGTTGCTGCAAACGTTCGCGGCGCGGCTGGAGCGCGCTTTCACGCCGGAGGATTTCGCCGCCCTGTTCGGTGACACGGGCCAGCTTTCCCTATTCGCTCCAGCGCCCGGGATGATCCGGCCGGTTCTCACAAGGTGCGAACCGGCGCCGCCCTTGGACACCCGCCGGTAACCTCGTTATCGTATGGAAATGACCGAACCCTCATTGTGGGAGCGCTACGCCAGCCAGTTCCCGGTTCGCGAGCGCCTGATCTATCTCAATACCGCCGCCGTATCGCCGCTTTCGAAACGTGCCGCCGACGCCATGCAGCACCTCGCCGAAGATGCTCTGCTCTATGGCAGCCTGCATTACGATCAGTGGCTGGCTGCCTATGAGGGACTGCGCGCCGCCGCCGCGCGGCTGATGCACGCCGAAACGTCCGAAATCGCCCTCGTCAAGAACACATCCGAGGGAATTGCGACGGTGGCCATGGGATTGGATTGGCGTCCGGGAGATTGCGTGGTCGCTTTTCAGGAGGAATTCCCGGCGAACTACTATCCCTGGCTGCGGCTTCAGAAGAAGGGCGTGAAGATCCGTTGGCTGTCCGTCACCGACCCGCTCGACCGCATTGACGAGGCCGCCAAGGGGGCTCGATTGCTGAGTATCAGCTTCGTTCAGTTCCTTACAGGCTATCGCGCGCCTATTCAAGCAATTGGTGAGATTTGCCGGCGCAACCACTGCATTTATTTTGTGGATGCGATTCAGGGTCTTGGCGCCTTCCCGGTCGACGTTCAGGCCTGTCACATCGATGCTTTGGCGGCCGACGGGCACAAGTGGTTGACGGGTCCGGAGGGTTGCGGACTCTTATATGTCAGTCAAGCCCTTCAGGATCAGGTAGAACCGGCGGAATTCGGGTGGACGAACGTGGCCGGGTACGCGGATTATGCTTCCCGCGATATGGCCCTTCGGCCGGATGCCGGACGGTACGAATGTGGCACTCTTAACACAATTGGTTGCTTTGGGTTACGGGCTGCAATTGAACTTTTACTGGAAGCAGACCCAAGAATAATCGCCCCGGTTGTCCAAAATCTCGGCGATCGCATTGCAAACGGTGTTGTTTCAAAAGGATACGAGCTGTCTATAGGTCGAAATACCGACAACGGAGCGGGTATCGTCAGTTTTCGCAAGCCCGAAACAGCGGCGGTCGAAATTGTTCGCCGTTTGCGTCAGGCCGGAATCTGTGCCGCTCCGCGCGCCGGATGGGTCCGCATGGCCCCGCATTTCTACATTTCTCCGGACGACATCGACCGCATGCTGGCGGAATTGCCCTAAACCGCGCCGTCCTGCATCCCGCTAGAATAGCCGGGAGGTTTCCCGTGCGATTGCGCCTTCTATCAGTCTTTCTTAGCGTTTCCGCCTTCGCGGCTACCGCGCCGACGCCCGCCGCCTATTTCGGCCACCCGATCGGCGCCGACCAGACCGTGATGGACTGGGACAAAGTGGTCGGCTACTTCCAGGCCCTCGCCAAAGCCAGCGACAGGATCCGCGTCGAGGAGTTGGGCAAAACGGCTGACAATCGGCCGTTCATCGCCGCCACCATCGCCGACCCCAAGACCCTGAAGCACCTCGCCCAGTACATCGCGATTCAGCAAAAGCTCGCCGACCCGCGCAAGACCACTGATGCCGAAGCGGAACGGCTGATCCTCGAAGGCAAATCCGTCGTGCTGATCACCTGTTCCATTCACGCCACCGAAATCGCCAGCACGCACACCGCGGTCGAGTACGCGTACAAGCTGATTACCGAAGACACGCCGCAACATCGCGCGATTCTGCGCGACGACATTCTGCTGCTGGTGCCGTCGCTCAACCCGGACGGCGTGGATATCGTCACGCGCTGGTATCGCAAAACGCTCGGCACTCCCTTCGAAGGGACTTCCCCGCCCGAGTTGTGGCACAAATACGTCGGCCACGACAACAATCGCGATTGGTACATTTTTTCGCAGCCCGAAACGCAACACACCATTTCCAAGCTGCACAATGTGTGGCACCCGCAGATTGTCTACGACGTTCATCAACAGGGCGCCAATGTCTCGCGGATTTTTGTTCCGCCATGGCTCGACCCCATCGAGCCCAATATCGATCCCATCCTCATGCAGGAAATGAATCTGTTCGGGCTGATGATCGCGACCGATCTCACCGCGGCGGGAAAGACCGGCGTGGCCATCCATGCGGCCTACGATTTCTGGTCGCCCTCGCGCCACTACCAGGCATTCCACGGCGGTCTCCGGCTGCTGACGGAATCGGCCAGCGCCCGGCTCGCCTCGCCGATCACGCTCACCGCCGATCAGATCTCGAACAATGCACTGGGATACAACCCGCAAGTGAAATCGTGGAATTACCTGGAACCGTGGATGGGCGGGACCTGGCACCTGCGCGACATCATCGATTACCAGGAGATCGCCTGGGAGTCGGTGCTCTACAACGCGTCGCTGCACCGCGAAGAGCTGTTGCGCAATTTCTATCGCGTCGGCCAGCGGCAGATCGCGCGCAGTGATCCATGGGCATTCGTCATCGACGCCCGGCAGCGCGACCCGGGCGCCACCCGGAAACTGATCGAGACGCTGCGCTTCGGACAGGTCGAGGTCGGCCGCGGCGCCGATGGCAGCGCGGTCATCGCCATGCACCAGCCCTACAGCGGATGGGCCAAGGCGCTTCTGGAGCGGCAGCATTATCCGGAAGATCGTCTCTATCCCGGCGGTCCGCCCAAACGGCCGTACGACACCACCGCCGAGACACTGCCGCTGCTGATGGGCGTCGACGTGCACACGGTTGCACAGCCGGTGGAGATTTCGGGTGATTGGCAGGCGCCGGCTGCGGCCGCCGGTCCGGTTTTACCGGCTTCCGATACCGATTCGTGGTTCGCCGTGAATCGTGCCTGGGCCGCCGGGAAATCCGTATGGCGGGACCCGGCGACCGGGGATTTTTCGCTCGAAAACCGCTCCGGCTGGCGGGAAATCCACCGCCCCCGAATCGCGCTCTATCAACCCTGGCAGGCCAACATGGACGAGGGCTGGACGCGCTGGCTGTTCGAGCATTTTGGCTTCGCCTACACCACCGTGCACAATGCCGATCTGCAGGCCGGCGGGCTGCGCCAGAAATTCGATGTCGTGGTATTCGCCGACCAGGCCGCCAATAGTATCGAGAACGGTTATTCGCCGGACTCCATGCCCCCCGAGTATACCGGAGGACTCGGAGCAAAAGGCGGCGACTCGCTGAAAGACTTCGCCAACGCCGGCGGCACGCTGATATTCCTGAACGCCGCCACGAATTACGCGATTACGCGCCTGGGCGTGCAGGCCAAAGTAGCGACACCCGGCGCCAGTTCCACCGAGTTCTACTCTCCGGGGTCGCTGCTGAATGCCAGGATCGATACGCACAGTCCGCTGTCCTACGGCGTGCCGGAAGAAATTGCCATCTGGAGCGAGCACAGTCCGGCCTGGGACACCGGCCTGCCGGTGGTGGCGCGGTACACGGATTCGAAGGTTCTGGCGTCAGGTTGGCTGGTCGGCGAGAAGGTGATCGCGGGCCGCGCCGCCTTGATCGACGCTCCTCTGGGGTCGGGCCGCGTGGTGCTGTTCGGCATGCGGCCGCAGTATCGCGCGCAAAGTTATCTGACGTTCAAGATGTTCTTTAATGCGCTGATCCGGTAACTCGCTGGACGCGCCTCCGGATTCCGGCATTATTCAGTGCTGCCGTAATACCCCTGGCGCCAGGAGACGACCAAACGGCGGCCGTCCACGATGCTGACCTGCACGTGATGGTACTTGCCATCGCGCGCCGGATTGGCCGGCCGGTAGCCCAAAACGTACTGATTCCGCAATTCCACGCTGATGCGTGCCGCTATTACCGGCAGATCGATCAGCGACGATACCGCGAAATGACGGCCGCCGCTGTCATCGGCCAATAGTCGCAGCAGCTTTTGTCCGGCGGCCAATTCCGCCGGCGCCGCCAGGGCATTGCGATCGTACATTCCCATCGCATAGATCCACACGTCGGATTCGCGGATACGATCGCGAATCTCCGCGGCGGTGTAGCGGCTATGATTATCGGCTCCATCGGAAAGAACCAGCAGCACGCGCCGCTGATGCCGGGCGTGCTTTAGGGTATTCAGAGCCAGCGCGATAGCGTCCAGCAGCGCCGTCGTTCCCTTGGGTTGCGTGTTGAGCAGCCGCCCGCGAATCTCACCCGGATCGCTGGTGAAAGGCACGGTCAATCGAGGACGGCCGCTGAACTCCACCAGGCAGAATTCGTCCTCGGGGTTGGCAAAATCCAAAAACTGTTTTAGCGCCTCGCGCGCTTTGGGGAGTTTGCCGACCATGCTTCCGCTGGAGTCCAATACGATGCCAGCCGAAATCGGCACGTCCTCTTCGGCGAACTGCACTACCCTCTGTTCGGTCTGATCTTCGAAAACGCGAAAGGCGTCGCGCCCCAAGCCCGTCACGGTGTGGTTGCTGGCGTCGGTGACGTTCACGGGGATGAGGACCAGGTCGCTTTCGATCCTGAAGTCCGGCGGCGCCGCCGGCGCGCGGCGTTCTGAAAGAAGGGCCTGGTTGCCATCCGCGGCCAACGCCAGGGAACAGAATACGGCAGCCGCCGCGACCAGGACGGCAAAGCGCAATGGGATGGTGGTTATGGCTTCCAGTCCCACCTGGAATCCGGAGCAGGCGGCCTCCACGCCGCGAGCTCCCGAATCAGCCCTAACACAGTCAACGCTTGTCAGGCCGTCCATAACCCCCATCCACGCCCCTCGATCTGAAAAGGGGCTCGGTCCCCGCTGAACGGGACCGAGCCTCAGGGAAGAAACGCTGCTACAGCTCCATCGGCGTGACTTGCCGATCCAGTTTCCACCGGTCGTAAGTCCCGCCGATGTAAAGCCAGGCTCGTTTCTGACGCACTGGCCTTCGTGGTTGCTGCTCACTTTGGAATTTAAGACTTACAGGGCCGGTTTCCCATCCCTCAATCAGGGTAGAGACCGGGAATTCTTGGAGTAGAGGCCCGCTGGTGATGAATATTTCAACATTGCCGGAAGTAAATCTCACTATTACGGGAGGCTCGTTCAGCCGATAGATCGCACGAGGATGCGGACGTGTCATGCGGCGGGCTCTTTGTCACCACGTTCTCGAATTTGCATCTTCAGGGATGAAGCTCACTTTTCGAAGTTCAAAATGATCAGCAAGTCACTCCTTTTGATTCTGGCTGCGCCCTTGTTGGCCCAGGATTCGCTATCGTTGCGCGACGCCGTGCGGCTGGCACTGCGGGAAAACAAAGAGATCGCGGCGTCTACTGCCGGCATCCGCGCGTTTGACGCGCGCATCGAAGAGGCGCGCGCCGGAAGGCTCCCCAAGCTGAACTATGCGGAGTCCTTCGTGCGCAGCGATAACCCGGTATTCGTATTCAGTTCGCTGCTCACACAGCACCAGTTCGGCCTCGAGAACTTCAACATCGGACCGCTAAACCGGCCGGACTCCATCAACAATTTTCAGTCGGTCCTGTCGGTAGACCAGCCGGTTTACGATGCCGGGCAGACCGGGCATGCCGTGAAATCAGCCAATCTCTCGCGGCAGATGAGCGCGGAAGACCAGCGGCGTATCCAGATGCAGGCGATCGCGATGGTGGTCAAGGCGTATTACAGCGCGGTTCTGGCGGCGGAAAGCCTGCAGACGGCCGAACAGGCGGTGCGGTCGGCCGAAGCTGACCTTCGGCGGGCCGAGTCGGTGCACGCGGCGGGCATGTCCACCGACGTAGATGTCCTTTCCATCCGCGTTCATCTGGCGGCGGTTTCGGAACAACGAATTCAAAAGGCGGCGGATCTCGACGTCGCCAAATCGGCCTTGAACGATGCTCTCGGGCTCCCCTTGGATACCCGGCACACCCTCGTCAGTTCCCTCCGTCCGCTGGCTCTGCCGGAAATGGAACTGGCTTCGCTCGAACAGGATGCCTCTTCCGCGCGGCCCGAGGCACGCGCCACGCATTTGGCCGCCGATCTCGCCAGAACACAGGCGGAATCGGCGCACAGCGCGCTGCTTCCCGAGGTGGGGTTTCATGCGGCCTTCGAAGCCGATCGCCAGCAGTTCATCAATAAAGGCGGCGCCAACTGGCTGGTCTCTATCGGTCTGAAGTGGAACTTGTTCAACGGCAACGGCGACAAGGCGCGGATCGAGGAAACCAGCCGCTGGATGGAACGGGCGCACGCCGAAGAGCAGCGGATGGATTCGGCCGTTCGCCTGGAAGTCCGCCGCGCCTGGGCCGATCTGCGGGCGGCCGCGCAACGGATCGAAGTGGCCAAGGCCGCGGCGGCCGAAGCCGAAGAGAGCTTGCGAATCATCCAGAACCGTTACGAAGCGGGCATGAGCAACGTGACGGATCTTTTGCGAAACGAAACCGCCGTCCTGGAAAGCCGCACCAGGTATCTGGCGGCGGTGCACGATCAGCGTCTGGCAGCCGCCAACCTGGAACTGGCCGCGGGCCGGCTTTCCCCCGATTCGGAGGTCCTGAACTAATGCGATACCTTTTTTCTTCCGCTTTGGCCGCGGCCATTTTTCTGGCCGGGTGCGGCAGCGAGTCCCAGCCGAAAACCGCATCCGCGGCGGCGCCGGCGGTTCCCGTTCAAACCGCCACCGTCTCGCTGCGCGAGTGGCCGGACACCTATGAGGCTACCGGAACGGTCCGCGCGCGGGTGGCGACGGTTCTCTCGAGCAAAGTCATGGCGTATGTGCGCGCGGTTGCGGTGCAGGTTGGAGACCATGTCCGCGAGGGCCAGGAGCTCGTCACGTTGGACGCGCAGGACCTGGACGCGAACGTTCGCCGCGCCGAGGCTGCCGAGGCCGAGGTCCGGGCCGCATTCCCCGAGGCCGATAACGGCGTCGCCGGCGCCAAGGCAAACCTCGATTTAGCCCAGATCACTTTCCGCCGCATGGAGGAGCTGGCCGCGAAAAAGTCGATCTCCAACCAGGAATTCGATGAAGCCTCGGCCCGCCTGAAGCAGGCGCAAGCCGCTTACGACATGGCGCGCGCCAGGCGCAGCCAGCTTGATTCGAAACTGGCGCAGGTACAGCAGGAGATTCGCGCCGCCAGAATCATGGCGGACTATACGCGCATCGCGGCTCCCTTTGCAGGCGTGGTGACCGCCAGGGCGGCCGAGCCGGGAAACCTGGCCGCACCCGGCGCTCCGCTGCTCACCATCGAGAAGGAGGGCGCCTACCGGCTGGAGGCTTCGGTTGACGAATCCAGGCTGCCATCGGTCAAACTCGGGCAGGCGGTTGAGGTGGAATTGGAAGCTCTGGCGCGGAGGCTGGCGGCGCGAGTCTCGGAGATCGTGCCGGCGGTCGACCCGGGCTCGCGAACCTATACCGTCAAGATCGACCTGCCCGCGATGCCGAACCTGCGATCCGGCATGTTCGGGCGTGCCTGGTTTCCCACGGGAGCGCGCAAGGCGCTGACGGTGCCGCCGGCGGCGCTGGTGGAGCGAGGCCAACTCCAGTCCGTTTTCGTGATCGAGGACGGATTCGCGCGGAACCGGCTGGTTACCACCGGAAATCGTCAGGCCGATGGCGTGGAAGTGCTATCCGGGCTGAGCGATGGCGAAAAAGTCGCGAACCCGCCAGGCTCCGGCCTGAGCGATGGCGCGCGCGTGGAGGTACGGCAATGAACGAGCCGCGCCGGTTGGGACCCGCCGGGCGATTCGCGCAGGCGTGGATCTCCTCCAAGCTGACGCCGTTAATTATCGCCGGCGCGCTCCTGATCGGCGCCTTCGCGGTGTGGAAATTGCCGCGCGAAGAAGAGCCGCAGATCGTGGTCCCCATGATCGACGTCTTCGTGCAGATGCCCGGCGCCTCGCCCCACGAGGTGGAAGAGCGCATCACCAAACCGATGGAGAAACTCCTCTGGGAGATCCCCGGAGTGGAATATATATACTCGACCTCCGGCCCCGGTCAATCGATGGCCATCGTTCGATTCTACGTGGGGCAGGACGAAGAGAAGAGCATCGTGCGGCTGAACCAGAAGCTCCACGCCAATATGGATCTGATACCGCCGGGCGCGACGCCGCCGCTGGTGAAGCCGCGGTCCATCGACGATGTGCCGATTCTGGCGCTGACGCTTTCGAGCAAGCGATACGGAGACTTCGAACTGCGGCAGGTCGCGGCGCAGGTGCACGATGCCATCAAGCAGGTGCCCGATGTCTCGGCCGTCAGCCTCATCGGCGGACAGAAGCGGGAAGTGCGGGTGGTGCTCGACCAAAGCAAACTGGCCGCGTACAATCTCTCGCCGCTACAGGTGGCCGGAGCGCTCGGGCTCTCGAACCGCCGGCTGCCTTCGGGACAGTTTGACGCATCCAACCTCTCTTACCTGATCGAGACCGGCGAGTTCCTGCGAACCGCGGATGACGTGCGCAACGTGGTGGCCGGTGTGGCGAACGACAAGGCTGTTTTTGTCCGCGACGTGGCGGAGGTGAGCGATGGCGGCGAGGAGCCGTCGCAATACGTGCGCACCGTGCGCTCCGGGTCGCGCGAGTTTCTGCCCGCCGTCACCATTTCGGTGGCGAAGCGCAAGGGCACGAACGCGGTGATCGTGGCCGACAACGTGTTGAAACGGATCGCGCCTCTGAAAGGCGTCGTCATACCGGCGGACGTGAACGTCGACATCACCCGCCACTACGGCGAGACGGCGGCCGAAAAATCCAATGAACTGTTGTTCCACATGCTGATCGCGGTGGTATCGGTGAGCATCCTGATCGCGATCACTCTGGGTTTTCGCGAATCGCTGATCGTATTCATCGCCATTCCGGTGACTCTGGCGCTGACGCTCGCGGTCTTTTACCTGTACGGCTACACGTTGAACCGCATCACTCTGTTCGCGCTGATCTTCTCGATTGGCATCCTGGTGGACGATGCCATTGTGGTGGTGGAGAATATCGTCCGCCACTGGCGCATGCCGGCCAATCGACATCGCCCGCCCTTTGACGTCGCCGTGGAGGCGGTGGATGAAGTAGGCAATCCCACGATCCTGGCGACGCTGACCGTGGTCGCGGCGATTCTGCCGATGGCGTTCGTCGGCGGGCTGATGGGGCCGTACATGCGGCCGATTCCCATCGGGGCGAGCGCGGCCATGGTGTTTTCCCTGCTGGTGGCATTCATGGTGACGCCGTGGGCGGCGGTGCGGATTTTGAAATCCGGCCATGCGGCGGCCCATGGGGAAAAGGAAGATTTCGTGACGCGGGTCTATCGCCGGGTCATGGGCGGTCTCTTGCACACTCCCACCCTGCGCTGGGGCTTCCTTGGCGGCGTTGTGGCCCTGTTGTTGGGATCGGTCTCGTTGTTCTATATCGAATTCGTCAAAGTGAAGATGCTCCCCTTCGACAACAAGAGCGAGTTTCAAGTGATCGTGGATATGCCCAACGGGACCACGCTCGAAGAGACGGCCCGCGTCACCAATGCCCTGGCGCGCGCCGTCCTGGAGCAGCCCGAGGTGGTGAACCTGCAGACTTACGCCGGTACGGCCTCGCCGTTCAACTTTAACGGCCTGGTGCGCCATTATTATCTGCGCCAGGGGTCGAATGTCGCCGATATCCAGGTGAACCTGCAGCCGAAGAGCGATCGCAAGCTGCAAAGCCACGACATCGCCAAACAGGTGAGGGAGCGGCTCCTGCCGGTGGCCGAGCGGTATGGCGCGCGCGTCAAG
>Ga0335078_10011035_pt1 | contig 13386 bp, 10 predicted proteins | sample Lox_Sample_32_FD_206711 | JGI IMG/M metagenome (GOLD analysis project Ga0335078, IMG submission 206711) | Soil microbial communities from Loxahatchee National Wildlife Refuge, Florida, United States - Lox_Sample_3.2 | ecosystem: Environmental > Terrestrial > Soil > Wetlands | place: USA...
GACAGGCCGATCAGCACCATGCCGAGCCCCAGCGCCAGCGGCAAGTTGCCCTTGCTCGTCTCGAGCACGATCGCGGTCGTCATCGTCCGGGTGTAGGCGGCGATATTGCCGCCGACGATGATAATGGCGCCGACTTCGGAAACGGTGCGGCCAAATCCCGCGAGGGCTGCGGTCAGCATCGCCGCGCGCGCCATCGCGATCAGTGCCGGGACGGCGCGCGCCCGGCTGGCGCCCAGGTCCATCAACGCGTCGCCGTATTCCGACCAGCGCTCCTCGGCCGCGCGATGCGCCAGCGCGGTGACGATCGGCAGCGCGAGCACGGTCTGCGCGACAATCATCGCCTCGGGCGTGAACAGGAGGCCGAGGCTGCCCAGCGGCCCCGAATGCGACAACAGCAGATAGAGCACCAGGCCGACCACTACGGGCGGCAGGCCGAGCAGCGCGTTCGCCGCCACGACGATCGCGCCGCGGCCGCGAAACCGCCAAATCGCCAGCGCCGCGCCGAGCGGCAAGCCGACGAGGGTGGCGATCGCGCTCGCGCTGAGGCTGACCCTCAGCGAGAGACCGATGATCTGCCACAGCTCGCGGCTCGCGAATGCGTCGGCCAGCGTTGCAAAATCGTGCACGGGTACAACTCGCCTCGCCCGCTAGTATGGCTAGCGGCATGGCACGATGCCGGCAAGGTTGAGGATCGAGGGAAGAACGATGAAGCACATTTGGCGCGCGAGCGGGCTCGCGGCGGCGGTGATGTTGGCGCTGAGCGGCGCCGCCTTGGCGCAGAAATCGGGCGGCGTGCTGCGCGTCTATCACCGCGACAGCCCGGGGGGCATGTCGATCTACGAGGAAGGGACGATTTCGATCGTCGCGCCGATTATGGGCGTGTTCAACAATCTCGTCGTCTTCGACCCCGATCAGAAACAGAATTCGCTCGACGACATCGTTCCCGACCTCGCCGAGAGCTGGTCGTTGAGCGACGGCGGCACCGCGCTCACCTTCAAGCTGCGCCAGGGCGTCAAGTGGCATGACGGCAAGCCGTTTACTGCCGCCGACGTCAAGTGCACCTGGGACCTGCTGCAGGGCAAGGCCGACGACAAGCTGCGGCTCAACGCACGCGAGACGTGGTGGATCAACCTCGACCACGTCACCGCCGATAGCGACTACCAAGCGACGTTCCACCTGAAGCGGCCGCAGCCCTCCTTTATCGCGCTTCTCGCCTCGGGGTTCAGCCCGGTCTATCCGTGCCACGTTTCGGCCTCGCAGATGCGCCAGCATCCGATCGGCACGGGCCCGTTCAAATTCGTCGAGTTCAAACCCAACCAGTCGATCAAGGTGGTCAAGAATCCGGATTATTGGAAGCCGGGCCTGCCCTATCTCGACGGTATCGAGTGGACGATCATCCCCAACCGCTCGACCGCGATCCTCGCCTTCATCGCCGGTCAGTTCGACATGACCTTCCCGTACGAGGTCACGATCCCGATGCTGAAGGACGTCCACGGGCAGATGCCGTCGGCGATCTGCGAAACCGAACCGCTCAACGTCGCCCCCAATCTGCTGATCACGCAGAAGCCGCCCTTCGACAACCTCGATCTGCGCCGCGCTATCGCGATGTCGATCGATCGCAAGGCGCTGATCGACATCCTGGGCGAGGGACAGGGCGACCTGAGCACCGCGATGCTGCCGGGACCCGAAGGGATCTGGGCGATGCCCAAGGAGCTGATGCAGCAGCTTCCCGGCTACGATCCGGATATCGCGAAGAGCCGGGCGGCGGCGCAGCAGCTGATGAAGAAGGCGGGCTACGGACCCGACCATCACCTCGCGGTCAAGATTTCGGCGCGCAACCTAGCGATCTATCGCGACCCGGCGTCGATCCTGATCGACCAGCTGAAGAATATCTGGATCGACGGCGAGATCGAGCTGGTCGAGACCGCGCAATGGCTGCCCAAGCTCGTGCGCTCGGATTTCGTCATGGCACAGAGCCTCGTCGGCAGCGGCCTCGACGACCCCGACCAGAATTTCTACGAGAACTACATCTGCGATTCGAACCGCAACTACACGCATACCTGCGACCGCGAGCTCGACAAGATGATCGACCAGCAATCGGCCGAACCCGACCGGCAGAAGCGGCGGGAAATGGTGTGGGAGATCGACCGCCGGCTGCAGGAGCGCGTGGTGCGCCCGATCCTCTACTCGATGCGCCAGGCGACGTGCTGGCGCCCGGAGGTGAAAGGGATCAAGCTGCAGTCGAACAGCATCTACAACGGCTGGCGCTTCGAGGATGTGTGGCTCGACAAGTGAGCGCCGGCGGCGTCCCCGACGACCCGGCTAGAACTTGAACCACTTCTCCCAAAACGGCCCCGCATCCTCGGTTCCGGTCGAGGGCGGCGCCGGTGTCGAGGTCGGCGAGCCGGGCACCATGTCCTGCGGGTTCGGCGCGGGCCCGGGCTGGGCCGGCGGCGTGTTCCACCAGCCGCTGCCGAGCGCGACGAGCAGCTGCGCGGTATCGATCAGCCGCTGTGTCTGCGCCCGCACGACGCCGAGCTGCGCCTGATCGCGCTGGCGCTGCGGATCGAGCAGTTGCAATAGCGTCGAGTTGCCGGCCTGGTAGCTGAGCCGCGCGAGCCGCAGCGCCTGCTCGGCCGAGGCGAGCGCCGCGCGCTGCGTCTTGACCGCCTCGTCGTCATGCGCGAGCGCCTGCAGCTGGTCGGCGACCTGGCCGAACGCCTGGATCACGGTCTGCCGGTAGGCGGCCCAGGAGGCGTTGAAGGCGTCGACCGCGGCGCGCTGCTGGGCGTGCAAGGCGCCGCCGTGAAAGATCGGCGCGGCCATTGCGGCCAAAACGCTCCAGCCGTTGTATTGCGGCGAGAAGAAGTTGCCGAGATCGGTCGCCTGCTGTGCGATCGCCGCGGTGATCGTGAATTTCGGGTAGAGATTGGCGGTCGCGACCCCGACCAGGGCAGCGTTCGCGTGGAGTTGCGCCTCGGCGGCGAGAATGTCGGGTCGCTGGCGCACCATCTCCGAGGGAAGGCTCAGCGGCACGTCGGAGGGCAGCGCCAGGGCGTCGAGCGCGAAGGCCGGCGGCTCCCAGTCCGCCGGCGTCTTGCCGACATAAACGGTCAGCGCGTCGCGGGCGACGCTGAGCTGCTGGCGCAGCGGCGGCAGCAAGGTCCGGTCGTTGGCGAGCTGGGTCTGCGCCGTCGTCACATCGACCATGGTCGCTGTGCCGCCGGCCTGCGCGGTCCGCACCAGGCTCACGTTGCGCGCATCGGACGCGATGATGTCCTCGACGGTTTTGATTTGCGCGCGCAGCCCGGCGATCGTCATCGCCTGGTTTGTAATGTTGCCGGTCAGCGCGAGATAGGCGGCGGCAACCTGGTAGTCGCTGACATCGGCCAGGGCGCCCTGCGCCTCGATGTTGCGCTGGATACCGCCAAAGACGTCGAACGTGTAGCTCACCGTGGGGCCGATCGAGAATACGTTGACCGGGACCGGGTTGCGCTTGACCCCGGTCGGGGCGACGTCCACCGCCTGACGGCCGGTGCCGGCATTGAGATCGACCTGCGGGAGCGCGCCGCCGGTGGCGACGGCGATCTGCTCGCGCGCCTGGGCGAGCGTCGCCTCGGCCTGCGCGAGCGTCGGGCTGTCGCGCAGCGCCTGGTTGACGACCTGGTTGAGCGGCGGCGAGCGAAACAGCGTCCACCAATCGTCCTTGACCTTGGCGCCGATCGCGATGCGCTGCGCGCGGTGCTTGGCGTCGGGCGCCCCCTCGGCCGGCGGAACCGGGTCGCCGGGCCCGGTGTAGGCTTTCTCCTCGGGAGCCGCGGGCGAAAAGAAATTAGGCCCCTGCTTGCAGGCCGCAAGCAGCGTCAGCGCCGCGCCGAGCGCCGCCGCGCCCCAGCGTCCCCCCCGGTGGCAGTCGATCACTTCGTCGTCTCGGCCGCTCGCGCCGAACCAAAGAACCGCGCATAGGCGCGATCCAGCCACGCCAGCCAGGGCCGGCGATAATGGGTGTCGACCTCGACCGTCGCGCTGAGCCCCGCGTGCAGCGGCGTGTCCGGATCGGCGTTCACGAGGGTCAGCCGCACCGGCAGGCGCTGCACCACCTTGACCCAGTTGCCGGTGGCGTTCTCGGGCGGCAGCAGCGAAAACGTGAGGCCGGTGCCCGGGCTGAGGCTGGCGACCTTGGCGTGGAACTCGACATCGGGATAGGTGTCGACCTCGACCGTCGCGTCCTGACCCTCGCGCATGTGGGTAAGCTCGGTCTCCTTGAAATTGGCCTCGACCCAGATCCGGTCGGACATCAGCGAGAAAACCGGGGTCGCCGCGGTGATGTAGTCGCCGACCTGCAGCTGTTCGACCTTGGTAACGATGCCGTTCTCCGGCGCGCGCAGCACCGTGTCGTTGAGGTCGATCATGCGGGCGTCGACGACGGCCTGGGCGCGCTGCACCATCGGGTGATCGTTAATCGGGATATCGGGGTTGCCGCCCAGTTGCGCGAGCACATTGCCGATATCGTGCTGCGTCGAGGCGACCCGCTGGCGCGCGACTTCGAGCGCGTTCGACGCCTGGTCGAACTGCTGCTGCGAGGAGACGCCGGAGCCGACCAGTTTTTTCTGGCGATCGTATTCGCGCTCCGCGTAATCGAGCGTTTCCTGCGCCGACCGGTTGTCCGCGAGCTTCGTTTGATACGTCGCCTTCAGCGCCTCGACCTGCAGCCGCGCCATGCCGAGCTCGGCCTTCGCGTTGTCGACGGCCACCTGGTAGGAATGCGGATCGAGCCGGTATAGCACCTGACCCTTGGTGACGCGCTCGTTGTCGCGCACCTCGATCGTCATGACGCGCCCGTTGACATCGGCGCTGATCATCGTGCGCGCCGACTGGATGTAGGCATCGTCGGTCGAGACGTAGCGGCCGCTCGTCAGGTACCACCACAGCCCCGCGATGACGACCACCGCGGGCCCGGCGATCATCAGCGGCAGGCGCAGACGCTGGCGCAGCGGCCGGGCCGCCGCGGCCACGCGGCCGCCGTGATCGCCGAACACCCGGCGCAAGGATCGGTCGGGCGCGCCCCCCTCGGTCGAGGTCGTCATCGGCTGCCCTCGACCGACGCCGCCGCGACGCGACGCGACGCGATCGGCGCGACGCCGCCGCTGGCGAGGCTGCGGGCGCGCGGCAGTCCGCGGTCGGCGAGCGAGCCGTGGACGCGCCGCAGCAAATCGATCAGCTGGTCCGATTCGTCGGGCGATAACGCGGCCAGGACCTGGTCCTGCGTTTCGCTCGCCACGTCCCAGATGCGGCCGAGGATGGGCCGCGCCTTGTCGGTGAGGAACAGCCGCCGGGCGCGACGGTCGGTCGGGTCGGGCCGGCGCTCGATCCAGCCCGCCTCCTGCATCCGGTCGATCTGGCGTACCAGCGTCATCGGCCGGATTTCCAGCAGATCGGCCAAGCCGGCCTGGTTGATCCCCTCGTTGCGCGCGAGATAGCCGAGCGTACGGCACTGCGCGCGGGTCAACTGGAGGCGACGGCCGTTGCGGTCGAAGCGGCGGCCGTAGAGGCGCGCGACGTCGTGCACGAGAAAGCCGAAACTTCGGTCAAGATCTACCATGTGGCCCCGAATAGGCTTCAAAACTGATAATAAGGGAATAATACGATTCCGCCGTCTTGCCCAGCGTCAGCTGCGGCGGGGCAGGGTTTCGCGAATGCGATAGCTGGCTGGGTCGAGCGCGCCGTCCTCGAGGCGGATGCGGCGCAGCACCAGCATCGCGTTCGCGGCGGAAAATGCAATGGCGATCGCGACCGCGCCGAAGGCGAGCGGCAGGATCGCGAGCTCGCCGGCAACGATCAGGTAATTGGGATGGCGCAGCCAGCGATAGGGGCCGCGCCTCACCGGCGGCGTGCCGGGCAGCACGATGAGCCGCGTCGTCCAGCGACGGCCCAACGCGGCGATGACCCAGACGCGCCCCGCTTGCAGCACACCGAACAGCGCCAGCAGCGTCCAGTCAGGCAGCGCGTCGGCCGGCACCGCTGCCGCCAGCGCGACCAGCCAGGCGGCGTGCAGGACGACAAACCATTTGTAGCCGGCGCGGTCGACCTCGACGCCGCCCCGGCGCAGCAGCCGCGTGGCGTTGGCGCGCGCGAGGATCAGCTCGGCGCCGCGCTGCAGCGCCACCACCGCCAGCACGGCATAAAGGACGCTCAACGATCGTCCAACAGGACGAAACCGGCGCTGAAGCCGGGCCCCAGCGCCGTCATCAAGGCACGCCCCCACGCCTCCCCCGAATCGCGCGCTTCGGCCAGCATGCGGTCGAGCACGAACAGCACGGATACGGCGGACATGTTGCCATATTCGACGAGCGAGCGGCGCGCTGCCGCGGCGCCGGCAAACCCCGCGCCGAACACGGCTTCATAGGCGTCGATGACCTTGGGCCCGCCCGGATGACAGACAAAGCGGTCGATGTCGCCCAGGCTCAGGCCATGGCGCCCGAGGAAATCGCGCAGCACCGCCCCCAGCTGCGTCGTGACGAGACGCGGAATGTCGCGCGAGAAGATCGCCTTCAGCCCATCCTCGGCGACGTCCCAGCCCATCACGTCGAGGCTTTTCGGCCAGGTGTGCTCGCCGGCGCCGGCGATCGCCGGTCCGATTTCGCCACCGCCGCAGCGCAGCACCGCCGCCGCCGCGCCGTCGCCGAACAGCGCGGTCGCGACGATGTTGCTGCGTGCGAGATCGTCGCGGCGAAATTGCAGCGTGCACAGCTCGACGACGACGAGCAGCACCGCCTTGTCGGGCATCGCCGCGGCCAGTGTCGCAGCCCGCGCCAGACCGAGTGCGCCGCCCGCGCAGCCCAGCCCGAAGATCGGCAGGCGCTGCACAGCGGGCGGCAGGCGCATCCGCTCGATCAAAAGAGCATCCAGACTGGGCGTCGCGATGCCGGTGGTCGAAACGGCGACGACGGCGCCGATCTCGTCGAGCGCAACGCCGGCGCGGTCGAGGGCGCGACCCGCCGCCGCCTCGACGAGATCGAGCGCGCCCGCGACATAGGCGCGGTTGCGCTCGCGCCAATCGTGCGGCCGGTCGAACCATTCGAATGGCATCACCGAGTATCGGCAGGCAATCCCGCTATTGGCGTAGACCTGGATCAAGCGCTCGAAATCGGGAGACCGCCCAAACAGCTGCTGGACGCGCGCGACGACGTTGTCCTGGTCGAGCCGATGCGGCGGCACGGCGGTCGCGGTCGCGGCGAGACGCGCAAGCGGACGCATGGCCTTCCTCGCTGGTCGAAAACAAGACGATATCGGCCGATTTCGCCAGTACCGCAATCACGTCTTCGCGAGGCAAGAGAAAGCCCCGCGACCGGAGGGCCGCGGGGCTTTCATGACCCTGGCAGGAAATCCCCGGGTCAAGCCACGGGGGTGACCGCAACCCGATCAGTTCGTGAAACGATAAAACTTCGCCGCGTTCTCGCAGGTGATCTTGTGCACCTGCTCGGGTGTCAGCTCGGCGAACTGCTCCTTGATGAAGCGGTCCGATTCCGGCCACACGCCATCGGTGTGCGGATAGTCGGAGCCCCACATCATCGTTTCGATGCCGATATCGTCGATCAGCTTGGCGCCGATGCGATCGAACTGAAACGTGCACTTGCAGTTGCGGCGCCAGTACTCGCTCGGCTTCAGCTTCATCAGGTCGCGGAAACGATCCTCGAACTCGAAATCCATCCGGTCGAGCGCATAGGCGAGCCAGCCCGCGCCGCTCTCCCCAAAGCCAATGCGCAAGGTCGGATAGCGGTCGAAAACCCCGGCGCCGATCATCGCCGCGATGATGTTGATGAGGCCCATCTGGAACGCCGAGACGCCGGTGAACATCGCGGCGCGGCGGGTCTGCCCGTCAACCCCTTGGCGCGCACGCCCGTCGGTGGTCGGGAAGGTGTGGAAATGCAGCGGCAGATCGACCTCGGCAACCGCCTTCCAGAGCTTCTCCCAATCCGGGTGCCACATTGGCACCATGTCCCACGAGCACGACAGCTCGAGGCCGCGATGGCCCATCCTGGCGACGCGGTGAATCTCCTTCACCGCCTCGTCGATATCGCCGTACGGCAGGCAGGCGAGGCCGAGCTGGCGGTCGGGGTAGTGGCTGCAGAAATCCCTCAGCCAGTCGTTGTAGATGCGCAGCAGCTCGTTGGAGGCTTCCTTGTCGTCGAGCTTCGAAGCGGAGCCCAGCACACCGAAAATGATCTCGGCGTCGACCCCGTCCATCTCCATGTCCTTGAGCCGCAGATGCGGGTCGCGGGCACGGAATTTGCCTTTCCTGGCGTCATCGTAGAGCCCGACCTCGTTCATCTTGTCGACCCGGTGGTTCTGGCCGGGGACGTACTTCGCACCGCCCGGCCCAACGCCATTGATAAGCCCAAAATCGGCACCGTTGCTGGCGACCCAATGCGGCCCGTCCGGCCCGTCCACGACATGCGGCATCTTCTCCTTCAGCGCGCGCGAGGCGTTCTCGACGAACAGCTCCGGCGGCATGCACGGCATGTCGAGGTGGCAATCGGCGGAGATGCGCTTGTATTGCATGGTCGTTCCCTTCCAGGTCTCGCCTAGCAGCGGCTGCGCGGACTGTAATCCCTCGCGGCCCGCTTTGCCTATGCTGCAATTGCAGCCCGCCATGTCGCGGCGGGGAGCCCCAGCCTAATGTCCGGCGTCGCGCATTGCCTGCCAGATGCGCTGCGCGGTAGCCGGCATGTCGAGGCCGGTGACGCCGAGCGGGCTCAAGGCATCGACCACGGCGTTGATGATCGCCGGCAGCGCGCCGACCGTGCCGGCCTCCCCCGCGCCCTTGGCGCCCAACGGGTTGCGCTTGGTCGGCACCGGGTTCGAGGTGATCTCCATATAGGGCATCGTATCGGCCCGCGGCATCGCGTAATCCATGAAGCTGCCGGTCAGGTTCTGTCCCGATTCGCGATCGTAGACGACCTCTTCCATCAGCGCCTGGCCGAGCCCCTGCGCGACGCCGCCGTGGATCTGGCCCTTGAGGCCCAGCGGATTGACCACGGTGCCAACATCGTCGACGACGACGTAGCGCACGATGTCGAGCGCGCCTGTGTCGGGGTCGATCTCGACCTCGCAGACATGGCTGCCGTTCGGGTAGGTATTGTCGTCGGGCGCGAAGGTGCCGGTCTCGAAGAGCCCGCCTTCGAGCCCCGGCGGCAGCCGCCCGGCCTGGAACGACGCCCTGGCGACGTCGGTGAGGGCGAGGCGCCGGTCGGTGCCGGCGACCGCGAAATTCCCATCGGCGAACTCGATGTCGGCCTCGGCCGCTTCGAGCAGATGCGCGGCGATGCGCTTGCCCTTGGCGATGACCTTGTCGGCCGCCATCCACAGGGCCGAACCGCCGATCACGGTCGAGCGCGAGCCGTTTGTGCCGATGCCGAACGCGACCCGGTCGGTGTCGCCGTCGATGTATTGCACCACGGCGGGGTCGAGCCCGAGCTTTTCGTTGAGAACCTGCTTGAAGGTCGTCTCGTGGCCCTGGCCCTGGTTCTTGCTGCCCATCAGCAGCGTTGCGTTGCCGCTCGGATGGAAGCGGATCTCGGCAAATTCCTGGCCCGGCCCCGCCGCCTTCTCGATCGGGTTGGCGATGCCGATGCCGCGCAGCCTGCCGCGCGATTTCGCTTCCTCCCGGCGCTTGGCGAACCCGGCCCAATCGGCCTGCGCCAGCGCCTTCGCCTGGTTCGCGGGGAAGTCGCCGCAATCGTAGTTGAGGCCGAGCGCGGTCTTGACCGGCAGCTTCTCGGGCGGGATCAGATTTCTGCTGCGCAGTTCGACGCGGTCGAACCCCAGCTCGCGCGCCGCGTCGTCGATCAGCCGCTCGATGACGTAGGTCGCCTCCGGCCGGCCGGCGCCGCGATAGGGCGCGGTGCCGTTGGTGTTGGCCATGACCGACAGCACCGCGACATGCGCGGCGGCAATATCGTAGACCCCGACCAGCGTGCCGACATTGCCGAAGGTCGCCAGCAGATTGCGCTCCGAGGAAATGTAGGCGCCGACATTGGCGAGCGTCTTCACGCGGAGCGCGAGGAACCTGCCGTCCTTGTCGAGCGCGAGTTCGGCATCGCTGACATTGTCGCGCGCATGCTCGTCGGCCTGGATCGCCTCGCTGCGCTCGCAGGTCCACTTGACCGGTCGCCGCAGCTTCTTCGCGGCGAGCAGCACCAGGCGGTGCTCCGGGTACTGCCAGCCCTTGGTCCCGAACCCGCCGCCGACATCCCCGGCGATGACCCGCACCTTGCTCTCCGGGATCTTGAAGATGCGCGTCGCCAACGCCTGGCGCACCCGGTGGGGGTACTGCACGTCGGCGTAGAGCGTGAAGCGGTCCTCGCCCGGGTCCCAGGTGCCGATCGCGCCACGCGGCTCCATGAAATGCGCATAGACGCGGCTGATCACATAGCGGCGCTTGACGACGTGCGCCGCGCCGGCAAAGGCGGCGTCGGCCGCCGCCCGGTTGCCCGCCTCGAAGATGTTGGAGATGTTGTCGGGACAGTCGGGCCACACCGCGATCCTGCCCTCGGCGGCCTCGGCGGTGTCGGTGACCGAGGGCAGCGCCTCGTATTCGATGTCGATGAGCTCGGCGGCATCCTTGGCCTGCGGCAGGGTATCGGCGACGACCACGGCGATCGGCTCGCCGACGTAGCGCACGGTGCCCTGGGCAAGACCGAGATGAGCGCGCGCGAACATCGGAGATCCGTCTGGCCGCTTGCGCTGGAACGGCACACCCATCGCGCCGAGCTTGGCCTCGACGAGATCGTCATGGGTCAGGATCAGCGCGACGCCGGGCGCCGTCGTGGCGGCCGCGAGGTCGAGCCGGGCGACGCGGGCATGCGCATGCGGCGAGCGCAGGATATACGCGTAGGCTTGGCCCAGGAGGTTGTTGTCGCTCTGAAAGCGGCCGTTGCCGGAGAGCAGGCGCTTGTCCTCGAAGCGCCGCACCGGTTGGCCTATCCCGAACTCGCCCATGTCACGCTCTCCTCGAACTCGCTCGCACCGGCCGCGTCACCGGCACGAGAATTTCTGCAGGGTCAGGTCGCCCGCGCCGGGGCCGGTCATGAAATCGGCGCGGCAGCTCTTGGCGCTGTCCGGCAGCTTGATCAGCTCGACCCGGCTGTAGGGGCCGGCCAGCGCCTTGCCGTAGTCGCATTTGACGAAGAGCCCGCGGGCGCCGGGGGAGAGCTGCCAGAAATTGCTGGTCGCGGCGCCCTGCCTGGTGGTCCGGTCCGGCGCCAGATCGGCCTGCTCTTCCGGCGGCCCGTCGAAGATGTCGATATGGACCAGCGCCTCGCCTGCCACGGCCGGGCATTCCAGCGCGGTCGCCGGCGTCGCGCCCGCCGCCACGAGGAGCAGCAGTGCCGCGGACGCGGTCATCGCACCGCCGCCATCGCCAATCCGGACTGGCCCATCGCGCGATCTCTCCCTAAGCTTGGCTGCGCATTGTCTACGCAACCGCGCCGGTCGAGAAGAGGGCAGGATGGAACGCATCGACATCGCCGGAACCTCGGTCGAGATGCACGCCGCCGGCAACGGCCCGCCCCTGCTGTTCCTCCACGGCATCGACTATTTCGCGCAGCTCGCGCCGTTTCTCGACCGGCTGGCGCAGCGCTTTCGCATCGTCGCGCCGCGGCACCCCGGCTTCGGCAACAGTGCGCGCCCGCCATGGATGCGCACCGTCGGCGACCTCGCCTATCTCTACCTCGACCTGCTCGACCGCCTCGCGCTCGACGATGTGCTGCTGGTCGGCTCGTCGTTCGGCGGCTGGCTCGCGCTGGAGATCGCGGCGCGCTCGACCGCGCGGCTCGGCCGGCTGGTGCTGATCGACGCGCTGGGCGTCAAGTTCGCCGGGCGCGAGGAGGCCGAGATCGCCGACATCTACGCGCTCCCGGCCGAGGAAGCCGTGGCGCGCAGCTTCGCCGACCCGGGACGCGCGCCGGATTATGCGGCGCTCGACGACGCCGCGGTCGAGGCGGTGGCGCGCGACCGCGAGGCGGCGGTGCTCTACGGCTGGAAGCCGTATATGCACGACCCGAGCCTGGTGCACTGGCTGCACCGGGTTGCGCTGCCGACGCTGGTGCTGTGGGGCGACAGGGACCGCATCGTCGCGCCCGCCTATGGCGAGCGGCTGGCGCAGACGATACCGGGCGCGCGCTTCGCCACGATCGGCGATTCGGGCCATTACCCGCCGGTCGAGCAGCCCGAAGCCATCGTTCGCGCGATCGAGACCTTTGCGGGGGAGAACCGGCGATGATGCACACCTGGCATTTCAGCGAGATGGCCTACCACCCGGCCTGGAAACACTTGAACGAATCGTACCGGGTAATCATCCCGTCGCGGCTCTACGACCCCAAGATCGGCGCCGACCTCTACCACCGTTATCTCGACGAGTGGGCGCTGTGCGACGAGCTCGGCATCAACATCATGACCAACGAGCACCACGCGACGGCGACCTGCGCCGATTCGGTGTGCACGATCCCGATGGCGATCCTCGCACGCGAGACCAAGAAGGTGCGGCTCCTGGCGCTCGGCATGCCGATCGCCAACCGCGAAAACCCGATCCGCGTCGCCGAGGAATATTCGATGCTCGACGTGATCTCGCGCGGCCGCATCGACATGGGGTTCGTCAAGGGCGTGCCGTTCGAGATTTCGCCGGCCAACTCGAACCCCGCCGACCTGATGGAGCGGTTCTGGGAGGCGCACGACCTGATCCTCAAGGCGATGACCTCGCATGACGGGCCGTTCTCGTGGGAGGGCACGCATTTCCACTACCGCTCGGTCAATGTCTGGCCGCGGCCCTATCAGCAGCCGCACCCGCCGGTATGGATGCCGGTCGGCAGCCCGGGCAGCGCGATCGAGGCGGCGGCGCGCGGCATCACGATCGGCACGCTCAACACCGGCTGGGCGCGCACCCCGGGCATCTTCGAGGCATACCGCAAGACCGCCGCCAAGGCCGGGCACCCCGCGACCCACGACAAGCTCGCCTACATGGCGCTGATCGGGGTCGGGCGGACCCGCGAGGAGGGCTGGCGACGGGCCGACCAGATCCTCGACTACAGCCGCACCTCGGGCATCGTCGCGCCGCAATTCGCCAACCCGCCGGGCTATGTGGCGCCGGCGATGGCCGCGAGCGCGATCAAGGGCAGCGCCACCACCGCGCGCGCCACGCGCTTGCAGACCCGCGACGGCAAGCCGATCAATCCGCGCACCGTCGGGGTCGAGGACGCGATCGGCGCCGGCCTCGTCTTCGCCGGAACTCCGGACGACGTGTGGGACCAGCTCAAATCGTTCTACGACCATGTCGGCGGCTTCGGGCACCTCCTGATGATGGGCCAGGGCGGCCACATCAGCCACGAG
>Ga0335078_10011036_pt1 | contig 13386 bp, 5 predicted proteins | sample Lox_Sample_32_FD_206711 | JGI IMG/M metagenome (GOLD analysis project Ga0335078, IMG submission 206711) | Soil microbial communities from Loxahatchee National Wildlife Refuge, Florida, United States - Lox_Sample_3.2 | ecosystem: Environmental > Terrestrial > Soil > Wetlands | place: USA: Florida...
ATAACCTGGAAAATAAGGCCAATTGGCGCCATCATTAAATGCATTTAAATCCATCCAAGAATTGCCCGGAGCGTAGGGTTCCCAGAAAAGAATGCACCCTGAACTCCAGACCGATGAGATCTTGCACGTTCGGTAAGCCGCTGTATCATTAATTGCACTAGAAATGGCGTAACCGGAAGCAGCGAGGTCCCAGATGTAGGAGGTCAATTGGTTTTGGCGCTGGCCGAAATAAGGGTTTTGAATGTCCACCGGACAAAGATATGCCTTTGGATTTACCATATATTTAAACAAAGTCCCCCCCCCGGTCCTCCAGCAGTACGATGGATCGTTTGGGTGCAATCTCGGACGTAGCAATTGAAGTGATTTGCCATACAGCCAGCCCGGTCCAGGGGGATATATTCCCTGGTCTGAATTGCAGTAGGGCAGAAAATCGTGATTATCACCGGCGTACATTACCGCTGATAAGATGAGTTGTCGTTGGTTCCCCAAACATTGAGTCGCCAGCGCCCTTTGTTTGGCCACCGAGAGTGCTGGCAGCAAAAATGCGGCTAATATGGCGATAATTGCAATCACTACCAACAATTCAATCAGTGTAAAGCCCAAGTCGCTGTAGCAATGGGACTGACTGCCCTGCGCTTGAAAGCGGCAACGAATATTATGAACACATTTGCCGATAAAATTATTGGCTCGCATTTGCATCAACCCTCGCCCCCCTTCACCGCACCCGATTCCCTGATCACGGCCCTCAAACGCAATAGCCTCCTCTCCATGTACCACCATCAAATCACCGCCTATTCTGTCACTCAGGAGGTCGAAACCCGCGTTGCCGTTGGAGCAGCGCGCGCGGCCAATCCTACTGGCGATGAACTTACCTATGCTTTGCATTTTTCAGTTAGTTTCGTTTTCAGTTACAACTTACTTTTTAGTTTTCAACCGCCGGGCGCAATCACGCCACCCGGCGGTTGAGCGTGTCCTCTCTTAATTCTTTTAATTTGCCGGCACCTGAATCAGGTAGAATTGTCGCGGCGAACCGGCTGTCACGTTGTTCGTGAAGCTGAAATTGCCGCTACTGTTGAAGCGTTGCGTGGCTATCACCGTCCAGTTTGTCCGCGGCGCTGCGAGGTTCGTGCTCGACAACACATTATATAGCGCGTTGACCAACCCATTGTTTCCGACAGCAGTCACTTTCGAGCCGGAAACGCTGATGTTGGTAATGAGTGGCTGCGGCTCCGGCAACACACTGTCCGGCACCGTCGCGCTAATGGCATTGCCCGTCAGTAACGTAGCAGTGCCCTGGGTCGGATCGGGATTGCCGGCCAATTTATAGGTGACGGCAGCGCCCTGGCCGCCGGTGTTTTGCCAGTGGTCGAGTTCAATATAATATGGTGTTCCGGCGACCAGCGGAATGCTCCCGTCGCCATTCAAACCAGGCCACGCTGACCATGTACCAGTGAGATAGGCATAAGCGTTGGGACCGCTGTTGGTCTCAAACGCGTCAGAACGCCACTCGCCCGTGCTAACGTATACATATTCACTAGTGTTAGTATCGGAAAGCGTCCAGTCTGGAGCTCCGTCACTCCCACTAATCATATAGCCCTCATTTTGGGCGATTTCATATACGTTTGCCGGATTACTGTTCGGGCTCAGCCAGAGAGCCGAAGCATCATCGCTGGCTTCAAAGAAAATATAATTGCCCGTAACTGGCGGCGTGAACCAGCCATGAATCCGTTCGCCACCACCGTTGGGCAAATCGGCGTTGTCGTTGAATGTGGTCAAATATTCAACTTGATTCGGCGTGGGAAGCGACGAAGCGGTCGGATACAATACGCTGAATGCCGCAAGGTCATTGTTATAATTGCCAAAGTATTCGTCAGCTTGCAGGAATCCGGACGCAGTTACCATGTGACCGGCGGTCAGAAGAGCCATCTGGCTTGTGACACTGCCAACCAAATTGCTTACCACCACGTAGTAACCATCCCCGCTGTCGCTATCCTGCACCGGTGCCGTCGTGTAACTGGGGCTGGTGGCGCCGGTGATTGCATTGGTTACGCCTCCAATAACCGAATACCACTGGTAAGTGGGAAGCGGACTTCCGATGGCCACAACTGTGAATGTTGCCATTGTGTTCGTCGGCACCCGCTGATTGGCCGGCTCAACCGCAATGCTGGGGGCCAGATTGGTTGTGCCATACAACCCCATTGCATAGTGCGCGACAACCTGAGCCGGCGTTAGGGCGTTGTTATAGAGTGCCATCTGGCAAATGTTCCCCGTGAAGATTCTGCCGCCCGCATTGGCAGTGCCGGTGCCAATCGCCCACGGACTGGTTATGGCCGGACTGGTGGAATCCGATGCCGAGCCCTTCAACACTCCATTCACGTAAAGATTCCATTTGCTTCCGTCCCACCCGGCAACCAAATAGGTCCAATTCGTCGTGACCGTGCTGCTGGCTATACCAGCAGTGGTCCAACTAACCATGCTGCTACTAACGAAATTAGCCGAATTAACGACGCTCATTTCGGTTTCGTCGCCGCTCCAGTCCCAGCCACTGGCGAATATATCCGCGTTCGCTTGACTTTGCGCCGCAGCCGGTTGCACCCAGGCTTCCATGGTCATCGGGCCGCTAACGTTCAACAGCGAGGTGTTGGCACCCACGCTCAAGTCCACAAATGTGCTGGAGCCGTCGAAGCCGACGCCATTGGGAATATATGTCGAGGGTCCGACGCGCTCACCATTCAACAAGACGTTGTAGTATGCCCCGTAGTTGTTATTGCCGGAGAGATCGGCAGCCAGATATTGGCCGCCTCCGTTCTGGTTAGTATCCGACCCCAAGTCGAGTGGCCAGTAGCCGATGGGATTGTCGGCCCGAATGATGTTTTCGTAAGCAACGGGCGGCGCTGCCAGTGTCAGAGTGACGGTACTGCTGGAGACCGCGCCATAGCCGTTGACGATGGTGACGCTGTAACTACCCGCATCTGACGGTTGAACGTTCGCGATGCTCAACGACGCATTGGTTTTACCTGAAAGCAGTGATGCTCCGTGATACCATTGATAGTTCAACGGCGTCGCGCCACCCGCCGCAACGTTGAAAATGGCGGTTCCATTCGTGTAGGCGTTGTGTGAAACCGGTTGCACAGTGATAACAGGCGGCAGGCTATTTCCGCCACTGTCAGAAAAGAGTTGCGCGATCTGGGCGCCGTTGAGCGACTGACCAAACACGGCCACATCGGCCATTGAACCGTTAAACGTGGCACCCGGATTGGCGGGGCCAACACTGCCGATCAAAGTCGCGCTGTTGCTGAAATCGACAACCACATTGGGATCATTGTCGATTGCCGAATACTGGCCGGTAGAGTTATCCATATAAAAGGCGGCATTGGTGGGTGTAACTACCATCGCCACAAAGGACCACTGGTTCAGCGGAGGCCTTAACCCAGATTGATACCACCAATTATTACCACCCCAGTTATAGCCCAACTCTGAGCCATCACCATAGTATGTCCCAAGACCGGAACCACTGGGACTAGCTCCATTATCCCACATGAGCGCTCCAAGTGTGTTTGTCGGATAAATCCACATGGTAAAGGTCACGGTGTTCGTGGTGATGGGCAGATTGGTCAACGCCACCCAAGAACTGCTGGCCGCACTACTGAAGCGGGCGGCGTGACCGCCGGCCGGGAATCCCGTAAACGGCGGATTGGGCACGCCAGCAACTCCCAATGAGACCCCCGCTTGATATGTGCCGTCATTCCCATTGCCCGAAGAATCATGGGCGGTGGTTCCACTGGTTTCGTTCAACTGCCAGAAACCGACCGGACTGAGTGCCATGACGCCGGCGCTATAGCTGGTGATCGTCGCGCTGGGAGTCGCGCTCACTTCCGCCGAATTCAGGCTTTCACCCGCGGAATTGGTGGCAGAGACTTCGTAATAATAAGTCGTGCCGTTGGCCAACCCTGAACCGGTGTAGAGTGTGCCGCTGACGCTGGCAACCGTCGCTTCACCGCCGCTGGTGGTCGAACGTTTGATATTGTAACCAGCCGCTCCCGCACTTGCGTTCCAACTTAAAGACACCTGGCCATTGCCGGCTGCTGCGTCTAATCCCGTCGGTGTAGCAGGTATCGAGAGGCCACCATACCCGCCAACATAAAGCTGCGTGATCTGAGCGGGAGTGAGCGAGTAACTAAACACAGCCACGTCGCTCATTGAACCATTCATGCCCGAAGTACCGCCATTATCAGGACCACCGATCGCGGTGCCATTGGTGAAATTGACCGACGTCTGGTTGTCGCTGTTGACTATCGAAGAAAGCACACCATTCGTACCGCCCAGATAAAAGACCGCATTGGTCTGCGAAACTACCATTGCCACAAATGACCACTGGTTCAGTGGCGGCACAGGTCCGGTAAACCCCCATTGGCCGCCAGAACCACCATGCCAGTTGTACCCCACCGCTGCGTTGTTGAAGTAAGCTTCGCTAAGACCGGCGTTTTGACCGTTGTTCCAGAAGGTTGTCCCCACAGCGCTTGCGTTAGTCGGATAAATCCACTCCGTAATGGTCACATTGGCCGAGTTGATGGGTAGATTGCTCAATGTCACGCACGAGCTGTCACCGAGTGAACCGCTGAAGCCGGCGGCCCCACTGCCGCCCGTGAATCCCAAGAAGGGCGGATTGGGCACTCCGGCAACCCCCAACATCACTCCCGATTGATACGCGCCATTGTTGTTATTGCCTGAAATATCAAAGGCGGTGGTTCCGCTGGTTTCGTTCAATGGCCAAAAACCCACAGGGTTGAGCCCCAGAACAACGTTGGTGTAATTCGCGCGGGCGGTGAAGACGAATATCAACGCCGTTGCGATGGTGATAAACATTTTAGCACAAAGACTGTGCAGGAGAGTTCGGTGCTTCATAAGCATAGGATTTGTTTTTGGTGATTTAGCGTGATAATCCTATTGATTCTGGTGATTTGTTCAATAGGTCAAACGACCTACTCTATACCGGCCAGCAAGCAGAAATAATGTACTACATCACGCTGTTAAAGAATAACTCAGCTGACCTAATGAACACCAATCAAGGAAGATGCATTCTAAATGCTAATCCTGTTAAATTGCAATTCTGTGTCGAACGTTTTTGCGAAACGAATAATTGCCCCATTGCCCGCTGTGGGCTTCATGCTTGGCTTGCTGCTGCACTTACTTGCGCCGCCGCCCCGCAAAACATCAGACCGGGGACGGTTTGGCTGGACAATCGCGGCTTTCCAGTCCAGGCGCCCGGGGGTGGCCTTCTTAAATTCAGGAACTCCTGCTATTGATTTGGGGAAGACCGCTCCCAAGGATTGGACCAATCGAAACGTTACGTCAGTGCCATTCATCCACCAACCCGGCGTATTGGATATTTCGCAATCAAGTTGTTCAACTTTCGGACCCTGAAAACCTTGGTAATAGCCGGGTTTTGGAAAGACCAAAAGTCTTTTACAATCGTAAGACCGAAAAATTTGTGATGTATGCGCACATTGACGACCCAGGTATCAACTCGCCAGCGTCGCGGTCTTCACTTGCAATACGTTTGATGGAAATTACAAATACCTGAAGAGCTTTCGACGGCTTGGCCACCAGAGCCGCGACATCGGACGGTTTGTGGACGATGACGGAGCCTCATATTTAATCTTTGAGGATCGACCGCTTGGTTTTCGGATCGTTAAACTTTCAGATGATTATTTGAACGTCGAAAGGCAAATGTGCCTGATTCCCGAACATCTCGAAGGCGGCGCTCTTGTGCATTATGACAGGCTCTACTTGGGCAGATGTGCCGCTGGCCAGCCAGTGCTCGATGGCGGAGCGTTTGAAGTCCAGTTCGTATCGTTTCTTGCAATTCGGCGAGGGGGTTTGCGTGTCGTTCACTCGTGTCCTTGCTGGCTCACGCACTCACACTTTGGTAGCTCATAAATTCGGGACAAGGCCAGTTTCCGTACAGATCGGGCAGCAAATCTGGGCTGAACCCACATTCAGCAGTATAGGTCAATTGACCTATAGAACAAATCACCAGAAAACGATAGAGTTAAAGAATTCTCGAAAGAGAACTACCAAACAACAAACCCTATAATTATGAAACATCATACCCTCCTGCGCAGTCTCTTAATCTCGGCCGTTGTGGCATCTACTGCCTGCCCCGCGTTGGCGGTGACCGAAACGGATGCTAACAACATTGGGGACAGCAACAACGATCCCAACAACAGCGTTTTTTATTTTACCAGTGGGCAAACGTTAACCCCGGCAGGAGCATTACAAGCCAATCTTTTGACTGGTTCCACCGTCACCGGCCATGCTCCCGATGTCGGATCGCTTGCCGGCATTAATGATCTCAGTCCAGGCACGGGCGGTCCAGGCACGGGCAACCCAAATGATCAAGAACTCTATGGCAACTATAATAACATGGCTTATTTTGGCAATACATTGTTTGGAAGCAGTATTTCGGGCAATGCCACGGTCACATTCACCATTGCATTAGGCGGCGGCAGCCCAAGCGCTACAGGCTACAACTTGAGCAGTATTTCGGTCTTTGACGGATGGACGGATCATGCGTCGTTTAACGACCAGCACTACAGCATTTCTCTTTCAACCGACGGTGTAAACTATACGCCTTTTTACTCGGTCAACTATATGCCTTTTCTGGCCGCCAACGACGACGGCAACAATCAGTGTGCCTCGACTTTGGTTACTTTGTCGAATCTGGGCGCGAGTGGAATTAAAGGCATACAGTTTGCGGTGTCGGCAGGAACGGACGCCAACGGCCAGCAACAGGAAGGGCAACTGTTTCAAGAGATTGAAGTGTTTGGGACATCCACTTCTGTTCCCGAACCAACTGCATTCGCACTGTTAATGGCCGGATTGTGCGTGCTCCCTGCCTGGAGAGCTTCCCGAAATTTTCGCAAGGTACGATCGTAGTTTCTTGGTCATTTGGTATCGTAAACAGGTTCCAGCAACAACGGAACCTGTTTTGTATTGATAGTTGTTAATCCTATGAAAGATTGCAGCGGTCATTTCACATCGTCTTCTGCAGCTCGCGTGGTTAGTGTGGTAATGCTCGCCGTGTTTTTTATCGCGTCACTCCAGACCAGTTGTGGCCTGATAATATGGCCTCTGGGTGACAGCATAACCGATGGTTTCCAGGTGCCAGGCGGTTATCGAACCAAATTATACGAGGACCTGACAAATGCGAACATAAGTTTTGCGTTCGTTGGCAGCCAGACCGATAATCCTTCGGCCGTACTGAGCGCAGCCGGTCAAATCAATCATGAAGGACACTCGGGCTATCGAACGGATCAGATCTATAATAATCTGAAAGGAAATGACGGGAGCAGTGGAAACAATGGAGGTTATTGGATTAATGGTGGAAATGGCACCGGCAGGTCCGCAATTTCCCCCGACATCGTTTTGTTGCACATCGGCACCAATGATCGGACGCAGGGCGAGACTCCGCAGACGATGTACTATAAATTGGTCCTTTTGTTACATGATTTAAAAACGTACTTGCCCGACGCGAAGGTTTTCGTGGCGAGTTTGATTCCCCGCACCGATAACGCCACCTACGAAACTGATCAACAGACTTACAATACGATGATTCCCGCGTTGGTGGCGTCAATAGGGACCAACTTTCATTTTGTGGACATGCACAGCGTGGTGACGCCGGTCGAGGTTGCCGGAGGCAACAGCGGCGTGCATCCCAACCAGGCCGGCTACGACGCCATGGGCGACGCATGGTTTAATGCAATCCAAACACAGCAAGGTCAAATCGCGGAAAACGATCAGTCGAACGTTGGCGACAACTCTACCGATGCCAATAACAGCACATTTTATTTCGCGAGCGGACAGACGACCAATCCGGCTGCCGCGTTGACTGCGAATCTTTTAACCGGTTCCGTAGTTACCGGTAACACTCCTGATGCGGGAAAACTCCCAGGAATTAACGATTTAAGCCCGGGAACTGGAGCCAATGGCAGTGGCACGACATATGGAAGTGTCAGCAATATGGCTTACTACGGCAATGGGACTTTCGGAAACAGCCTTTTGGTCTCCAGTGTTACAAATACGATAGCGCTGGGAGGGAACAATCCAAATTCCGGTGGATATACGTTTGGCGAGATTTTAGTTTTTTCAGGTTGGACGGATCACGCGTCATTCAATGATCAGCACTACACCATCAACGTTTCCTTGGATGGAACTCACTTCACACCGATTTATTCGGTTAATTATATGCCGTTTTTGGCCGCTGATGATTTAACCAACACCGGCGATCAAGACGCTTCCAGTCTGGTGACATTGACAAATCTGAACGCCAACGGTTTGGCCAGTGGAATCAAGTTTGTTCAATTTGTGTATTCTGCGGGATTGGATGCCCAGGGCAATCCTCAAGCAGGCCAACTCATCCAGGAAATAGAGGTTTTTGGAATTGCCACCTATACCAACGCGCCGCCGACTTTCCCAAGTTCGCCCGGCGAATTTGATCAATCCAATATTGGCGACAACAATAGTGACGCCGCGAATAGTCAGTTTTATTTTACAAGCGGCCAGAGCCTGAACACAAGCGCGGCTTTGCAAAGCAATTTATTGACTGGTTCTACTGTTGTTTCCAGCACAGGAGGTGCTGATGTGGGAACCGCCTCTGCCGTGAACGATCTCAAAGCCCAAGCGGGGACTGGCGCAATCGCTTATTATGGCAATACGCTTTTTGGGAACAGCCTTAACTCCGGCAATGCAACAACACACGGCGTTGTCACGCTCACGATCCCGCTGGGAGGTGCCAGTCCCAACGCTTATGGCTACACTTTAGGCAGGCTTTCTGTTTTCAGCGGTTGGACGGATCATGCTTCGTTTTGCGACCAACACTATTCTCTTTCTGTTTCTCGAGATGGAACCAATTTCCTTTACCTTAACTCGGTCAATTATATGCCATTTCAAGCCGCCAATGACTTGGCGGGCAATCAGAGCAGCTCGACTCTGGTAACATTGACCAATCTGAATGTGAAAGGGCTTGCCGCTGGAATTAAATATATCCGCTTCATTTTATCGGCGGGCATGGACGTCAACGCCCAACAACAAGAAGGGCAACTCCTTCAGGAAATAGAACTGTTCGGAACCCCTACGGCGGGTCCAAGTCAGATTGTGGAAACCGATCAGTCTAATATCGGCGATAACGGCAGTGATGCCAATAACAGCACATTTTATTTTACCAGCGGCCAAACCATCAATCCAGACGCCGTTTTGACAAACAATCTTCTGACTGGTTCGACCGTTGTATCCAGCGCCGGCGGTGTTGATCAAGGAACCGTAGCCGGCGTTAACGATCTCATTGCCGGGGTAAACGGCAACGGAAGCGGCACAGTCAACGGCTCATTGGCCAACGACAGTTATTTTGCGAACCCGCTTTTCGCTACTATTGGCAATGGAGTCATCAACCCAAGTAATTCTATGACACATGGTGCCGTGACACTTACAATTCCCTTGGCTGGTATTAATCCGAGCACGAATGGTTATAACTTGAGCAGCATTTCTGTTTTTGAAGGCTGGACGGATCATGCATCGTTCAATGACCAACATTATATCATCGCCACATCTGCTGACGGGACCAACTACACCTATCTTTATTCCGTCAACTATATGCCCTTTCTGGCTGCCAATGATGTAAACCCCGCCGGCGCTCAAGACGCTTCCACTTTGATAACGTTGTCCAATCTGAATACGGTCGGTGCCAAGTACATTCAGTTCACGTTGTCGGCTGGAACTGACAGTAACGGTCAATTGCAGCATGGACAACTCATCCAGGAAATTGAGGTGTTCGGGACGCCAACGGTGTCTGTCGCTTCCCCTCCGGTGATGACAACTGCTCAAATCTCAGGTGGCAGCCTAGTGTTTAGCGGCACTAACGGTGTAGCTGGCGCCGGCTTTTACGTTTTAACTTCCACCAACGTTGCCACGTCTCTGGCAGATTGGACCCTTTTGTCAACTAACGTGTTTGATGGCCATGGCAATTTCACTGTTACCAATTCAATAAGTTCAAACGCTTCGCAACAGTTTTATTTACTGAAAATGCAATAAGAGACCTCTGCAAAAACGACTTGTTTCGAGTTGTAATGTCCGGCCTTGTGGACGAAAACGCAGGGTTCGAGCGCCTGAGACCCGCTCTGTCGCTACTCGATGACCCCGGCGAACCCGCCGTTGGCAGCCAAATGGATCTTGAGCACGGTTGCGGCGATGACGTTCTGAGTGTCGGTTTGGATGGTCTTGCCATCCGGAGAGTCATGGTAGAGCGTCAGACGATATTGCTGATCGGCCGCGAGGAACTTCAGCGGAATCGACACGTCGTGGGCCGGCAGGTTCGCCATCGCGCCCAGAAACCATGTGCCGCTTTGAAGGGCTTGGCGGGCTAGACAGACAAATTCGCCCGGATACCCGGCCACGAACTTGGTGTCTTCCCAGGCGGAAGGACACTGCTTGAGAAAACTCATCGCCGCTGGCCGCGCGCGATACGCGTCGGGGTGATCACCCCAGTAAGAGATGCCATTTTCGTAGAGCATGGCAATGGCCAGTTCCGCCGCGTCCGAATTCTTCCGCTTGTTGGTTGCCGAGCCGGTGAAGGTGACCCCGGTGAAATCCATCGGGCCGACCACGTTGCGGGTGAACGGCAGGCACAGCCGGTGAAACAGGGTGGGACCGTCGCAGGCCTTGTATTGCTCGGCTCCGAAGACCCCTTCATAGCCGACCACATTGGGCCAGCGCCGGCGCTCGCCGCCGGGAAGCCTTGCGCCGTGAAAGTTGACCATGATGTGATACTTCATGCACAGGCGGGAAATCAGGTCGTAATCCTGCATCCTTTCCTGACTGTCGCTGTCCATAAAATCGCACTTGAGAATAACCTTGCCGTTGGCCGACTGCTCCGCAAGCTGCTTGCCCAGCGCCTCGGCCAGCGTGGGACCGATCTGCAGCAGGTGGCGGCGGTTGCTGATGGGAGTGTTCGCATTATAACTGCCGCCCCAGTCGGCATACGTCTGCCCTCGCCCGCAACCGTATTCCCACCCCATCTCATCAGCAAAGGCTTCAAACAATTGCCTGTCCGCCGCTGCCCCCATGGCGCCGTCGTCTTTGGAGTCATACCACCAGGTCCACGAGGTCCTGCCGGGCTTGATCCAGCTCATGTCACTGATTTCACTCGGCGGATTCAGGTTCTCGCAGATAACCGTCTCAACAATCGGGGCCAGAGTGCTGCCGATAACCGCCACTCGCCAGGGGGTGGTCCAAGGCAAAGTGCTGGTCAGTTTGTCCTCCGGGTCGCTGGCGCGGGCATGATCATGTCTGACGCAAAAGCTCCCGCCGCTGGTGTACTGCAGCCGCGAACAACAATAATCACCGTACACCGCCGCCTCGGTCAGCAACACCCAGGCATCCTTGCCCGGCAGTTCACAGAGCAGGGGAAACCAAATCTCGCCCGAGGTGGAGTAATTCTTGCCCACCACATAGGAAGGACGTGTCTTGGCCTCTATCCTGGCCGGGTCGAAGTTGGGCCCGGTAAAGAAATCCTTGCCCACGACGCCCGACATGTAGAGACTTTCATGATTTTGAGAGCTAACCCACGGCTGGCCCCAAGCTTTGGAACCTAAGGGGATCACGAAAGCAGACGCTTCCGTGAGAATGACGCGTTGCTCGCCCGCGCCTGGGAAATGATACCGGTAAGCGATGCCGTCGTTGTAGGCGCGAAAACAGACGCTCATCTCACGGTTGCTCTCGTTGAGCAAGGTCAGCGTCAACTCATTGGCATGATTGACGTAGAGCCGCTTCTTGCCCGAGGGTAGCGTGTAGGTCTCGTCGATTACCGCCTTTTGCGCTTTGCTGAATTTGAGGTTGCCGGTGAAATTGCCCTCCCCGCCTTCCATGGTGACCCCGAGTGGGGATCTCTCGATCACTTTGATTTTCGCTCTGCGCACCGCATAAGATAGCTGCGGCCCGCTGCGGAGCGAAGCTTCCGCCAGCTGGATGCTGACAACGATCTTCCCGTCTGGTGAAGCCAGGCTCCAGTGGCCGGGGGCGCCATCGCGGTCAGAAGCAACCCCTCTTTGGGCCAGCAGCCCGGTCAAACCGATAAGAACTACGCACAAAAGGTGGATGTCTTTCATATTATCAATGTTTTGTCGAGTTGGTATTTGTTTTGACAGAATGGAAGCCAACTCTGGGCATCCGTTTCCCCGTTCTCTCCTGCCAGCGTAGTGACTGCTTCATTTTGGTGCCTTTCGATTTGGCATTCACGAAAAATACAGCTTTCAAAAATCCCTGCCCACCTACATAAAACATGGGTAATGAAGAGAGCGCGCGGGATTGGTTGGCAAGGATGTCAGCAACCTCCGGCAAAGCCGGAGGCTTGTAAATGTGAACCGCTCAAAGCGGGTTAACCGGGATTTCCCATTTGACTTGATGTTCATGGTGCAAATTGAGTTTTCCCCGTCGTTTTCGTGGTTAGCATAAGCGCCAACGCAACGCAGGCCGGGACTGTCATCAATCACAGGCAATCACAATTCAAAACTTTATAGGCAATAGTTCAATCTGATTTATGGATAAATCAATCTGAAGAACACGCAGCCATTGGCTGAGTCGATCGGTATCGTCATCAGATCATTGGTGCTCGAACCAAAAACCTCAACCCAGTTTGTGCCAAGGCCGGCGTCAGGGGAGTTTGTCTGAACTTCCAAACGCCAGCCTAGATGATCCGCTGGCCACGTAAGCGCCAATTCATTATCTCCAGCCATCTGTCCGGCGAGATTCGTCGGCACCGTAGATGGTGGAACGGCCACTTGGATCGTACCGTCAATCCCTAACCGGTTGATCCAGATATTTCCGCCCGCCAGCGGAGGCAGACTCACGGCTGCAAATCCGTTGACAGGCCCGTTGAAGAGTGGAAACAAATCACCAGCCTGCAAGTCGGGGCCGAGATTGGTGACGACCACGGTGCCGCCAGCATTGAATGTCCCTGATACGTAAACCATCGGGTCGCTGTCCTGCGCATTGGTGCGGTTGAGTCCCAATACCAGGAAACCGCCCAGGTTGGCGTTGCCCTGCACCGTCAAAGCTCCCGTCGGGTGTATCGCCGCGCCGGCCGGCACTATCAGATTTCCGTTGATAGTTCCGCCCCCGTTCAGAATTTGTCCGCTGTTCAAAGTTAAGGTCTGGCTGCTCAAGGCCGTCACATCCAAGGTAGCCCCGCTGGCAATGGTCAGGTTGGCGCTATCGGCGATGGAACCTGATCCGCCCAAAGCCAGAGTGCCAGCACTCACTGTAGTGGTGCCGGAATAGCTATTGTCACCGGTCAGCACCAGGGTGCCGCTTCCGGTCTTGAGCAAATTGCCA
>Ga0335078_10011037_pt1 | contig 13385 bp, 12 predicted proteins | sample Lox_Sample_32_FD_206711 | JGI IMG/M metagenome (GOLD analysis project Ga0335078, IMG submission 206711) | Soil microbial communities from Loxahatchee National Wildlife Refuge, Florida, United States - Lox_Sample_3.2 | ecosystem: Environmental > Terrestrial > Soil > Wetlands | place: USA...
CCCCGTCTGCCGTCCGGTGTCTAGTACCACATGGCCTCCTCGAAGGCGCTGGCGCACACGACCAGCAAGTCTCCACATTCTTGTCAGGGAAACGCAGCCGGTCTAGCTACAGTACGTCTTTCTTCGCCAAGCGCGCGACGCGGGCAAACTTTCCTGCCGCCGGCCCTCGTCAGGCCCCCGCCGCCGGCCCCGTCCGGCCCCGCCGCCGGCCCCGTCCGGCCCCCGCCGCCGGCCCCGGCCCCCACTTCGCCCCACTTCTTCCTCCACTCCGCTCCACCTCTCTCACCTGCCGCTTCAGTGGGGGAAGAGGCTCGAACGGGCCGTTTAAACCGTTGACGGTGGGGAAATGTGGGGTACAGTGGAGCGCGGTGGAGGATAGGTGGTGGGAGGTGAGCACCAGTGTTCCTCGGTACTCACGCCCCCCGGCTTGATGAGAAGGGCCGGCTGATCCTGCCCGCGAAGTACCGAGAAGAGCTCGCTGGGGGAGTGGTGATCACCAAGGGCCAGGAGCGCTGCCTGTACCTCTTCCCGCAGGAAGAGTTCACCCGCATCACCGAGGCGCTGCGCACCGCGCCGGTGACGGCCAAGTCGGTCAGGGACTACAGCCGGGTCTTCTTCGCCAGCGCCTCGGACGAGCTGCCCGACAAGCAGGGCCGCATCACCGTCCCGCCGGCCCTGCGCGCCTACGCCGGGCTGCAGCGGGACTGCGTGGTGATCGGCGCGAACACCCGCCTGGAGATCTGGGACGCGCAAGCCTGGGAGACCTACCTCGCCGCCCAGGAGGATTCGTTCGCCGAGGCTGCCGAGGAGGTGCTCCCGGGAATCCTGTAGCTCTCACGCGCCGGTCCCCATCCGCCGCTCCCTGCTGGCATCACTTCCCCGGTGCCAGCCGGCAGCGCGAGCGGATGGGGCCGGCGGGAGGGCAGCGACGACCGCCGGCATACCTAAGACCCTGAAAGGGAGACGCGTGGACATGGGCCAGCACGTACCGGTGCTAGCCGGCCGTGTCACCGCCCTCCTCGCGCCCGCCCTGGCCGCCGACGGCGCCGTGCTGGTGGACGCGACCCTGGGCCGGGCCGGCCACGCCCGCGCCCTGCTCGAGGCCTGTCCCGGCCTGCTCCTGGTCGGCGTCGACGCCGACGTGGCCGCGATCGAGGCGGCCGGCGAACTGCTCGCCCCGTTCGCCGACCGGGTCACGCTCAAGCACGCCAGGTACGACGAGATCCCCGCCATCCTGGCCGCCGCCACCGACGCCGGGACCATCGACCCGGGCCGCGTCATGGGCCTGCTGTTCGACCTGGGCGTGTCCTCGCCGCAGCTCGACGACCCGGACCGCGGCTTCGCCTACGCCCAGGACGCCCCCCTCGACATGCGGATGGACCAGACCGCCGACACCACCGCCGCCGACATCGTGAACGGCTACCCGGCCGCCGAACTCGCCCGCGTCCTGCGCGACTACGGCGAGGAGCGGTTCGCCCGGCGGATCGCCGACGCGGTGGTCCGCGAGCGGGCCCGCGCCCCGATCACCTCGACGGCGCGGCTCAGCGCGATCGTGAAGGACGCGATCCCGGCGGCCACCCGGCGCACCGGGGGCAACCCGGCCAAGCGCACCTTCCAGGCCCTGCGGATCGAGGTGAACGACGAGCTCGGCACGCTGCGCCGGGCGCTGCCCGCCGCCCTGGACGCGCTGGCCGTCGGCGGCCGCGTCGTGGTGCTGGCCTACCACTCACTCGAGGACCGCATCGTCAAGCGGGAGCTCGTGCGGCTGTCCACCGATCAGACGCCGCCCGGCCTGCCCGTGCCCGCGAGCGCGGCCATCCCGCAGTTCCGCCTGCTCACCAGGGGCGCCGAGCGCCCAGACAGTGAAGAAGTCGCCGGCAATCCGCGCGCGGCCTCCGCCCGGCTGCGGGCCGCGGAGCGCGTCAGGCAAGCAGCATGACCCAAGGGGGCACAGAATATGGCCACTGACACGATGAGGCGCACCCCCAGGACTGTCCCCGGCCGCCGCGGGGTCCAGCCCGACCCGAGGACACGCCCCGTTACCGCCCCGCGCCACACCCGCCCGGCCACCAGAACCGGGCCCGGCTCGGCCATCGCCAAGCCGGCGACCAGGCCGGCGACCAGGCCGGCCGGACCGGGACCGCGGGCCCGCTCGCCGCGGATGCCGTTCATCCTGCTGCTCGTCGGCCTGCTCGGCGGCGCGCTCGTCTCGCTGCTCGTGATCAGTACCACGCTCGCCCAGGGGGCGTTCCGGATCACGAACCTGCAGGAGCAGAACGCCAGCCTGGTCCGCCAGGAGCAGACCCTGACCAACGAGATCGCGCAGGCTGCGAACCCGGCCGTGATCGCGAAGAAGGCCGGGCAGCTCGGCATGCGACCGAACCCCCACCTGGGCTTCATCGACCCCGAAACCGGGAAGATCGTCGTCGGCAAGCCCTCCAGGGCCGAGGCCGCGATGAACGTTCCCGGGTATACCCCGTGACGCCACAGGACCCTACCCGCAGGCCGCAGACCAGCCGCCGGGACGACCGGCGGCCCGCCGGGACCCCGCCGCTCCGCAATCCCGCCCGCCCCCCTGCCCTGCCCGCGGACCCCCGGTGGGCCGGGCCGTCCCGGACCCTCGGACCGCGCCCGGCCCGCCGCCAGCCCGCCCGCGGTGACCCGGCCCGGCGGCTCGGGATCACGCTGCTCGCGATCATCTTCGTGCTGTCGCTGTTCGCCGGCCGCCTCGTCCAGCTGCAGGGCATGGAGTCGGGTAGCTACCGCAAGCTGGCGCTGCAGGAGCGGGACCACACGATCCCGCTGCCCGCGCTGCGCGGCAGCATCACCGGCGCCAACGGGCAGGTGCTGGCGATGACCGTGGCCACTTACCAGGTGACCGCCGATCCGCCGCAGATTCGGGCGGCCAGGCAGCCGCAGGTCGCGGCCGAGCTGGCCGCCCCGCTCGGCATGACGCCGGCCGCGGTCCTGGACAAGCTCCAGCATCCGACCTCACCGCAGTACGTGGTGCTGGCCAAGAACGTGTCCGCGTCGCACAGTGCCCAGATCAGCGCGCTGAACATTACCGGCATCTACCAGACGGGCAGCTACGCCAGGTCCTACCCCGAGGGCGACATCGCGGCCAGCATCATCGGCTTCACCGGCACCCGCAACGGCGTCCTGTTCGGCGGCGGCGGCCTGGAAGAGCAGTACAACGGCCTGCTAGCCGGCCGGGCGGGCAGCGAGCAGGTGCAGATCGGCACCGACGGCCAGCAGATCCCGCTTGCGGGCAGCAGCGACGAGCCGGTGGTGAACGGCAGCAGCCTGCGGCTCACCATCGTCCCGGCGCTGCAGTACGCGGCGGAGCAGGCGTGCGCCAGCCAGGTCAAGAAGACCAAGGCGGACAACTGCACGGTGGTGATCATCCAGCCGCGCACCGGAGACGTGCTGGCCATGGCGCAGTGGCCCACGTTCAGCCCGGCCGCGCTGAAAGACGTGAGCCAGACGACCAACCTGGCGGTGCAGGCCGAGTTCCAGCCGGGCTCCACGGCCAAGGTGATCACGGCCGCCGCCGCGTTCGAGCGCGGCGGCCAGACCCCGATGAGCGCGTACAACATCCCATACCAGATCCGTGAGGGCGGGCAGTCCATCCAGGACGCGGAGTGGGCGCCGGGCGAGCGGTACACCATCGCCGGCATCATCGCGCACTCCTCCAACGTCGGCATGTCCCAGGTCGCCAGGCACATCAGCGAGCAGACGCAGTACGACTACCTGCGCGCGTTCGGCCTCGGCCAGCCGACCGGCATCGGCCTGCCCGGCGAGCTGCCGGGCGACCTGCCGCCGGTGTCGCAGTGGGCCGGGGACACCCGGTACACGCTGTCGTTCGGGCAGGGCGTGGCGGTGACCGCCCTCCAGATGGCCGAGGTGTACGCCACCATCGCCAACGGCGGCGTCCGGGTGCAGCCCACCCTGATCGAGGGCACCACCAACTCGGCCGGGAAGTACACCCCGGCCGCGCCGTCGCCGTCGCGCCGCGTCATCCAGGCCAAGACGGCGCGCGAGGTGCTGGAGATCCTGCAGCAGGTGCCGGGCATCGACGCGGCCGGCGGCGAGCCCTGGGGAGTCATCCCCGGCTACGCGGTCGCCGCCAAGACCGGGACCTCCCAGGAGTCCAACGGCAAGTGCGCGCTGTGCGTCTACGGGTCGAGCTGGATCGGCATCGCCCCGGGCGACCATCCGCAGCTCGTCGTGGCGGTGAACGTGCAGCACCCGCGCAAGGGCGGTCACTTCGGCGCCGTCGTGGCCGGCCCGGTCTTCTACCAGGTGATGAAGGACGCGCTCGCCACGCTGCAGATCCCGCCGGATGGGGCCACGCCTGCGAAGGTGCGCCTGAACGCGCCGTGATGGAGGTACCCTCACCCCGTGGCGATCCGTCCCGCGTCCCGGCCGCACCGGCCGCTGTCCGAGCTCAGCACGCTGCTCGGTGTCAGGCTGGTCACCGCAGGAAGATCTATTTCCCCGAACGAGCTCGGTTTCCTGTCCGGCATAACCCTCGACTCTCGTTCGGTGGAGCCCGGTGACCTGTACGTCGCGCTCCCAGGGGCGCGCGTGCACGGCGCGGCGTTCAGCGCGGACGCGGTGGCGGCCGGTGCCGTGGCGGTGCTGACCGACCCGGACGGCCGGGCCCGCGCGCTGGCCAGCGGCGTGCCGGTGTTCGTGCTGGCCGACCCGCGCGGCCGTCTCGGCGAGATCGCCTGCTGGGTGTACGGCGACCCCTCGAGCCGGCTGCGGCTCGTCGGCGTCACCGGGACCAGCGGCAAGACCACCAGTACTTACCTGATCGAGTCCGGGCTGCGCGCGGCCGGGCACCTGACCGGCCTGGTCGGCGGGGTCGAGCTCAGGATCGGCCAGCAGCGGCTGGCCAGCTCGCTGACCACCCCGGAGGCGCCCGACCTGCAGGCGCTGTTCGCGGTCATGGCGGAGCGCGGGGTGACCGCCGCCGCGATGGAGGTGTCGAGCCACTCGCTGGCCCTGGGCCGGGTGGCCGGCACCAGCTTCGACGTGGCCGTCTTCACCAACTTGTCCCAGGACCACCTGGACTTCCACGCCGACCTGGAGGACTACTTCCGGGCCAAGGCCTCCCTGTTCCTTCCTCCGGTGACCGGGGTCGTGAACATCGACGACAAGTACGGGCGCAGGCTCGCTTCGTCGGCGCTCGTGCCGGTGACCACGTTCTCGGCCTCGGGCCAGGACGAGGCGGACTGGCGCGCGGCCGATGTCAGGTCGGGCGCGGACGGCAGCACGTTCCGGCTGATCGGGCCGGGCGGGGTCGAGGCGGACGTGTCGGTCGGGCTGGCCGGGGTGTTCAACGTGGCCAACGCGGTCGGCGCCCTGGTCGCGCTGGTCGAGGCGGGCATCAGGCTGGAGGACGCGGTGGCCGGCGTGGCCGCCTGCCCGGGCGTGCCCGGCCGACTCGAGCGGGTGCCCGCGGCCGGGCTCGAGATCACCGCGTTCGTCGACTACTCGCATAAGCCGGGGGCGGTGGAGGCGGTGCTGCGCTCGCTGCGGCCGGTGACCCAGGGGAACCTGATCATCGTGCTCGGCTGCGGCGGCGACCGGGACCGGGCCAAACGCCCGATGATGGGCGCTGCCGCCGCGTCGCTGGCCGACGTGGCCATCCTCACCAGCGACAACCCCCGCTCGGAGGACCCGCTGGCGATACTGGCCGCGATGCTGGACGGCGTGCTCAGCGTGCCGCAGGCCGAACGGGCCCGGGTGATCATCGAGCCGGACCGCGCCGCGGCCATCGCGCAGGCCGTCTCGCTGGCTTCGCCCGGCGACGTGCTGGTGGTGGCGGGCAAGGGCCACGAGACCGGCCAGTACGTGGCGGGCTCGGTGCTGCCGTTCGACGACCGGCAGGTCACCGGGGAAGCGCTGGAGCGGCTGACCAAGGGGCAGCAGGCCGCGGACCTGGACCCGTGGGCGGTGAACCGGTGATCCCCCTGTCGCTGGAGCGGATCGCCGAGGTCACCGGCGCCCGGCTGCACGGCGACCCTTCGGCCATGGTGACCGGCGAGGTCGTCATCGACTCCCGTCGCGTCGCCCCGGGCGGGCTGTTCGCGGCGGTCGCGGGGGAGCGGGCCGACGGGCACGACTTCGCCGCCGCCGCGGTGGCCGCGGGCGCGGTCGCGGTGCTGGCCACCCGGCCGGTCCCGGTGCCCTCGGTGCTGGTGGCAGACGTCCCCGCGGCGCTGGCCGCGCTGGCCAGGTTCGTGGTGGACGCGCTGCCCGCGGTGCGGGTCGCGGGCATCACCGGCTCGGTGGGGAAGACCTCGACCAAGGACCTGGCCGCCCAGCTGGTGGAGCGCCTCGGGCCGGCGATCGCCCCGGCGGGCTCGTTCAACAACGAGCTCGGGCACCCGCTGACCGTGCTGCGCGCCGGCGTCTCGACCAGGTACCTGGTGCTCGAGCTGTCCGCCCGCGGCATCGGGCACATCGCGTACCTGTGCCGCGTCGCGCCGCCCCGCTACGGCGTGGTGCTCAACGTCGGCCACGCGCACGCCGGGGAGTTCGGCGGCCTGGACCAGGTGGCCCGGGCCAAGGGCGAGCTGGTCGAGGCGCTCCCCGGAGACGGCGTCGCCATCCTGAACGCCGATGACCCCCGCGTCCTGGCCATGTCCTCCCGCACCCCGGCTCGCGTCGTCACGTTCAGCTGCGCCCCGCACGCACCGCTCACGCCGCACGCGCAGCACCAGTCCCACACGCCCCAGCCGACGGTCCGAGCTGCGGACGTGCGGCTCGACGATCTCGGCCGGCCGGGCTTCACGCTGCTGACCCCCGAAGGTTCCGCGCGGGTGGCCATGCGGCTGCACGGCGCGCATAACGTGCCGAACGCGCTGGCCGCGGCCGCCCTTGCGCGCGAGCTCGGCCTGGGCCTGGACGGCATCGCGGACGGCCTCTGCGCCGCGGTCGCGCGCAGCCGGTGGCGGATGGAGGTCCGCCAGCGGGCGGACGGGGTGACGGTCATCAACGATGCCTACAACGCGAATCCCGAGTCCGTCCGGGCCGCGCTCGACGCCCTGGCTCACCTGGCCCAGTGTCATCTGGGGCAGGGCGGACGCGGGTTCGCCGTCCTCGGCCACATGGCCGAGCTGGGCGACTCCTCGCGGGCCAGCCACGAGGACATCGGTGCGTACGCCGCCGGATCCGGCCTGGCCGGGCTCATCGCGGTCGGCGAGGAGGCGGCCCCGCTGCTGGCCGGCGCGCGGCGGGTGCGGTCCTGGCACGGCGAGGCACTCGCGGTGCCGGACGGCGCGGCCGCGCTCGACGCGCTTGCGAACCTGGTGAAGCCCGGAGACGTCGTACTTGTGAAGGCGTCCCGCGCGGCCCGCCTGGAAGGTGTCGCGGCCGATCTGCTGAGGGAGGCGGACCGGTGAAGACCGTTCTGTTGTCCGCCGCCGTATCGATGTTCATGGCGCTGTTCGGCACCCCGATCGCGATCAAGGTCTTCAGCCAGCGCGGCTACGGTCAGGAGATCAGATCGGACGGCCCCGCCGGGCACCTGAGCAAGCGCGGCACGCCGACCATGGGCGGCACGGTGATCATCACCGCGTCGCTGGGCGGGTACCTCGTCGGCCACCTGGCCACCGGCAACGCCATGTCCGCGTCCGGGCTGCTCGTGCTGTTCCTGATGACCGGGCTCGGCCTGGTCGGCTTCGCCGACGACTTCATCAAGCTGTACATGCAGCGGAGCCTGGGCCTGCGCAGCGGGGCCAAGCTGGCCGGCCAGGCCATCGTCGGCGGGGTGTTCGCGCTGCTCGCGATCAGGTTCCCGGACGGCTACGACCTCACCCCGGCGTCCACTCACCTGTCCTTCCTGGCCGACTTCGGCGTCTCCATCGGCCCGGTGCTCTTCGTGGTCTGGGTCATCGTCATGGTGTCCGGGACCTCCAACGGCGTGAACCTCACCGACGGCCTCGACGGCCTGGCCACCGGCGCCGCCATCCTGGTGCTCGCCGCCTACATGATCATCGGGATCTGGCAGCTGCGAAATGACTGCACGGTCTTCCTGGCCTCCAACTGCTATGACGTCCGCGATCCGCAGGACCTGGCCATCGTCGCCGCCACCGTGATGGGCGCCTGCGCGGGGTTCCTGTGGTGGAACGCGCCGCCCGCCAAGATCTTCATGGGCGACACCGGGTCGCTGGCCCTGGGCGGCGCGATCGCCGGGCTGGCCATTACCACCAGGACCGAGCTCCTGCTGTTCCTGCTCGGCGGCCTGTTCGTGATCATCACGCTGTCGGTGGTCATCCAGGTGGGCTCGTTCAAGCTGACCGGTAAGCGGGTGTTCCGGATGGCCCCGCTGCAGCATCACTTCGAGCTGGCCGGCTGGGCCGAAACCACCATCGTGGTCCGCTTCTGGATCATTGCCGGCATCTGCGTGGCCCTGGGCCTGGGCATCTTCTACGTGGGTTGACTCCGCCCCTTCACCGGCCGGGCCCCTTCACCGGCCGGGCCCCTTCACCGGCCGGGCCCCTTCACCGGCCGGGCCCCTTCACCGGCCGGGCCCCTTCACCGGCCGGGCAGCGTCGGGTGCGGGTCCACCGCGGGAAAACCGGTCATCTCCCGGATGATCGCCCACCGCTCGTGGTCCCGCCAGGCGCCGTCGATGAACAGCATGTCGGGTGAGTAGCCCTCCTTGCGGAATCCCTGCCGCCTGACCAGCCGCAGCGACGCCTGGTTGCCCGGCTGGATGTTGGCCTCGAGCCGGTGCAGCCTCAGTTCGGTGAAGGCGTACCGCAGCACCAGGGCCAGCCCCTCGGACATGTAGCCCCGCCCGGCCGAGGGAGCGAACGCCGCGTAGCTCAGGCTGGCGGACTGGAAGCGCCCCCGGATGATCGAGTCGATGGTGACGATACCGGCCAGCGCCCCGCTGTCGCGCACGCAGACCAGGAACCCTTCGGCGGTCGGCTGGCTGAACCGGCCGAGGTACGCCTGGAACTGCTCCGGCGTCGTGGGCATGGAGTACCACGGGTGGTGCAAGCTCGCGCTGGCCCGGGCCAGCGCGACGAACTCATCCTGGTCGCCCGCGCTCAGCCGCCGCAAGCTCACCCGCTCGCTGCCTCCGCCCCCCGCGCTCACCCGCTCGCTGCCTCCGCCCCCCGCGCTCACCCGCTCGCCGCCTCCGCCCTGTCATGCAGCCCGTTATATCCCTTTATGTCTCAACTTGTGGTTGAGACATTCCGGACGCCGGCCATGATCGTGGCCAGAAATGGCCGGATACGGGCCGGAACTGGCCATGATCATGAAACAGCGTGGTGCGAGGCCGCCGCTTAACTTTCCCAGCATTTCATCTACTGGGGCTGATGGGTCCCGCACCCCGTTCCCGGACGGCCAGCCTGGGCGGGTCCGAGGGGTCAGGCGGTCTCGGGGTGCCAGGCATAGGCGGCCAGCTGATCGTCCACCGGGGCGCCGGTGAGCCGGTTGGCCAGGGTGGACATCGTGTAGGTGCCGATCCCGAGCACCACCTCGAGCGCGTTCTGGGTGGTGTAGCCGCAGGCCAGGAAGTCGCGCAGGGCCTGGTCGCCGACATCGCCCGCGGTGTCCAGCACCCTCAGGGTGAACACCCGGATCGCGTCGAGGCGCTCGCCCGGGAGCGGCGAGAGCGGATCCGCGTCCCGCAGCGCGGCGATGAGGTCCGCGCTGGCGCCGAGGGCGGCCAGTGTGGCCGTGTGCATGGCCACGCAGATGTGACAGCCGTTCCTGGTGGCCACGGTCATGATGACCACCTCGCGAGCCACCGGGTCGAGCGCGGAACTGCCGAAGATCGCGGTCAGCTTCATGAAACCGTCGATCAGCTGCGGCGACGCTGCCATTCGGGCCATGCCGGCCGGGAGGTAGCCGAGGTGATCCCGGGTCGCGGTCAGGAACCGGCGGGCGGCCGCGGGCGCCGACTCTACGGTGTGCTCGGTGAACAGGACGGCGAGGTCCGGCTGGGCGGCGAGGTCCGGCTGGGCGGCGAGGTCCGGCTGGGCGGCCAGGTCCGGCTGGGCGGCCAGGTCCGGCCCGTTAGCGAGGTCCGGCCGCGTGTCCTGGCCGGACGATGCGAGCTGCGTCATGATGAGCTTCCCTCCGATAAGCTAGACAACTAGGTTGTCTAAAACGGTAAACAAGGTTGTCGATCTATGTCAAATCGTTCCTCAGCAACTGATGGGCCGCCCGCCTACGGTTTCGAGTTGCCGCTGCTGCTGTTCGCCGGCTTCCGGTCGATCATCGACGAACTGCACGCCGAACTGGCCCGCCGCGGCCACCCGGCGGTCCGTCCGGCGCACGGCTTCGCGTTGCAGGCGATCGGCCTCGGCGGAGCCACGGCCGCCGAGACGGGCCGTCGGCTCGGCATCTCCAAGCAGGCGGCCGGCAAGACGATCGACCGGCTCGAGGAACTCGGCTACGTGCACCGGTCGGGCGATGACGCGGACCGCCGCCGCAAGCTGGCCCGCCTCACCCCGCGCGGCGTCGAGGTGCTGGCTTTGTCCGCGACGATCTTCGACGACATCCGGTCCCGGTGGGTGGGCACACTGGGCCCGGCACGCCTGTCCGAGCTGGAAGCCGGGCTGCGGACCATGGCTCCCGGCGAGACCTTCCGCCTCGACGTGCCAGGCTGGTTCGGTGCCTAGGGATGCCCTGAGCACCAGGCCAGGCCGCCGCCAGGCGAGCTTGAAGGCCTGATGGTCCCGGTAGCGGCTTTCCCCGCCGGGCCGCCAAGCTACCGTGACCCGGTGACGAGGGTTACGAGGGTTACGAGGGTTACGAGGGTGACGAGGGTGACGAGGGTGACGAGGACGATGAGCGAGCCCTTCGACGCGGAAGCGGCCACCGCCCGCGTGGTGGAGGCGATGCTGCCGCAGGCCGACGCCGGACGCGCCGCGCAGGCCAGGCGCTACCTCAAGAGCGACCTGGACTTCCTCGGCGTCAGCGTGCCCGGCATCCGCCATGCCGTCACCGAAACCGCCCGCTCCCACCCTGGCCTCCCCAGGGACGACGCGCTGGCCTGGGCCCGGGCGCTGTGGCGCGAGCCCGTGCACGAGCGGCGGACCGCCGCCATCGAGGTGCTTCGCCGGTACACGAGGAAGCTGGAGCCCGCCGACCTGGCCCTGGTGGAGGCCTGGGTGCGCGAGGGGCACGGCTGGGCCTACGTCGACCCGCTGGCCGGGGACGTCGCGGGCCCGATCGCGCTGCGCCACGCCAGTGCCTGGCCGCTGATCGACGCGTGGGCCACCGATGAGGACTTCTGGGTCCGCCGGTCCGCCTTGCTCACGCTGCTGCCGGGGATCAGGCGGGGCCAGCCGGATCACCCGAGGTTCGAGCGGTACGCCACCCCCATGCTGGCCGAGAAGGAGTTCTTCATCAGGAAGGCTATCGGCTGGGTGCTGCGCGAGACCGCCGGGAAAGACCCGGCCTACGTCGCCGCGTGGACGCGGGTTCACCTGGACCAGATGTCCGGCGTGACGTTCCGCGAGGCCGTGCGCCGGCTTCCGGAAGCGGACGCCGCCCGGCTCCGCCGCCTATACCCGAAACAACCCAGGCGGTAAAGCGCGAAGTGTTCGCGTTAAGGACGCGATTCAGCGAAGTTTCCGTCTAATTTCGGCGAACTTGAGGCGTCATCTCCCGGCTTGCCTGACCTGACGGTAAGTTACCTTGAGTCCGAATTGTCGTTCAGCGCCGGGAGCGTGGGGTTTTCATGGTGCGTTCGAAGAAGCTGGCCGGGCTGGCGCTTGCCGTCGGCCTTGCCATCGGCGGGGTCACCGCGAGCACGGCGATGGCGTCGCCGTCATCCTGCGGCGGTTCCGGCAGTATCACCACGTTCAACGGGAAGCTGTCCGACGGGGCGACGTACCTGATCCAGTGCCCGGCGGGGGCCTGGAACGGGACGCTGTACCTCTACAGCCACGGGTACGTGACGCCCGGCGCCAGCAACCCCGCCCAGGACGTCGGCGACCCGGTCACCGCCGCCTGGATGCTCAGCCAGGGCTACGCGCTGGCGGGCTCGTCCTACTCCACCACCGGCTGGTCCATCGCCCAGGCGCTGCCCGACCAGATCAGCACGCTGAACGCCTTCGGCAACCTGTACGGCCAGCCCAGGACCACGGTCGCCTGGGGGCACTCGCTGGGCGGCATCATCACCGCCGGGCTGATCCAGGACTACCCGAACCGGTTCGACGCCGCGCTGCCCATGTGCGGCGTGCTGTCCGGCGGCGTGGCCACCTGGAACACCGCGCTGGACGGGGCATTCGCGTTCCAGCAGCTGGTCGACCCCTCGGTCCAGGTCGTCAACATCACCAACCCCACGGCTAACCTGCAGGCCGCGGAGGCCGCGGTGGCCAAGGCGCAGCAGACCGCGGCGGGCCGGGCCCGGCTCGCGCTGGCCGCCGCGCTGGCCGACACCCCCGGCTGGTTCACGCCGACGTCGCCCGAGCCCGCGGCCACCGACTACGCCGCCCAGGAGGCCAACCAGTTCCTCTGGGAAAGCCAGGTGACGTTCCCGTTCGTCTTCGCCTTCCGCGCCGACCTGGAGGCCAAGGCGGGCGGCAACCCGTCCTGGAACACCGGCGTGAACTACGTCGCCGACCTGGCCAAGTCGGTCGACGCCAAGGAAGTCAAGGCGCTGTACGCCGCCGCCGGGCTCAGCCTGAGCCAGGACCTGAAGACGCTGAACGGCTCGCCGCGGATCAGCTCCAACCCGAACGCGACGGCCTGGCTGGAGCGGAACATCTCCTTCGACGGCCAGATCCAGGTGCCGGTGCTCACCATGCACACCACCGGCGACGGCCTGGTCGTGCCGGAGAACGAGCAGGCCTACCGCAGCGTCGTGGACCGCAACGGCCACGCCAACCTGCTCCGCCAGATCTTCGTGAACCGCGCCGGGCACTGCGCCTTCACCCCGGCTGAGACCATCACCGCGGTCCGGACGCTGGAGAACCGGCTGTCCACCGGGCAGTGGAACGTGCCCAGCCCCGCCGCCATGAACGCCCAGGCCGCGAGCCTCGGCAGCGCCTACAACATCTTCTCCGTCAACAACCAGGTGGTCCCGACCGCGCCGGCCTTCATCAGCTACACCCCGGCGCGATACCTGCGGCCCTTCGACCTGTTCGGCCGGGTGGGCAGCCAGCCTCCGTTCCCCGTCCCCGTGGGCCACGCCGGCCAGTAAGGTCAAAAGCCTTATTTGACCGAACGAACTCCGTTTCCCGCCCCGGTCCGGGTGGCACGCCAACCGGCTTCAGCCGCCCCGATCGGGGTACACGGGGGACCCTGCACGAAGGGCCAGATCTCCTCGGCGACGCATCGCCAGTCCGCGGTCGCGGACAGCTCGCCGAGGAGCGCGAACAAGCCCAGGTTGATCCGCTGCA
>Ga0335078_10011038_pt1 | contig 13385 bp, 10 predicted proteins | sample Lox_Sample_32_FD_206711 | JGI IMG/M metagenome (GOLD analysis project Ga0335078, IMG submission 206711) | Soil microbial communities from Loxahatchee National Wildlife Refuge, Florida, United States - Lox_Sample_3.2 | ecosystem: Environmental > Terrestrial > Soil > Wetlands | place: USA...
GTGAAGTTCAGGGTCTTTTTCAAAATTCGGAATGCCTCTTGCTTGTCGAGGGCTCGGACAGGAAGAAAGTCGCTGACTTGGAGGATAAAGCTCTCTACCTTCTGCCAAAGAATTGCCCGGGCTTTGTTCATTTCACTCGTAAGGACGACAACCTGCTTCCCGGTCGAGAAATGGCTCCACACTTCACGGATCGCCTTTCCGGGGTGCTTGAGAATCTCTGCGAATGCAGGACCAAGTGTGTGTGTGTAATGGAATCCTTCGTGGAGGATGATGTAGTAGATGGAAAGCGAAAACAGCGAATCCGATTTGCCTGCCAGATAGTCGATTCGGCTCTGGATTGCCGCATCTACCACAGGCTTACCGTAGAGCTTGAACGGAATCTTCTCGTTGTTCCGTTTGAACAAGTATTGATAAATGCGGTAGTTCTCATCGAAGAGCCGGAAGGCCGATTCGAGACGCTTCGTGAGGCCGTCAATCGCGTCTACGTCGAGGCATTCATAGTCCACTCCCCGCACTTCAAGAATTACGCCGAGGTCTCCGGTCTTGGTCACAAACACATGATCGTCAATGAATCCGTAGAGGTTCACCTGTGCGTTAAGCGAGCCGGTTTCGGTGTAGTTCTTGAAAATACGCTGGAGCCTAAGCATGGTTCATCCTGCGAATCGTGACCGGAGTGAGCTTCATTGGGTCGTATTGGGTTTTGATCCGCGCCGCCGTGAGCAGGAGCTTCAAAATCTGTGGATCGGTCTTGGTCGCCCAGCGCGCGAACAAATAGAGCAACAAGAACATCAAGAGTCCGCCCGCCAAGCTCGCAAGCAAATTGAACGTCGCTGCACCGATGCACATGGCGAAGAAAAATAGTTTTCGCTCCGCGCCCAGAATGGTCAGAGGGCGCGAGAGCGAGCGGTGAACAAGATTGATTCGCCTGGCGTTGGGCATCTCTGTCTCCGCGTGGACTGATTTCGCTTAACTTCCGGGGAAAAGCCACGCGATGAAGTTCACTGCGGCGATGGCCATGCCCACGCCGAAAAGCACTCCGGCGAGAACTCGCTTCGAGCCGCCTTCGCCGAATGCAAACGTCAGTCCAGCTACGACGATGGCAACCAGCGACAATCCGCGTGCGATGGTGCTGGTGAATGCTTGCATCAAGACGTTTACGGCGTTCTCCCAAGGTGAGTTCGCTCCTTGTGCAAAAACCGGAGAGGCAAGGAGCAAACCAATAGCAAGGAGGGTGAGTTGCCGCCCCGTTGGTCGGAATCGGATTGCCTTACGGAAAAGTGTTTTCATTTCTGTTGGCCTCCTGAAGTGAAAAATGCCAGCCGTGATTCGAGAGGGAGTTCCCGGCAGACTGCGGAGCGAGGAGAACACTGCGGGGGCGAAAGAAGAACGCTCGGCTGGTTCGATTGTCTCAATAGTCCTCGGGGCACACTTGGAGCACATGCTCCCTCCAGTAGGGGTTGACCCTCGCGCCCGCTGGCTGTTCTTAAGCGAGGCGCGAGGTCCGGCGGCAATCCGTGTGGCTCCGGCACCGCCGGACTCGCGGGGAGGATCTGACGAGAACTCCTCTCACTAAACTAAGAGGCATCGAAAAAGGAAAAACTCACCAAGAAGTTTTTTTGATGAAGAGGTGCTGCGTTGTTCCGGATCGGGCTATCGAACTTCAATCAGAATGACGCATCGTCAGAGGTCATTGACGATCTCATGCGCTTTTTCTAGTTGCGCATCACGACCAGCCGCGAGGGATTCCGGCGAGTTTTCAACGGCTACGTCCGGTTCTACTCCCTTGCCTTCGATACAATCTCCTTTCCACGTGTACCAGCCCGCGACAGGCATACGGAGAACGTACTGCCCGGGAAGATCAAAATTCGCGCCACCCAGGACCTCGCCTGATGTCTTGCTCCCGACGAGTGTGGCAAGGTGATTCTCCTTTGCGAAGCTGGCGACCATTTCTGCCGCGCTATGCGAGTGTTCGTTGATTAAGACGACGATGTGTTTGTGAAACGGTTGGAGGCCGAGTCCTTCCGTAGCAAGCACCATTGACCGATCCCGCTGTAAGAGTTTGAAACGCAAGGCCATCATAAGCAGCTGTGCTTTTGTGGCGGGAATCCTGCTGATACGGGTCAGCTTTTCTTTCTTGTAACCTTTGCGGAGCCGCCGTCTTGTGAGGCTGTAACCGATTTCCAATTTGCTCGGCGTTAGATAGCTCATGAGCCGCAAAGAACCCAATCCGCCGCCGATGTTTCCACGAATATCGACGATCAAACGTCGGACGCCATGACTGTTGAGGTCGCGAATTGCCGTATCCAAATCCCTTGCAAAATCCAGACCTACTGTGCCCGGAAACGTCGCAACCTTCACCAGACCTACCGTGGGGGCGAGAATTCGGTGAGAAAGGCTGCGCGGTTCGATCATCGGCGGGCGGTCTTTCGCTGCTCGGTTCGGCACTTCTAACGCGACCTCGCGCTTGACACCGGCTTGAGTACCGATCCCAATCTTTTGGCTACCACCGATGCGAAAACGTGCGGTCACAGGAGGTGTTAGGGATTCGGAATCTATGGAAAGCAGCAGATCGCCGGGTTGAATCCCGGCTTGAAATGCCGGCCCGTCTTCGATCACATCGACAAACATCCATCGCTTTCCATCAGGTGTGTCAATCGCACGAAGCGTTGCGTTTATGGAATAAGGGGCCGGAACCAAGTGTAGTCGTTGGTGGAAGAAAGCGGTGTGACTGCTGCCTAGTGCTCTGAGAACGTCACTCACACCGGCTTCAAACGCGTCAGTGCTATCTGTCTCAACGAGACTAGGCGTGCGCTCGTTTAACAAGGAGATCCACGGACTATAGTCCTGATTCGGATTGCTTACATTGATGTGACGCTCTGGAACCAGTTTCTTGAGGGCGCTTATGATTTTGGAGCGATCCTCTCGCGTGAGCGATGGAGAAACTGCGGCTTGTGTGCTCGGCATATTTCGTCTCCTCAGTTCGTCGGAATCGGTTTCTTGATGTTGATTGGACGATCTCCCAAACCTTCTAGCCTGAAGCTGGCCCAATAGTAAGGAATCGCTTGCGGACCATAGGTCTTGAGCATGTCCCGCTTGGCAGCGGTCAACGCAGTAGCAGCGGTATTTCCTTCGGCCAAGTGCGTGTAGAAACGCTTCATCAGATACAGCGTTGATGTGTCTTCGATACTCCAAAGCGTAGAAACCACTGTGTTCGACCCCGACAAAAGAAATGCAAGCGAGAGATTTGCGATCCCTTCTTCCCCTTGGAGGCTGCCGACTGCCGTGTCGCACGCGGACAAGACAACAAGATCAGCATTGGTATGGAGCCGGACAATTTCGCCTGCTTCCAAAATGCCGTCGTCCCCTGAACGTGAATCACTAAGGAGGATCAATGCTGCGCGCTCTGGGTGTTTTTCGTTCGCGAACCCATGCACTGCCAAATGAATGATCGCGCGGCGGTCTAGTTGTGAAGTCTCAAAGGCGGATTTCGTGGCGTTTGAACCAATCAACAGAGTGTTACCACCACTTTGAACGGCGGCATCCGCTGCCAGAATTTCCTCCTTTGAGGCCGGGAGATTTACCAAAGCACTGTTGGAGTAACCTCGTAGCGTCGCTAGCTTATTCAAATCGTCTGCATGGTCGTAGGGAATGCCGCCAACGCCGAGCAGCGTTTGCTGCGCTCGTTGATGCGGTGCTATCGAACTCATCAAATACATTGCGGTCGCGGAGGGTGCGTAAGAGATTGTGTGAGTCTGGACCAAAAAATGGCCGTTAGCGTCAATAAGGGCGTCGAAGGGGAGAAGGTGCAATCGGCCGTCCGGCACTATAATCAGCCGCGAAGTCTTCGCGGTTTCTGGAATTCCTTGGAAGAGAACTTTATAAAGCGCGACGGCTTCAGTGTTCGAGGCGGATTTCGCTTTCAGGGCATTCAGATACGCGGCGACCAGCGTTTCAATCTGTGCGCGGCTGGCAAGCATGACGATGCGAGAGGAATCGCGACTGATTACGACACAATAGGAATGAGGCTCGGCAAGAACATACTCAAGCATGAGCGCATTTGTCGGGACGCTCAGGCGCGCGCGATCCAGAGGAACAGTTTCCCACGGGTGGGCTTTCCATAATGCGGATGCGGGTATAAGCCATCTTCCTTCCTCAGCGAGAAAAATCTGGTCTCGAATTTCGCGGACCTGGTCGGTTGAAGTCGCCTTTGCAAGTTGGAGATTCAATCGATTGATCTGTTTCTCGATTTGGTTTCCCTCTGGAGTGTCGGGGGGTCTTCCGCTCGTCAACAAATCGGTCGTTACTCGACCGCGCGCGTGTTCAAGGACGGAGAACGCCTGACCTGTGTCCTTTAGATGATCGGCAAGCAAAGCGAAGTGCTCGGTGTAGATAGCACTCATTGATGTAATGAGGCCGATTTTTGCATTTGCGGATTGGACGTTTCCGATCATTGCGTCCAAAATGTCGGACGCACGGTCATAAGTCGCATTAGCCTCCACGTATTTGCCTTGGCTGACTTGCAATTGCGCGAGTGTTTGGAGACGGAGTGGGAGCAAGTAGGTGTCGTCGCTATTTCGTGTAGATTCGACGGCGGCTGCCGCGAGCGATTCTGCCTTTGCCAAATCTCCGCCGTTGCGATAGATGTCTGCGAGATCAAGTTGAGCATCGGCGAGCAGCCGAGTGAAACCTCCCTTTTGAGCGAGGTCAATTGCCTCTCGTAGTTCCTCAATCGCTTTACAACGGTCTTTCTTTGCAACCGCTACAGTTGAGGCCGTGATGAGAGCGTCTGTCTCTTTGACATATCGATGTCTTGTTCGCGCTTGAGTGATGATTTCGTCCGCGAGTTGTTGCGCGGCGTCCAATTCCCCCTTCCCACGCAATGCCTGTAATCGTCCCTGTTGGATGAGAAACTGGTATCCGGCGTCCGGGTTGGAAGCCGCGATCCTGAGGGCTTTGTCGAAATATCCTAGTGAGTCATCGAACGCACCCAACTGCACAAAAGCTTGTCCAATCGCGGCCAAATAGCGTATTTGCGCGCCAGCGTCTTGGAGGACGATTGCCCCGAGGAGAGCGGCGGAAACCTTGCCGTGTGCCGCGCCCAAGTCACCTTCTAAAAACATCGAGAATCCGATTTCACCAGTCGCGCGGTTTTCCCATTTCTTGTCGCCGAGCGCCTGTGCGACCTTTAGTGCCGCCTCCCAATCGCGACGCATGGGCGCGGCGTCAATTTCTCCGTCAATGTCACCAAGCACCGTTAGGCAAAATAGGCGGAGTTCGTTGTCGGATTTGAGAAATGGATTGGTCTCTAACTCCTTGCCGAGTTCCTGAGAAGTCTCTGGAAGTGGAAGCTGTTCCATCGTCGAGCGTAAGCGTCCCAAATGTGCGTACAGAGTATTGCGAGCATCGCCGCGAGTCTTGAACAGTTCCTCTGCTTGTAAGAACAATGGCGCAGCATCGGACCAGTTGTATAAATCCGCAAAGCGAAGAGCTTGCTTGAGCAGTTGATTCGGATCGTCGGTCGTCGCTTGACACTTCGCGATGGTACAAACTGTCCCGCACATCAATAGAGCCAGAACGATTTTCCTGAGTGTCATTTACTTGGCCCCGTTTCTCGGCGCGACACACTTTCTATCGAAACTGGTTGAACGAGCCGAATGCCGGTCGGTGATGCAACTTCGAGGTCATAGCGACCTGACTCAAGGTTTGAAAGGTCTTCGTCGAATCGGATAAGCACTTGCCCATTGGTCAAGTGTGCTGGCATAGATTTCGACCATATCTGCTTCGTTCCAGCCTGGAGCGTCACTCGGTAAGACTGCTCTTCACTTCCTAGAGGAAGGATCAGGGTTAGGTGCAACGGCGAACTCGGGACGCGAATTCGCCGGGATGTGCTTGGCGGTTCTTGCGAGCCGCGCACTGGAGAAATTTTGCTCAGATCAATGCTGAATGGCGAATACGCTGCAACCTGCTGCGGCGGCGAAACGTGACTCGGAGCTTTCCGCACTTGAACAGGGGGAGAATTCGGCTGCCTTAGCCGGTTGAGTAGGATGCCCGCGACTATCGCGATGACCACGGCGCACGTGACAATGGTGCCAGCGAGTAAAGGATGTGCCTTCGGCCAGGCCGATAATCGCTTCCACGACCATTTGTGTTCGGATTCTGTTTGTGACTTGAACTGTGTGAGCAACTCGGAGTAGCGCGCAAAACACGGCGAGCAACCCGCCAAGTGTTCCGTTAGCGATGGCTGAGTCTTTCGTGGATCGAACGCGAGAGATCGGAGGGCACCGTCGGGTGGACACCCCTGGCGTTCCGGGTTCGGAAAACTCTCCGAGAGATACGAGCGCGCAAAGTCCAGCAGCTCGTTATCCTTTTTCTCGAAGTCTCTGCGATCTTTCATTGTCACTCTCATTCGTCAGAATTCGTTTCCAAGGCTCCATTAAGTTTTGTCAACATTCTTTCGATCCAAGTCTTTCCCGAATCTTGTGAATCGCTTGATTGAAGTGCTTTTCAGCAGCATGGCCAGAAATGCCGTAAGACAGTCCAATTTCTTTCCACGAGAAACCCTGAACGCGACGATAAAACATCTCGCGTGTCTTTGGATCACACCTCGTCAATAGTTCATCAATTAGAATCTTCAAATCGAGGTTCGGCTGCGGATGAATCGGATTGTTAGTCGCCTCTGAATTTATGCGCGCGGCCTCTTCGAGGGCCGACTGTCGCTTCTTGGCTCTGTTCATCCGCCGGATAAAGGCGCGAAACAGATATGCTCGGATGTCGCGAACAGTGTTGTCATCGCAGAGGCCTTTCATTTCTAGGGAACGCGAAACTGTTGCGGCGGCCTCCTCCAAAAGAGTCAGCGCGATAGCGGGATCGATGAATTGCCTTTCCGCGTGACGAATCGCTCGATGCGCGATTTGTTCGGCGGCCTCGACTACCAAAGGAGCTATGGACCGCCCGCGGCGGTCAAGAGGGTTGATTCGGAGTTTGCGATCAGGCGACGGCGCGCCTCGATCCATGATGATTCACCCCGGGCCTATCTGCGTCGACAAATGCCGGTGTTGACCGGACACACTCCACATCACTCAATGCGGCACGTTCCACATTGCGAGCAATCAGATGGCTCCGCCCCTTCGCCAGAGGACGAGGCCATTCTCCCGCCTATCTACTCAGAGTACCGGTTGCAGCCAAAACCTCACCAATTGTCGAGAAGATTTCTATACACACCCATAACTAGCACTGATGCAATTTGGCGATAGAAGGTTTTATCCTATGACTCTGCAATGGCTTAGGTGGCAGAACGTACCGCAAATACAAAACAAAAAGGGCCTCGGCTTCAGCCGAGGCCCTTCGCGCAAGTGGCGCTCAGAACGGCGCTTCTTCTGCTTCTGCGTCGGCGGGCAGGCTCTCTGCTGCCTGTCCGCCCTTGACGCGATTCAGCTTGCGAATGGACTGCGCCTTGACTTGCCAGAACGTGATCTGCACTGAAGTCCCGTTCTTGCCTTTGCCGATCTTCTTCTCGTACGCGCTGCTTACAAGCGTGCCTTCGACGTAGATGTGATCGCCCTTCCGCAGTTTCGCCGCAGCGTATTCGCCCAAGCCGTTCCAGGCGATGATGCGGTGCCACTCGGTCTTCGAGTGCCACTCTTCGTCAGCGCCCTTCCAAGCTCGCTTAGTCGCGAGTGAAAAGACGGTGTATTTGCGTTGCGATTGCTTCGCGGTCTTCGCCTCCGGGTTCTTGCCGAGATAGCCGATGAGATGAACTCTGTTTTGATACATTTTGTTTCTCCGTTTCTGCCCTTGTAATTGGGGCACCTCGGAGCGAGAGGATGCTGCTCCCAAGGCGAGCGTCTGCATTTCGGGAGGGACACAAGAAATCTGCATCGGTGTTTCAGAAGATTTGTTGGGAGGAACCGGAAAAGCAGAAGACGCGAAGTCCGCCGGGCGCAGGAATTATCCCGAAGCAGTGCCCAATGCAAAGGGTGGGGGCGGAGAGAATGGTTCGAAACAAATCTCATTAGGCGGAAAAACTAAGGGGAGCGAAGTACCATAGCGCTACGCGTACGCAAGTGGGACAGAATGGATTCGCGTAGTGATGAGTGGGCGAACTAGGTAGGCCTCACATGAATAGTCGAAACTCATATGGCCTAGGGTGAATCGTCGGCATCCGCTTGATGGTTCTGGCGAGCGTACTGGCGTAGCTTAATGTTACAGGCAAGAAATCATAGAGAGAATCATTGTTCCAATTCATCTTCGAAAGGCCGAGCACAGCGCGAACTTGGTCGTGCCAACCGCCGTGGCCAGCGAATCTTTTTAGTACGAGCGGATGCGGGATACCCTTTCCTTCTTTGTAATAGCTTTTTCCGCGTATGAGCCCTGGAACATCACCCTGTGTCCACATGAGAACTTCGCGTGAACCAAGCTGAAGATATGTTCCACGTCTGCATGGATACGCAGAAGGTACGCCGCCTGGCTGCGCAGAGGATGTCCGGGGTTCGATCAAAATACCGCGCCAGAGCGTGTCCTGTTGAATCTGATAGAGGTCCACTCCCTCAGAGGATGTCCAAGCATCGAAACATCCATCCACTTCGTCGGCCTTGAAATGAGATGTTTTATGAATGATTACCCTCTTGGGACTGCGCCCGGCGTGCCGGCGCTGATACAAGGCCAAGCTCCGCGACATGACGCGCCGCATTTCGGTGCGACTTAAGAATGGGTCTTCACGGTCACGTTCAATCCGAACATCGTTCGTCTCGTAGGCTACGAACTCAAGTCCTGCGCCGTCGGAATCAAACACTTGGCTACAACATGTGACGAAAGCTGTTTGTCCCGCCTCGTTGAGACGGATGGCATAGCTGAGACCAACGTAGGCATCCTGCGGATCTGTGTCCGCCAATTTCCAAGGAACCCCGCCCGCCTTGCAATACAGAGCTATTCCTAAGCGCCACATGACACTAGCTCGGCAATGATAATTCAGTGCGCTCCCTTCTCGCACTATCTGCGTCGGTGTGCCACGAGATGCGTTGATAGCTTTTATGTAGTCGTGAAGGTCAAAATCATCGTCTGGACCTGTGAATGCGGGCTCCCACCTGTCTGGCAAGAAAATCATTAGGACATCAAACTCACTTCTGAGGGCTTCAAGTCGGTTGACAGTTGCGGTCAAAATATCGGCGAGTCTGAGATGGGGTTGCTTGGCATCAAGCACCTCTCGTTCAACAGACGTAGGAAGCTCGACCTGAAGGGCGTCCGAGGCTAAGACCAAACGAAGGCCGAAAACTCGATTGAATCCAGGGTATTCAATCAAATAGTTCTTCCGCTCGCGAGGGCGATGGTTCTGCTCGAACTCTCTGAAGAGAGCTCTAACGCGACCTTTGAACCCAGCCGGGAAAATGGTTGCGATTCGGATAGGGTCAATGACGGAATTCAGTAGCGAGCGACTGTAAGGACCATAGTGAAGTAAGCCCAATAATGGGTGAGGGTGACGGTCTTGCTGTCTGTCGGGGTGGAATAACAGATCGGGTTCTTCAACCCACCGGTGGCCGGGAAGTGTATAGGGTTTCATCATGAAATAGGTGCGGCCCTGCGAGTAAAAGCTGTGATTCTGTTCAATGTGAAGTGAGCGTCAATTCCATCATTGTCACCAAACGCACGAAGGTCCGAGTCCTGGCGATCATTCATCAACACGAAAATCCAAGCTTCAATCAACGAATTCCATTGACGGTTGTAGCGCGTTGCGAGTCTTTCCCGAACAAAATCAGCGCAAGAAAAGCGCTCTTGGCGGCTACTTGGCTTGCCGAAGTGGACGGTAGGCTCAACTACAAGCCACATACGGCCCAGTTTATAATCTAGCTTTATTGCCAACGCCTCACTCCATTCAACGGTCGTATGTGGGATCACGCCCCCGAGTTGGCCGACACAATCTTGTAGATAAGCAAAATCTCGTCCTGACGCTCTCAACGAATCTGGAATGAGAATGTAACTAGAGTGCACGCGTTGGGCCGTTAGCGGATAGCTGCGTTGCAATGCGCGGGCAAGAGCTTCACGAAGCAATCCCAATTCTGTTGATTCGACATGTAGTCGGCTGGTCTCAATCGAGTGACAGCCGAACTCCTTTATCTCAAATCGGGTAAACGCACGCCGCAATCCATCATCGTTTCCGAATGCAAGGACACCGAGCCGTGATCTAGTTGCTATCGCGTCGACTTTTTCTGCTTTGACTATTTCACGAACTTCTCTGGTCCCGCCAACAGCGCAGTCGATCCGCCTGCACATTGTCGGCCAGTTGGTCACTGGAAGTGCATTCAACCGAATGACAGGCCACCCTCGGCCTGGTGGTTCGAGCGGGATTTCCGAGAGTCGTGAATGATGCCGATCTAGTTTTTCCGCTATTTCAGTCGGAATGTCATCAAATTGTCGAACGACGTCTGCAAGTACCTCATCGAATGTTTGTATCTCGATTATTTCTGCTTGTATTCCGCTTTTCCTCGCGCTTTCAATCAGCCGTCCGACCGACGGTAATATTGGGGAACCACCCCGATACAACCAGAACAAACCTGCCGGATATCCTCGTCCTTCTTCAATCGCCTGTTGAAGAATCTCTAGAACGCTGCGATCACGCCCGCTATATCCGATGACAACCAGACCGTTTCTCCTACAAGATTCGAGAAGTGCGCGCCTGATTTCAATATCCTGGTTCCTGAGTTCGTCAGAGGTGTTCTTTAAACGGCGTGATTGAAAATCACCATGCAGTTTTCCAATCAATGGCCAACGTCCTTCATTCATGGCCTGGAGGGCTATGGCAGAGTTGTCTAGGCTAGCAACCACAAACGCCGACGCGCTGCCCAACATCTGAAAAGATGCATCTTCAATTAGTTTGTCAAAGTTGGGGGTCCACACGATGCGAGCCTTGTGCGTTTGCATCAGGGCCGCCAAGGCCAAATGTCCGTAACTCGGCTTGACACCTGCGAGGAACGTGTCAAGCACGGCCCGTCGGTCTGATGGATCGGCGTATGTCGCTTCAAAGTATGCGGCGTATTCTTCGGGTGCCCCCTCCGCAGGAAATGTCCCTAAGCTCTGAAAATAACTGTCTAGCCGTTTCTGGACGACGGAGTTCTGGAGGTCTTCACAACTTTTCACAGAGGCTCTTTGAGATGCACAGAAGAGCGTACGCTTGAATTGCCAGATAAGGTCAACCGCTGTCGGAATTCCAGAGGCCGCTGAAGCTCCCGCACCAAGGAACCATGCAAGATTTGCTGCGCGAACCTTATAGATTCTCAAGAACTCATCGAGAGTCATCTGTTGCACTTCGCCATATTGAGTTTTCGACCGCGCATTCTACTATTCGGTCACCTTAAATTTTACGAAGTACTCGTCGACCAATGTGGTTGGCGAGAGCCTGTTCTGCGTCAACAGTTGCTCGCAGAGATGCAAGCGCTTCTGTGTTGTGTGCGTGGATAGGCAAACCTCTCTCAAGAGTGACCGGAGAGCCGAAACTAGTCGCGCAAGTCCGTCGTAGGTTAAGGCGAGCGTGTTCTTGGCCATCGCTGGCTCGGTTGCCTTATCGGTTGGGTGAACCTGGACTCTGACGCATCGGCGTGAGGGATACTGCTCTCTAAACCATTCGGCAGAAACGAGCAATTGCCCGTGATCTGCCTTACCAAGCACGTTCTTTGGCTTCTTCCCAGCCTTGCTTTCTATCAGGATTCCGACGTCGCCATCAGGGAGCCATAGGACATCTGGGCCGACCCCGAATTCCTGTTCGGGTCTCTCGCTGTAAAACCCCATAAAACTTCCAAGCCGTTTTAGACCATCCTCGAGTTGATTACTCGACGCTGCAGGACTAAGCCAACTTACCGCCGATTCGAAGTCTTGTAGATGCCCGCTTGCTAAGGCGAATTTGGCAATCTGTGCAAGGATATTATCCGCTTGACGACCTACAGATGCCGTGGGCACATACAGGTCAGCCATACCCGAGGGTGCCCAAAGAAGAGAATTCGCGAGGAATGCCTTGCGCTGCAAATCATCTGCGCCAGCAATATCTTGGGCATAGTACCGGGCTCGCGCAGCCAAATGGAGAAACCAAGCCCGGAGTTTCTTATCTGAATGGTGTTGTGTAGCATATGTCAGGGCGATTTGAGAGGCATCATAGAATTGTCTTGAAACAAAAGCACGGGCATATTCCCTCTCAACCGAAGCTGCTTCGATAGCAGGTCTATCTACCGAAGGCGTTTCGGCCCGGTCGGCAAGAGTTTCAGCATGGTACCGCGTCCACGATGAATCTCTCTTCATGCACTGCTGCATTGCCCCTCGAAGCTCTGTCTCATCCGTAATGCTCTTACTAATTTCGTGGCCCATTAGCACTTGGGCACGCGTGCTGGGAGTCATTAGACTTAGGCTGTCGGAACGCGTAATCCAAGAAATCAGATCAGGTCCGACGAGCAAGACAACACAGTAGTCTCCGGCACCCCTCGTGGCCCGCCCCATCCCCTGTTCAATTTTCTGGGCCAAACTGATATTGAGAGAACTGCTCGCCTGTAAAACCTCTGCCCGATAGATCTCATAGGTATTTGCGCCCTTCGGCAGCCCATCGATAATCAGAAGTCGGCATGCATCACCGACAAGGTCGATTCCATCGTATCGATTTGCGAATATGAATGGCCCACGGTCGGTTCCGGCGACCAGAGATTCAATTGCAGCCTCGACTTTCGAACCCATAACAAGGGTTCCCGAACCTTTCCATCGTTCCGCCGCCCGCTCGGAGGGAACCAACACGACTGCGCCGACCTGTTTCGCAGTTGCGTGAGCCAACTTGCGCGCCAACTTTAGGTCGTCACGATTACTTATCTTTGTCAACGAGGGGGCAAGAATCATGCGCTCGCCGACTCCGGCGAGCGTATCCGGTACGATCGGAGTGCCGATTGCTTTTGGGTTCGCATCGAAGGTGCGGATTATCGAGCTGTCGTCCGCGATGGTAGCCGACATGTATACTCGACGACGGCAATCGTCAAACGTCGGCAATAGATGAATCAACGGTTGAAGCGCTGTAATCGACATGTCACGGCCACTCACGAACGCATGGCAGGCTTCGAAGTGGTTTCTTAGAAGAGGAAGTTGGTACTTGAACTCGTCGGCATAGTCGCGGGAGAGCAATTGTCGAATAGCATCCGCCTTTGCTGCCCAGGCCGAGTAGGGGATCTCAAGAATTTCTGTGTCTTGTCTTTCGACAATATCGTCAAAGGAACCGAGCTTGCCAATCTTGTCAAAGTCCGACCTAAACCTAGTCGTAAGGTCGCTATACAGGTCGGGAAAGTCTTTACGAGAAATGGAAATCGAGAATTGGTCGCGGACAGTCGAAAAAGCGGCATGGGCGTCATCACAAATGATGGCACCTA
>Ga0335078_10011039_pt1 | contig 13384 bp, 13 predicted proteins | sample Lox_Sample_32_FD_206711 | JGI IMG/M metagenome (GOLD analysis project Ga0335078, IMG submission 206711) | Soil microbial communities from Loxahatchee National Wildlife Refuge, Florida, United States - Lox_Sample_3.2 | ecosystem: Environmental > Terrestrial > Soil > Wetlands | place: USA...
CCCGCGCCCTCCAGCGTCTGCACCAGGCCCGCGGCCTTCACCGCGGCGACCAGTGTCGTGTGGTCCTTCGAGTTGACCGCATTCTGGATGATGTTTTTCGACGGATACATCGGAGCGCCGCCGACCGTGATGGTCTTTTCCGACATCTGCGCGAGCACCGGCGCAGGCGTGACAGCGGCCGCAAGGGCGAAAGCAGCCGCAGCGGTGAACAGAGCGAAACGCTTGGACATTGCAGTCTCCATTTTCATCGGGGTTGCGGCGGCGGACCGCCGGCGGCGCAAGGTGCACTTGCGCCGTCGACACCAGCTACGGAGCGTTGCGGGATGGGTTTCAGCCGCATTGTCACGGCTGCGTGAACTGAGTTAAGAAATGCGCGCGAACCGCCGGGCTTCGCTTTGAGAGTTTTAAATAGAGGTATTGCAAAATGTCGAAAAACAGCCCCGGCAATTTCTTTGAGGATTTCCGCGTCGGCCAGATCATCCGCCACGCCACGCCGCGCACGGTGACCACCGGCGATGTCGCGCTCTACACCGGCCTGTTCGGCGCACGCTTTGCCGTGCAGTCGGCGGATGCCTTCGCCAAGGCGGTCGGCTATCCGCGCTCGCCGATCGACGATCTGCTGGTATTCCACATCGTGTTCGGCAAGTCGGTGCCGGACGTATCGCTCAACGCGGTCGCCAATCTCGGTTACGCCAATTGCTGCTTCCGCAGCCCGGTCTACCCGGGCGACACGCTGTCGGCGCAATCCGAGGTCATCGGGCTGAAGGAGAATTCGAGCCGCAAGACCGGCATCGTCTATGTCCGCACCACCGGCTACAATCAGGAGCAAAAGCCGGTGCTGGAATATGTCCGCTGGGTAATGGTGCACAAACGCGACGAAACAGCGCCGGCGCCCGGCGATCACGTGCCGCGCCTGCCGACTGCGCTTGAGGCGAAAGTCCTGGGCGAGGCCTGCCCCAAGATCGACGCGCCGGCTTACGATCTTGCGCTCGCCGGCAGTCCTTACAAGTATGGCGATTACGCCGTCGGCGAGAAGATCGATCATGTCGACGGCATCACCGTCGAAGAGGCCGAGCATATGACGGCGACGCGGCTCTATCAGAACACCGCGCGCATCCATTTCGATCTGTTTGCCGCCAAGCAAGGCCGCTTCGGCCGCCGTCTGATCTATGGCGGCCACGTCATTTCGCTCGCCCGCGCGCTGTCGTTCAACGGACTCGCCAACGCCTTCCACGTCGCGGCCATCAATGGCGGCCGTCACGTTGCGCCGCTGTTTGCCGGCGGTACCGTCTATGCCTGGTCGGAAGTGCTGGCCAAGGCTGAACTGCCCGGTCGCACCGACATGGGCGGATTGCGGCTGCGCACCGTCGCCACCTGCGACAAGAGTTGCGCCGATTTCCCCTACAAGACCGGCGACGATTACGATCCTGCCGTGCTGCTTGATCTCGATTATTGGGTGCTGATGCCGCGGTGATCCTGGTGGTTCCGATTCTGACATTCGCATCCCGATTGCGAGCGACGGCCGGCCAACTTTCGCTGTCGAAGGCCTGTTTGCCGCGACTGGATGTTGCTGAGGTCCATCTTTTGCGTCGGCACGGGCGCGCGAAGCCGGGCAACGGGCCGAACTGGCATAGCAGTGCATGGGGGGCAGTTAGTGAGGAAATGCAACGCGACCTACTCCTTTGACGAAATTCACGGCACGGACACGGCCGGCGGCATCACCGTTGAAAATCTCCAGATTGACAGCGCCAACAGAAAGCACGGCCATCCCTACGAACCTATGCCGATGCGATCGTTCGAGCGACTGCTCGAGAGCGTGGCAGTGCGGCACGAAGACTACGTCTTTCTGGATTTTGGCTCTGGAAAGGGGCGGGCTCTTCTTCTTGCGTCGCATTATCCGTTCAAGAAAGTGATCGGTGTCGAATATGCACTGGATTTACACACGGTAGCATTGAAGAATATTGCCCAGTATCGAAGCCCTAATCGGCGTTGCTTTGACATTGAGGCCGTGCATGTCGACGCGGCGGAATACGCGGTTCCCTTGGAGCCAGCGATTTGCTTCTTCTTCAATCCCTTTGACGAGACGATAATGAGGGCGGTTCTCACCAATTTCAGAAAATCACTGGATGCGCATCCCAGAGACGTAAAATTTATCTACTACATTCCACGGCACGCGCATTTGTTTGACGAGCTGAATTTTTGCCGAACCCAGCTGTTGCCTCAAGAGGCCACATCGGAAGACTATCAGGAGGCCGTGCAGGATTCGGCAGGCGCTAGCGTCACTGACCCATAGGTCTTGCTGCGCGGCCGCTCCCGCGCCAATTTGACCTGACGTGACGGCGCCGATGCCGCGGTCGTTTTGCCGCTCAGCCCGCCTTTGCCCGCAAATGCTCGACGAGCTGCCGCGCGTAGAGCGGCAGCTCCTTCATGGCGCGCACGCAGATCGTCAGATCGCGCACCGCCCAGGAATCGGACAAGGCGACCGCCTTGATGGCCATGGTTTTCGACACCCGCCGCGCCGTGGTTTCCGGCACAACACCGATGCCGACCTTGCATTCAACGAGGCGGCACACCGCATCGAACGAGCGCAATTGCACGCGCAGCCTTAAGGGGCGGCCGATGCGCAGCGCCTTGGCGGCGAGGAAGCGCTGGATGGCGCTGGCGCGGTCGAGCCCGACAAAATCCCGATCGAGCACCTCCTCGAATGCGATCTTGGAACGCTTCCCAAGCGGGTGATCCTGCGCCACAACGAGCACGAAGCGGTCGCTGCGGAACGGATAGGTTTCGAGCCCTCCGGCATCGACTGTGCCGGCGACAACGCCGAGATCGGCCACGCCTTCGGCAATCAGCCCGACGATCTCGTCGCTCAACCGTTCTTCCAGATCGACGCTGATATTCTGATGCGTCGCGAGGAACGACGACAGTGCTTCCGGCAGGAATTCGGTCAAGGCATTGGTGTTCGACAGCACCCGGATTTGCCCGGCAAGCCCGCCGCCATAGGCGCCGAGGTCCTCGTGCAGACGTTCGGCCTGGCGCAGAATGGCGCGGGCATGCTGCAGGAGCGTGCGGCCGGCCTGCGTCGGCGTCACGCCTTGCCGGGTGCGCGTAAGCAGCGGCGCACCGAGCACCTCCTCCATATTGCGGATGCGAGTCGAGGCCGCTGCAAGCGCAAGATGCGCGCGCTCGGCGCCGTGCGTGATGCTGCCGGCCTCAACGACGTGACGGAACAGGCTGAGATCGGCGAGATCAAAGCGCATGAAACGCTGCCTTCGTGTTATACGAAGTTAGACTTAAGATATTGCCCATTGCATATCGATTTCTCAAGATTATTCTTCGTTTTGTACGAAGTCGTGGGGATCCGATTGTATCGATCGCTCGCTGCTGCATTGCAGCAGGTGCGCAGATTGGATAGGAACGGTCGCCACGCTGTGGCGCAATGTCGCCGCAACCGCATTCGGATGATGCCAATGGCCGACACCCGCTCGCTCGAAGCCCGCCCCCACGCCGAGCGGCCGCTGTCGCCGCACCTGCAAATCTACCGGCCGATGCTGACGATGATGATGTCGATCGCGCATCGCATCACCGGCTTCGGCCTGTATTTCGGAACCCTGCTGCTGGCCTGGTGGCTCATCGCCGCCGCAAGCCCCAACGGCTATGCACGTTTCCAATGGTTCGCCGGATCGCTGATCGGCCGTCTCATTCTGTTCGGCTACACCTGGGCGCTCATTCATCACATGCTCGGCGGCATTCGCCATTTGATCTGGGACACCGGCCGCGGCTTCGGCCCGAACGAACGCGAATGGCTCGCCGCCGCCAATCTGATCGGCTCGATTGCGATCACCGTCATTCTGTGGATTTTCGTCCTGCTGATGATGGGAGGGGCGCAGTGAGCGCGCCGCAGCACATCCGCACCCCGCTCGCGCGCGTGCTCGGCCGCGGCGCGGCGAAGTCCGGCACCGAGCATTTCTGGCATCAACGGCTGACTGCGGTCGCCAATATTCCGCTGACCATCACCGCGGTGATCATCCTGATTACGCTGCTTGGCCGCAACCAGGCCGCGGTGGCGCAGATCCTGGGCTCGCCCGCGATCGCCATCATCATGCTGCTGTTCATCGTCTCGATCACGGTCCATATGCGGCTCGGCATGGCGGCGATCATCGAGGATTACGTCCATGACGAATCGGCCAAGCTGACTTTGCTGATGGCCAACACCTTCTTCACCTTCGCCGTCGGGCTCGCCTCGGTCTACGGCATCCTCAAGCTGTCGTTCGGATTGTGAGCATGGCAGACAATGGAGCAAACGGCGGCGCAGCTCCCGCCAGCGCGGCCCGCGCCTACCCGATCGAAGATCACATCTACGACGTGGTCGTCGTCGGCGCCGGCGGGTCGGGCCTGCGCGCGGTCGTCGGCTGCAGCGAAGCGGGCCTGCGCACCGCCTGCATCACCAAGGTGTTCCCGACGCGCTCGCATACGGTGGCGGCGCAAGGCGGCATCGCCGCCGCGCTCGGCAATATGGGCGAGGACGACTGGCGCTGGCACATGTACGACACCGTCAAGGGCTCGGACTGGCTCGGCGACCAGGACGCCATCGAGTATATGTGCCGCAGCGCGCCGGAAGCGGTCTATGAATTGGAGCATTGGGGCCTGCCGTTCTCGCGGCGCGAGGACGGCAAGATCTATCAGCGCCCGTTCGGCGGCATGACCACGCATTACGGCAAGGGCACCGCGCAACGCACCTGCGCCGCCGCCGACCGCACCGGCCACGCCATGCTGCACACCATGTACGGCCAGGCGCTGCGCCACCAGACCGAGTTCTTCATCGAGTATTTCGCCATCGATCTGATGATGGACGACGACGGCCGCTGCCGCGGCGTCGTGGCGCTCAACCTCGACGACGGCTCGGTCCATCGCTTCGCCGCGCAGATGACGATCATCGCCACCGGCGGCTATGGCCGCGCTTATGCATCGTGCACCGGCGCGCATACGCAGACCGGCGACGGTAATGCCATGGTGCTGCGCGCCGGCCTGCCGCTGCAGGACATGGAGTTCGTGCAGTTTCATCCGACCGGCGTTTACGGCGCCGGCGTGCTGATCACCGAGGGCGCGCGCGGCGAAGGCGCCTACCTCGTCAATTCAGCCGGCGAGCGCTTCATGGAGCGCTATGCGCCGTCGGCCAAGGACCTCGCTTCGCGCGACGTGGTGTCGCGCGCCATGACCATCGAAATCCGCGAAGGCCGCGGCGTCGGGCCGAAGAAGGACCACATCTACCTTCACCTCGACCATCTCGATCCGAAGATCCTGGCCGAACGGCTGCCGGGCATCACCGAATCCGCGCGCATCTTCGCCGGCGTCGATCTCACCCGCGAGCCGGTGCCGATCGTACCGACGGTGCATTACAATATGGGCGGCATCGCCACCAACTATCACGGCGAGGCCTTGACCAAGAAAGACGGCAATCCCGATCACGTCGTGCCGGGGCTGATGGCGCTCGGCGAGGCGGCCTGCGTTTCCGTGCACGGCGCCAACCGGCTCGGCTCGAATTCGCTGATCGATCTGGTCGTGTTCGGCCGCGCCGCGGCGCACCGCTGCGCCGAGCTGCTGACGCCGGACGACAAGCAGCCGGACCTGCCGAAGGATGCGGCCGAGCGGGCGCTGTCGCGGCTCGACAAATTCCGCAATGCCGCGGGCTCAACGCCGACCGCGCAACTGCGCGCCAAGATGCAGCACGTGATGCAGAGCAATTGCGCCGTGTTCCGCACCGGCGAAGTACTGCAGGAAGGCTCCAAGCTCATTCACGAGGTGCACTCGGGAATCAACGACGTGCATGTGTCCGACCGCTCGCTGATCTGGAACTCCGACCTGATCGAGACGCTGGAATTCGCCAATCTGATCGAGCAGGCCGTCGTCACCATGGACTGCGCGGGCAACCGCAGCGAAAGCCGCGGCGCGCATGCCCGCGAGGATTTCCCCGACCGCGACGACCACAACTGGATGAAGCACACGCTGGCGTGGCTCGACGATAAATCCGGCAAGGTCGCCATCGATTACCGGCCGGTGCACACTTACACGCTGACCAACGACGTCTCGTATATTGAGCCGAAAAAGCGGGTCTATTGAGGTTCCGATGGTGCAATTCACGCTGCCGAAGAATTCCAAGGTCGAGCAAGGCAAGGCCTGGCCGCATGCGGCCGACCCGCAGGCCGAGCGCGAATACCGCATCTACCGCTGGAACCCGGACGACGCACGCAATCCGCGCATCGACACCTATTACGTCGACACCAAAGATTGTGGCCCGATGATTCTCGATGGGCTGATCTGGCTCAAGAACAACGTCGACGCCACGCTGACCTTCCGCCGCTCCTGCCGCGAAGGCATCTGCGGCTCCTGCGCCATGAATATCGACGGCACCAACACGCTCGCCTGCACCAAGGCGATGAGCGAGGTCAACGGCGCGGTGCGCATCTATCCGCTGCCGCATATGCCGGTGGTCAAGGACCTGGTGCCCGACCTGACGAATTTCTACGCCCAGCACGCCTCGATAGAGCCGTGGCTGCAAACCAAATCGCCCACCCCGCGCACCGAATGGAAGCAGAGCCACGACGACCGGCAAAAGCTCGACGGGCTTTACGAGTGCATTCTGTGCGCCTGCTGCTCGACCTCGTGCCCGAGCTACTGGTGGAATTCGGACCGCTATCTCGGTCCGGCGGCCTTGTTGCAGGCGCAGCGCTGGCTGGTCGATTCGCGCGACGAAGCGACCGGCGAGCGGCTCGACAATCTGGAAGACCCGTTCCGGCTCTATCGCTGCCACACCATCATGAATTGCGCCAAGGCCTGCCCGAAGCACTTGAACCCGGCGAAGGCGATCGCCGACATCAAGCGCGCCCTGGTCGAGCGGCAGGTCTAAGCCTTGTCATGCGCCGGCATGGCCCGCGCATTCAAAGCTTCAGCTTGCGCTTCCTTTGCCCGAGCGTGCGCAGGCGGAGCGCATTGAGCCGGATGAAGCCTTCGGCGTCGCGCTGGTCATAGGCGACCGCGCCCTCTTCGAACGTCACCAGGTCCTGATCGTACAGCGAATATTTGCTCTGTCGCCCGACCACGCCGACATTGCCCTTGTAGAGTTTCAGCCGCACCCGCCCGATGACGTAGTCCTGGCTTTTGTCGATCGCGGCCTGCAGCATCTCGCGCTCCGGCGAGAACCAGAAGCCGTAATAGATCAATTCGGCATATTTCGGCATCAGCTCGTCCTTGAGATGCGCCGCGCCGCGGTCGAGCGTGATCGATTCGATGCCGCGATGGGCGGCGAGCAAAATGGTGCCGCCCGGCGTTTCGTACATGCCGCGCGATTTCATGCCGACGAAGCGGTTCTCGACGAGATCAAGCCGGCCGATGCCGTGCCGCCTGCCGAGCGCGTTAAGCTCCGTCAGCAACTGCGCCGGCGACAGCGTCTTGCCGTCGACGGCAACCGGATCGCCGCGCTCGAAATCGATCTCGACATAAGCCGGCCGATCCGGCGCTTGCTCCGGATCGTCGGTACGCGAATAGACGTAATCCGGCACTTCGCCCGAAGGGTCTTCCAGCACTTTGCCTTCCGACGAGGTGTGCAACAGATTGGCGTCGGTCGAGAACGGCGCCTCGCCGCGCTTGTCCTTGGCGATCGGGATCTGATTTTTCTCGGCAAATTCCAGCAGCGCCTCGCGCGATTTGAAATCCCATTCGCGCCACGGCGCGATCACCTTCACGTCGGGCTTGAGCGCGTAATAGGACAGTTCGAAGCGCACCTGATCGTTGCCCTTGCCGGTCGCGCCATGGGCGACGGCGTCGGCGCCGACCTTCTCGGCGATCTCGATCTGTTTCTTGGCGATCAGCGGCCGCGCGATCGAGGTGCCGAGCAGATATTGGCCCTCATAGAGCGCGTTGGCCCGGAACATCGGAAACACGTAATCGCCGACGAACTCCTCGCGCAGATCCTCGATGAAGATATTTTCCGGCTTGATGCCCAGCGTCAGCGCCTTGGCGCGGGCCGGCTCGAGCTCCTCGCCCTGGCCGAGGTCGGCGGTAAAGGTCACGACCTCGCAGCCATAGGTGGTCTGCAGCCATTTGAGGATGATCGACGTGTCGAGCCCGCCGGAATAGGCCAGCACCACTTTCTTGACGTCTTTTTTGCCGCCCGCGGGCATCGTCCAACACCTTGAAGCTTGTGGCGGCGCCGCCGCCTTCAAATTCGCGCGGACTATAGGGGCACGGCAGACCGGCGCAAGCTGTTATGACCGGCGAAGCTTAAGCGGACTTGCCACGCCGGTTTGTCAGGCGCCGCGCCATGGCCGCGAGCGCCTCGCCGGCATCGGCCAGGCGGCGCTCGGCCGTCTCCTCGTCGATGCGGGTCGCGCTCCAGCGATAGATCAGGCCATGCATGAACCAGATCACCAGAAACATGAACACGCCGGCGAACACGACATCGGAGAAGAAATGGCCGCCGGCGGCAATGCGCAAGATGCCGATGCCGGCGCCGAAGGCGAGCGCCGCCCCATAGGCGAGCGGCTGCAATTCCGGGCCGGCCAGCGCCGCCGGCGCCAACGTCCAGAACGCGCCCGAGGGCTCGCCGGCGACGAAGGAGCAATTGTCCGGACAGCCGCCGCGCGGATCCCACCACGGTACGAAGCGATAGTCGCCTTGGAATTGCTGCACGTCGATCGGCCGCGGGCGGCCCCAATGGTCTTTCAGAATGACGTTGGTCACGATGCCGGGACCGAGCGCCAGTGTCGCGAGCAGAAACAGCGCGGCACGGGCCTCGATCAACATGCGCCGCCGCGGCCAAACGAGCTTGCCGAGAATGGCGAGGAAGGCCGGCAGAACGAGGAGCGCGATGATCACACGCGCCGCTTCGCGCGTGTGTTGCACCCAGGGCTGGGCATTTGCCGCGAACAAAGTCGGCGGGGCGCGATGGAAGAACGGCGCGGCAATGTCGAGGTCGAGCTGCGGATCGACCGCGCATAGGAGGCCGACCACGAAGCCGATGGACAGTGCGATCGTCAGCCCGGTCCGATTCATTGCGATCCTTGTCGAACCCTTGCGATCACTTCCAGACGCCGGCATTGCGCCCGGCGAACAGCCAATAGACCAGACCGCCGGCGATGCCGGCTGCGGCAAAGACCTCTCGCTCGCGGGCGATATCGACGTTGGCGGGAGCGACATAGCCGGCGAAATCCAATCCGAACGCCAGCGCCAGCGCCAAAGCGCCGCCGATCACGCCATAAACGACAATCGAGCGTAAGGCAAAACCCTCGGTAATGACGATGACAAGAAGAGTCGGTAAAAAGCCGACGACGAAAATGATGAGCGCGCCGAGTCCGACCACCGTCCACATCGCCGCCGACTGCGCTTCAGGCGACTGCAGGCCGAGCGAATTGAAAAAATAATCCCATTGCGGCGTAAGCGTGCCGAGCGCAAGCACCAGCGAAGCGGCAATGCAGGCCCAGAAATAGCCGACGACCATCAACAGGACGCGGAACAGAGCGGTCATGCGCGCTTCCGCCCGACGCTCAATCCGTCACAGCCATGGCGCGCAGCGCCAGACGCTCGCGGGCGGAAAGCTTTTCGCTCGCGCTCTTGAGCTGGCCGCAGGCGGCGAGAATGTCGCGGCCGCGCGGCGTGCGTACCGGCGAGGCATAACCGGCGTCAAAGACGATCTCGGAGAATTTCTCGATTCTTTCCCAGTCGGAGCACTCGAATTGCGTTCCCGGCCATGGATTGAACGGGATGAGATTGATCTTGGCCGGGATGCCTCTGAGCAGCCGCACCAGCGCCTCGGCGTCGGCGAGCGAGTCGTTGACGCCTTTGAGCATGACATACTCGAAGGTGATGCGCCGCGCATTGGAGACGCCGGGGTAATTGCGGCAAGCCTCGAGCAGCTCGCGCAACGGATATTTGCGGTTGAGCGGCACCAGCCGGTCGCGCAATTCGTCGGTCACTGCGTGCAGCGACACCGCCAGCATGCAGCCGATCTCGGTGCCGGCACGCGCGATATTAGGAACGACGCCGGAGGTCGACAGCGTGATCCGCCGCTTGGAGATGCTCAAGCCGTCGCCGTCGGCGATCACGTTGAGGCCGTCGCGCACCGCTTCGAAATTGTACAAGGGCTCGCCCATGCCCATCATGACGATGTTGGAGACGAGGCGCTTTCTTTCGCCCTCGCCTGCGCCGGTTTCGCTGGTCGGCGTCCAATCGTTGAGCCGGTCGCGCGCCAGCACCACCTGGCCGACGATCTCGCCCGCGGTCAGATTACGCACCAGGCGCTGTGTGCCGGTATGGCAGAACACGCAGTTGAGCGTGCAGCCGACCTGGCTCGAAATGCACAAGGTGCCGCGGTCGGTGTCCGGAATGTAGACGCACTCGACCTCGTGCGGCGTGCCGTTAAGCTCGCCAGGCAGCCGCAGCAGCCATTTGCGCGTTCCGTCCACCGAAATCTGCTCGGCGGCGATGTCCGGCCGCACCAAGGTGAAGCTTTCGGCCAACGCGGCGCGCAAATCCTTCGACAGCGTGGTCATGGCGTCGAAATCCTTGGCGCCGCGCACATAGAGCCAGTGCCAGATCTGCTGCACCCGCATGCGCCGCTGCCGCTCCGGCACGCCGACTTCACCCAGCGCCTCGGCCAGCGCTGCGCGCGGCATGCCGACCAGCGAGGGACGCTCCGGCGCTACATAGGCTTCAAGCGGCCGTTTTTCGACGAACGGCGCCATGGCGGTTTCAATTTCGGCAAGTGATGCGGTCAACGAAGCACTCATGGTCCTGGCGAACTGCGAAACGTGCTGGGCGGTAAATGGTGCGGCTATCGGCTTTCCGACAGTGGCAAAAGCGCGTTAACTCACGCGGGTCGATAGGCCGGTTTGCGCACGAAGAACAAGCTACTTGCAATCCTGCGCGACCTTATCGAGCGCCTGCGAGATGCCCTTCAGATCGAATTTGTCGGTCGTCTTGGTTCCCTTGGCTGACTCGCCCTTGACGATCACCGCATCCCCCGCCCGCATGGCGTCGACCATCTGCGCCTCTTCGGCGGCATTCTTGATCCAGGCGCCGTCCTGCTGGGTGTAGAGCGCAAACGTGGTCGAGCCGATCTGTGCGCTGGCCTCGGAGCCCGGCTTGAACGGGTAGCCGATGATGATCGAGACCTCGTTGGCCACCTTGTCTGCCGGCCGCGTGGAGATGAACATGTAAATCGGATTGCGCGGCCGATTGGGCGGATCGGTCGCCGACGACGTCGGCTTGGAGATGGCAAAGCAGATCTTCTTGCTGCCGGGAGAGGCGGTATAGGCGCCCCAGTCGGCGTATTGGCCTAGGAGTTTTGGCTGGGCGCCCGCAGCAGCGGGTGCAGGCTTCGGCGCCTCGGCGGCAGGCTTCTCCGCCGCTGCCGGAGGCTTGGGCTTCGGCTTGGGCTTGGGCTTCGCTAAGGGTGCAGGGGCGGCGGAAGTCGGCGCCGCGGGCTGCTGTGCGAGTGCCGGAACGGCAAATGCCGCCGCCACGAAGAGCAAAAAGGCAAGCTGCCAGCGTCGATCCATGCGCATGCACCTTGCAGAGAGCGCCTCTGCCCCAGTTAGCAATTTTGTCATTTTAATCCAATTCGTTCGAATACGGAATGAGATAGACGGGCGCCAGAGCGGCCGGTGAGCGGCACAATGTAGCGGGGTGCTTGGCAGCTCGGCTTCGTGGCCGTCCGGAAGCGGAAATTGTGACTTTCGACACAGCGGCCGACCTGGGCGGCGCATAGTTTTCGCGACTGGGAGCCGGATTTGCGCTCCCGGACCGCAACAGTGCCGCCCCGCAATGAGCCAGCTCGCAATCAGTTTCGCCGTGCGTCCTCAGGCGCATGCCGTAAAATCCAAGACACCCATTGCCGCTTTGGACGACCTCCTCGCCGCCGTCGGCACCCGCCGCGACGGCGCCGCCTTCACGGCCTTGTTCGATCATTTCGGTCCGCAGGTGCACGCCCAGATGCGGCGGTTCGGACTTGCTCCCTTCGCCGCCGCTGACGTCACCCAGGACGTGATGGAAACGATCTGGTCCAAGGCGCATTTGTTCGATCGCCGCAAATCGGCGGCCGGTACTTGGATCTTCCGCATCGCTCATAACCGGTGCATCGACGTGCGGCGGCGCAGCCGCGAGCTCGCCTGCGCCGTTGATGATCTCTGCGCCATCCCCGACCCCGGCGCATTATGCGACGATCGCATCGACGCTGCGCAGCGCGAGCAATGGGTGCGCGCCGCGCTCGGCGTCTTGCCGCGCGAGCAATTCACGCTGATCAAATTGGCCTTTTTCGACGGACTGTCACATGCGGCGATTGCGCAGCGAACCAAGCTGCCGCTCGGCACGGTAAAATCGCGGCTGCGCCTGGCATTTTCCCGGCTGCGCCGTTTTCTCCGTGATGCGGGGGTGACCGAAGCCTGATATGAGGTGCGCATGAAAGCCGTCCTCTGCACGCACTTCTGCAATCCCGACCAACTTGAACTCGCCGACATCGCCCTGCCGCAAGCCGGGTCCGGCGAAGCTGTCGTCCGGGTGAAAGCGGCGGCGCTGAATTTCTTTGACACGCTGATCATCGCCGGCAAATACCAGCATAGGCCTCCGTTTCCCTTTTCGCCGGGCGCGGAGTTCGCCGGGGTGGTCGAGAGCATTGGCCCCGGCGTCACCGGCATCGCTGTGGGCGACCGCGTGATGGGCAATATCGGCTGGGGCGCGGCGCGCGACGCCATTGCCGTGCCGGCGCAAGCGCTGGTGAAAGTCCCTGACCAGCTCGACATGGACCGCGCCGCCGGGCTGACCGTCACCTACGGCACGACGCTTTATGCATTGCGCGAACGCGCCGCGCTCAAGCCCGGCGAGACGCTGGCGGTGCTCGGCGCCTCGGGCGGCACCGGACTCGCTGCCGTCGAAATCGGCAAGATCATGGGAGCGCGCGTAATCGCCTGCGCATCCTCGGACGACAAGCTCGCCTTCGCCCGCAGCCACGGCGCCGACGCGACGGTGAATTATGCGCGCGAGGACCTGCGCGGCGTACTGAAGGAGCTCGGCGGCGAGCACGGCATCGACGTCGTCTACGATCCGGTTGGCGGGCCTTACGCCGAACCCGCGGTGCGAGCGATGGCTTGGGAGGGCCGTTATCTCGTGGTCGGTTTTGCCGCCGGCGAAATTCCCAAGCTGCCGCTCAATCTGGTGCTGCTCAAAAGCTGCGACATCCGCGGCGTGCTGTGGGGCACCTGGATCAAGCGCGAGCCGCAGGCCCAGCATGCACTGATGACCGACATCATGCAGTGGTGCGCGCAGGGCAGGCTCAGCGCGCATGTTCATGCCGTCTATCCGTTGGCGGATATTGCGGCCGCGCTCAAGGCCATTG
>Ga0335078_10011040_pt1 | contig 13384 bp, 5 predicted proteins | sample Lox_Sample_32_FD_206711 | JGI IMG/M metagenome (GOLD analysis project Ga0335078, IMG submission 206711) | Soil microbial communities from Loxahatchee National Wildlife Refuge, Florida, United States - Lox_Sample_3.2 | ecosystem: Environmental > Terrestrial > Soil > Wetlands | place: USA: Florida...
GCCCACACCTTCAACTATGGCTTTTCCTGGTGGCGTGAGCAGAACCACTATTACAACGGTGTGCTGGGTTATCCCGGCGTCGCGCTGGGCAATAACACTGGATCCGGTCCGGGCTTCGCCACCGGCGATCCGGCGGTCAATGCCTTTAACAACGCGACTCTGCCCAATGCCGGGGCGGTCGCGACGCAGGAGGCCGAATCGCTCTACGCCATTTTGACCGGGCGCATCAATAGCGTGAGCGGCCAATTCCCCTATGACCCCAGCTCGAATCAGTATGTCCATTCGCTCGGCGCTTACAATCTCGACGAATTGACCAAAGCATGGGGCTTATTTTTCCAGGATTCCTACCGCATTCGGCCAAGCCTCACCATAAACTACGGCCTGCGCTGGGATTTCACCTGGGCCGACCGTGACCTTACCAACCTCTACCACTCTGCGACTCCGGAGAACCAGTTTGGTCCTTCGGGTGTGTGGAATCTTTTCAACCCGGGTTCCTTGAACGGCACCGCAAACCCGCTGATCACTCAAAATAGCCAACCCTACAACAACTGGTTCGTGGCCCCGCAACCGGCGCTGGGTATTGCCTGGAATCCGCACGGCAGCGGGGGACTTTGGGGAAAACTCCTGGGCGGGGATAAGACGGTGATCCGCGCCGGATACTCGCTGCGGACCTTCACCGAGCCGCAGCAGTATGTCTGGAATGACGCCTCTGACTACGGATCCTTTTACTATCAGGGCTTCTTTTTGAATGCCGTTTCAGGCGCGAGCCAGGCGGGCACGTTCCAGCCGGGCAGCTTGTTCCTGGGCAGCCAGTTTCCGCAGTACGGTTTCTCGCCTGCCAGTTACCAGACGGTTGAGCCGGAATCAGACTTCACCTTCCTCGGCGGCAGCGTGCCGGGCGTGAATGGCATTGACTCCAATCTCAAGCAGCCATACACGCAATCGTGGAACTTTGGTATCCAACGCCAGTTGGGAGAAAGCCGTGCGCTCGAGATTCGCTATGTGGGCAATCGTTCGCTGCGGCAGTGGATCTCAGTGGATACCAACGAAGTGAACATCTTCGAAAACGGGTTCCTGACCCAGTTCAAAGCGGCGCAAGGCAATCTGGCGATCAACAATGCCAGCGGCAATCCGAATTTCCAAGGCTCGTTTGCGGATAACAATCTGCCTGGCCAGCAAGCCATACCCATTTTCGCAGCCGCCTTCTCCGGGGAAGCGGCGGGAGCCGATGGAAACCCGGGCGACTTTACGAACGGCGGCTTTGTCGGTCTGCTGAATACGGGCCAGGCCGGTCTGCTGGCCAACGTGCTGGCGGGCGCGCCTTACATTTGCAACATGGTCGGTTCGGCCGCTCTCACACCCTGCCTGACGAACCTGGGAATTGACGTGCCGGGTGCTGGCTATCCCATCAATTTCTTTCAGGCGAATCCTTACGCCCAGGGCGCAGGCTTCGCGACCACGGAATTGGTGGCCAAGGGCTACTCCAATTACAACGGTTTGCAGGTGGATTTCCGCCAGCGCGCCTGGCACGGCCTGCAGTTCGATGCCAATTACACCTGGAGCCATACGCTCGGAATCTCCACGCCAAACAACTGGCAAGGTCAGGCCAACGTGTTTACCCTGCGCGACCTGCGGCTGGGCTACGGGCCTTCGCTCTTCGATGTGCGCCATGCCATTAACGTTAACGGCAGCTTTGATCTGCCTTTCGGCCGCGGCAAACCGTACCTCAACTCCAGTAATGCGCTGGATAAAGTGGTGGGCGGGTGGACGATCGGCACCATTCTCGGCTTCCAGACGGGCACTCCGTTTCTGCTCCAGGGCGGAAACAACACCTTCAACGCAAACTACAACAATGACGGCTACGGCGATGGCGGGGTTGTGCTGCACGGAGTAACCGCCTCGCAGTTGCAGAGCGCGATTGGCGTGTACCGCATTCCGGGGCAGGCGGCGGTGAGCTTCCTACCGCCAAAATACCTTTCGGGCAACGGCGCGAACCCACAGTACATCACGCCGAACATAACCCCGGGTACCTTCGGCCAGCAGGTGTACTTGTTCGGGCCGCACTACTTTAACGACGATATCGCCATCACGAAGGTCGTGCCGATCCATGAGAGCATCAAGTTCACCTTGCAGGCCGAGATGTTAAACGCCTTTAACCATCCCAACTTCCAACCCGGCGCCGCCAATGGCTGCACGTATTTCTGTTATGCCAACGGCTTTACCGGCAATGTGCAGCAGCAGGGCTTTGCGGTGGGAGGAATTTCACCGAACTACAGCTCAGTCTCTCCCAACCAGGGCGCGCGGGTGGTTGAGCTGCGAGCCAACATCGAGTTCTGAGGCAAAGGGAGACGTTGCAAGCACGTTTCTACGGGTTGGGTCGCTCAGGAGGAAGCGCTGGAGCTATGGCTCAGGCGCTAGCTCCACCGCGGTGGATGCGCCGCCTAACGGAATCACATAGGCCCCGCGTTCCAGCTTGAACTGGCGCTTGAGGTGATAGCTTCCAACCCCACCCGGCTTAGCGGGTTGGTTCATGCGGAGGCGGGCGGCGGGCGTAGTGCTTGTGGCTGCCGCAAACCTCAATCGCACCGTGCCGGTGCGGAGATTCATAATCACCCTCTCAAATTCGCCTGCGTCCAGAGTCAGCCATAACCCTAGAGGCGCAAGATAAACCCGCGCGCGATAGGCATCGAGCGGCGTGACTTCAATCTCCGGGTTTTCAACTTTAAGATTGCCGCCGAACGCCAGCCAGCCAAATTCCGGATGTTCAACGACATAGGTTGCCGTGTTCCAGGCAAAGCCGAAGAAATTCGGGCCGTAATCTCCCGAGAGTGGATCAGGCCTGAGCATATCGGGAAAGGCGTGCCAGGCCACGGCGGCAAAACCCTCCTGATCAATATCGGTGAGCGCGCCCATGGTGCCGGCGTAGCCCACGCGCAGCAGATAGAAATCGTCGGGGTGCTCGCGATACTCGGCCAGCAGGGGAATGGCGTTGAGCCCCGAGCCGTAATGGTGAAGCTGGCGCTCCAAGCGGCGGTCGCCGCCGGCGAAGATGAAGTCCCAGTAACGCCGGGCACTGCCGTTATAGCCCCAGTGAGGAATTGCGGGGTCGTAGCCCAGGATGGCGTTCAGAGTGACTTCGGCTTTGTCTTGATAGCCAAAATATTTTGTCCAGGCATAGACCTCCTCCTGGCCGGTCGAATCCCACGGCATTTCGCTGCCGAAGGGGTAGGCCTGGGTTTTCCAGCGATCGGCGCGGGCTCGCATGGCAGCTTCCATCTGGTTGGCCTGAGCGGTCATGTCTTCGCGCTTCAGGTCAGTCAGAATCTGCAGAAAAATGTCGCCTTCCATCTGGCCGAAGACCGCATATTCCTGAGCGTACTTCGTCATGGCCATGGAAGTTTCATAGGCCTGTGTGAGATACCAGTTCCAGGGATGATCGGTCACCAGGCCGGAATGGTTGCGAGCGAGCCGATAGAGCACCCAGTAAGCGGCAGCCACATGCGGGTAGTCGTAGGAGCGGTCCACGCGCTCGGAGGCCTGCTTGTTCCAACTGGTCCAGGTGCTCCAGTCGAAATCCGGGCGATAGTAGCCGGCCGCCATTTCATCCGGCTGATAGTAGAAGAGGCTCTTGCGCACGCCGTACGGGTGCGGGCCATCTTTGTACTGCAGGTGGCCCCATAGCACGCCGTCCACGAATTGCCGGTACTTCGCCAGTTCATCGGGATCAGGCTCGATCAATTCCTTCATGATGGCGGCGAGCCAGGATCCGGCGCCGCCCTCATCGCTCAGGCCCGCGATCCAGGCGCGGCTATCCTGCAGGACGATCTGGTTCGCGTCGCGGTTGTAGGTCATGACCGAAGGGCTGCGGTGAAAAGGGTCGTTGGGGGCGACAAACCATTGCTTGGTAGTGAGAAAGCGCCCAAGGTCCGCTACGACTTCGGCCTCGGGCTTGGTGACGAAATACTGAATGGTCTGCACCAGGCCATCTTCATAGGTGACAGTCAGGCGCGCGCGGCCCCAGGCCTTGCCGCGCACGGAGTAAGCTTGCCAGCCATGGGCGGTGGCCGGCGCCTGAGCAATAAGTAGCGCACCCTCGGGCGAGACCGAGAGGGATTTCACCCTGCTCGGATAATCGAGGAACAGCCGGCCATCCATATCGGTGGGCAGAATGTAGCCGGGAATGCCCACCGCCACCGGCCGCCGGTCCCCTGCAAGGGTCTTCTCAATATCGCGAATGGAATCGGCCAGAAGGAATCGCAGCCCGTAGGTTTTCGTTTCTCCGGGCGCGAGCGTAAGGGCGGTCGGCGGGTTCCATTCCTCAACGCCCTTCCACTCATTTTCGGCGTAGGCTTTGCTGTGAACCATCCATTGGTAGAAGCCTTCGAAGGTGATGCCGCGCGGCGTGGGATCGGTGAACACCGGCTTGGCGCCCCAGCTTCCCGGCTTGTCGAGAATAGGATTGTAGGCTTCAAAGGGCGTCTTGCCGTCGGGCACCAGCAGCAGTGCCGGTCCGTGGCCATTGAGCCGTGTGACCTGGAGATAGCCGGCGTCTTCGCCAATGTAGGGATCATAGAAGGAGCATTGAGCGTGAGCCTGCTCGAGGGAGCGGTGAGTGAGAACGTTGTTGAAGATCAGAGGTATCCCGAGCGCGCCAATTTCCACCGGCTGTAAAGACTTGTTTTTCAGAGTGAATTGCAAGACGAGCTGGCCGCGCTTCAACTCCCAGCTTCTGGTAATTTGCAGGGGAATCTCTGAGGGCAGCGTGGGGCCGAGGTCGGCCGCGGCCAGAACCTCTCCTCCAGCCGGCAAAGCGGTGACCGGCGACCGGTGCGATGCCGTCGAATAGTTCTGCCATTGCTGGGCGCTTCCGGTGTGCAGACGCAGGGTGAGGTCGCCGAGGTGAAAATAGCCGTCTCGGGAGCGCTCGACGAGCAGGTCCGCGGGCGTGAAATCGAATCCGCCAGCCCCTTTCGGCTTCAGTGCCGCTACCGTCTGCGAGGAGCGCACCAGGGACAGAGTGAATGCAGGCGTCTCGAAGCTCACTACACCCTGCCTGAGCATGGGGCCCGGGGTTGGCGCGGCTGTCTCTTGGTGGCCAGAGCGAGCGGCGGCGGAAACTGTGAGAAGCAGAGTAAGAGGAATGGCCTGGCCCCAATGGCGGAGAATTTTCATCAGGTCCCTTTCACACTCGCGGATACTTATACTTTATACACTTGGTGTGTGCACCGGCTTTTTCTGGTCTGGGCGCTCTAGATTCGCAGGGAGATAAACTTAACCATGAACTACCGTCCGCTGGGTCGTACCGGCTGGAAAGTTTCAGAGATCAGCTTCGGCGCCTGGGCCATTGGCGGTGCCTGGGGCCACGTTTCCGAGGAAGACGCGATCGCAGCCCTTCACCAGGCATTAGATTGCGGCGTCAATTTCATTGACACGGCCGATGTTTACGGCGATGGGCGCAGCGAGCGCTTGATCGCAAGGCTCAAGCGCGAGCGCAAAGATGAAATCGTGGTCGCGACGAAAGCTGGAAGGCGCCTACCCAAGCAAACCGTTGAAGGCTACAGCCGCCAGAACCTGACCGGGTGGGTGAATGACAGCCTGCGAAATCTCGAGGCTGACGCGCTTGATCTGCTGCAGATGCATTGCCCGCCGACCGATCTTTTCTATCATCCTGAGGTCTTTGGCATCCTCGATGACCTGGTGAGGGCGGGCAAGGTACGTTTCTACGGAGTCAGCGTGGAGAGGGTGGAGGAAGCTTTGAAGGCAATCGAGTATTCTAACGTGCAGACGGTGCAGATCATTTTCAATTGTTTTCGCCAGCGGCCGGCCGATTTGTTCTTTGCCCAGGCAAAACAAAAGCAAGTGGGCATTCTGGCGCGTGTGCCGCTGGCAAGCGGCCTGCTCACCGGCAAGCTGCGCCGGGAGTCCAGCTTTCCGGCCGATGACCACCGCAACTTCAATCGGAATGGGGAAGAGTTCGATGTGGGCGAGACCTTCGCGGGGGTTGACTACGAGACCGGCTTGGCCGCCGTAGAGGAACTTCGCCGGCTCTTGCCTGAGGGCGTTTCCATGAGCCAGTTTGCGCTGCGCTGGATCCTGATGTTCAATGCGGTGAGTTGCGCCATTCCTGGGGGCAAGAATCCCCGGCAAGTCGGCGAAAATTGTGCCGCTTCCGGCCTGCCGCCGCTGACGCCTGACGTCATGTCGGCAGTGCAGCGGCTGTATGAAGAGAAAATTCGCCCGTTGGTTCACCAGCGCTGGTAACTCACTTTTGCGCGAAGCAGTTTACTTGCCGGATTGATCTGCAATCCAGGTTTCCACTCTGGAATCCAGAACGTCCAGGGGCAGCGGGCCGCTGCCGAGAAGCTCATCGTGAAAAGCCTTGATGTCGAATTTGTCGCCGAGCTTCTTTCTGGCATCGGCGCGTAGTTTGAGAATCTCCAATTGTCCGAGCTTATACGCCAGGGCCTGCCCCGGCCAGGCGATGTAGCGGTCCACTTCCGTCTGCACGTTGGGTTCATCCATGGCGGTGTAACGATGGAAATATTCCACCATCTGGTCGCGCGACCAGTGTTGCGCGTGCACGCCGGTGTCAATCACCAGGCGAATATCGCGCCACATCTCGTTTTCCAGGCGTCCGTAATCGCTGTAAGGGTCCTGATAAAAGCCCATTTCCTTGGCCAGGCTCTCCGAATAGAAGGCCCAGCCCTCGACAAAGGCGGTGTACTCTCCATTGCGGCGGAAGTCGGGAAGGCCGGGAAGTTCCTGGGCCAGGGAAATCTGCAAGTGGTGCCCCGGAACTCCTTCGTGATAGGCGATGGCCTCGACGTTGAGCAGCAAACGATGCGAGGGGTCCCACTCATTGACGTTGATGCGCCCCGGCCGGGAGCCATCCGCAGCCCCGGGCGAGTAGTCCGCCGGCACGGCGTTCTTGGAGCGGAAGGAATCCATGGGCACGACGATCAGCTGGTTGGTAGGCAGCCGGCCGAAGTACTGGGGAAGCTTTCCCTCCATCTGGTGTGCGTATTTCGCGTACAGGTCGAGCAGTTGCTGCCCTGAGGCCGCATACAGGCTGCGGTCCGCCTTGACGTGGGCATTCAAGCTGGCCAGATCCTGAAAGCCGAGCTTGTGGGCCAGCGCGAGCATCTCCTTCTCGGTCTGGGCGATTTGCTGAAGCCCGATCTCGTGAATCTGGTCGGGGGTCAGGTCAGTGGTGGTCATTCTGCGGACGGCAAAACGGTAGCGCGCCGCGCCGTCGGGCAAGGCCCACACGCCGGGCTCGGTGCGGCCATGCGGGGCGTAATCTTCCCGCACAAACTTGGCAAATTTCTGGTAGGCGGGAATGATCTCTGTGTTGATGGCGCCCAGCGTGGCCTCGCTGAGGCGTTTCTGATCCGCAGAAGAGATTCCGGCCGGAAAGTTCTTGAGCGGCGCGGCAAAGGGGCTGGCTTCTCCGGGCTTATCGGCGACCTCCTGTGCCTCGACCGCAACTTTTTCCAGCAGGTAGCGCGGCGGCATCAGCTGGTCTTGCATGCCCTGGCGCATATTGGCCATGACCTGATCGAATACCCGCGGCACCTGGTGCAGGCGGGAGAGATAGTTCTCATAATCCTTCACGGTTTGAAAGGGCATGGTCGTGGTCAGGTCAATCAGCCAGAGGTGAGGCCCGTCGCTCTGGTTGACCGGCATTTCCCAGGGCTTGAATTGCGCGCCTTCAATGTTCTGGCGAAGGCCCTCGATCATCAGTTCGCGGCTGAGGGTGTCCTGCGCTGACAATCCTTGCGGCGAGATGGCCTCAAAGCGCGCCAGGAAGTCGCGACTCTGTTGCAAATCGGACTCGTGGAAGGCCAGAGAATCGTCTCCCAGGCGGTCGTCGTAGCGGTGGTCGCCGAGAGCGGTCGCCATTTCCGGATTAGTTCGAAGTTCGTATTCCCACTCTTGCTTAAACAGCGAAAGAAGCTGCTGGCTCTTACTGCCGGCGGGCCCGGATTGTCCGGAAGAGGCCGGCTGGGCGGCCAGCAACACGAAGGGAGCCGCCAGCAGTGAGAACAGGGCAGCGTGAGAAACCAAGGATGAAAGACGGGTGATCATCACGTGTGGCTCCGGGTATCTGTGAATTTCAAGACCAGTCCAGGCCGAGCCGTCAGGCTTGACTCCCGGCAATGGATACAATATACATAATGCCCGTTCCGCATCGAAGATAAAAAAGTGGCTGCGCCAATTTACAGGAATGACATCTGCACGGGGGGATCATGCGTCCAAGTTTCAGGCGATGGATTGAAATCAGCGTTGTCGTGGGCTCGGTCGCGGTTCCCGTTGTGGCCCAGGGTAGGTTGCAGGATTACCAGAGAGCGGAAAGTTTTCTTTCCGCCAATCTCACCCGACGTATTTACATCGCCGAAGTGGAACCCCACTGGATCGAGAAAACTGACCGCTTCTGGTATCGCAAGACCAGTCCCAAGGGTACGGAGTTCATCCTGGTAGATGCGGAGCATAACACCTCGGCTCCGGCGTTCGATCAGGAGAAGCTCGCCAATGCTGTTAGCGTTGCGGCAAAGCGCCAATATGCTGCCACGAAGTTGCCTTTTGAGAGTTTCGATTACCTCGAAAATGGCAAAGCTATACGATTCACGGCCGATAAAGTGGAGTGGACGTGCAGCCTGGCCACGTACGAATGCAAACAGTCGCCCGCGGAAGACCCGAACGAAGTGCTTTCTCCGAACAAGGAGTGGGCGGCCTATGTGAAAGATCACAACCTTTTTCTGCGTGACGTTGCCACCGGCCAGGTCGTGCAGTTGACGCAGGACGGCGTGCCGGGCTGGGACTACGCTGCGCCGCTGCCATCGCTACAGCTGATGGTCGAGCAGGGTACGGAGGAGGTTAAGCAGCCGGCGGGCGTCTTCTGGTCGCCGGATTCCTCCAAGCTCGTGACCTATCGCATTGACTCGCGGCCGGCCGGCCGCTTCCCCAGCATTCAATATGTTCCACCAGATCAATTGCGGCCGAAAGCTTACAGCGTGGTGTATCCGCTGCCGGGAGAGGTGCTGCCGACAGCGCAGCCCATCATCTTCGACGTGCCCTCGGCGCAGAGGATCGAGGTCAAGACGCCCCCGCTGGAACTTCCTTTCCAGGACGGACCGGGTTTCGAATGGCTGCCCGACAGCCAGAGTTTCTACTACGACTATGAGACGCGCGGCTCGAAAAGCGAAGAACTGCGCGTGGTGGATGCCAATAGCGGCGAGCAGCGAGTAGTGATTCACGAGCAATCGGAGCAATACGTTGATCCCGGCGAAACTTTTTTCCGATTCGTTCACGACGGCGGAGAAGTCCTCTGGTCCTCCGAACGCGACGGCTGGAACCATCTTTATTTGACAAACGCGAAGACCGGCCAACTGGAAAACCAGGTGACCGACGGCTCCTGGGTGGTGGACAAGATCGAATACGTGGATGAAAAAGGCCGGCGCGTCTATTTTCTCGCCAATGGCCGCGAAAAAGGCGAGGACCCGTACCAGACGCATCTCTACTGCATTGGCCTTGACGGCCAAGGCCTCAGGCTGCTTTCTCCCGAGAACGCCGATCACACGGTCAGCGTTTCCCCCGACGGCCAGTTCTTTGTTGACAACTATTCCCGGCCCGATCTGCCGGGAAAGTCGGTTCTGCGCCGTACCCGCGACGGCTCAGAGGTTCGCACCCTCGAAGCTACCGATGCGAGCGCATTGCTGGCCACGGGTTGGAAGTATCCCGAAGCATTCCAGGGCAAAGCCGCCGACGGCCAGACGGATTTGTACGGCCTGATCTGGCGTCCCTCGAATTTCGATTCCGCCAGGAAATATCCCATCGTGGAACACGTTTATACCGGGCCGCAGGGATTTTTTGTGCCCAAGACCTTCGGCGCGGCACTGCACTACTCGCTGCAGTCCATGGCTGAGCTCGGTTTTGTGGTGGTGATGGTGGACGGGCGGGGAACGACCGGGCGGTCACGCGCCTTTCACTTATTTTCCTACCACAACCTGGGCGGCGCCTTCGAAGACCACGTTGCCATGATCAAGCAGATGGCCGACCGTTTTCCGTACATGGATATCTCGCGCGTGGGTATCTTCGGCACTTCGGCCGGCGGATACGGCGCAGCCCATGCCATGCTGGTGTTTCCAGATTTCTACAAGGTTTGCGTTTCCATCTCCGGCGATCACGATGCCCGCCTCGATAAAGCCTGGTGGAACGAACTTTACCAGGGATATCCGGTGGGCGAAGATTACGCGGCGCAATCGAACGTTACCATGGCCGGCCGCCTGCAAGGGCACTTGCTGCTCGAGCACGGAGACGTGGATGAGAACGTCCATCCCGTGGAGACCATGCGCTTCGTGGATGCGCTGATGAGGGCCAATAAGAATTTTGACATGCTGTTCGTTCCCAACATGTTTCACGGAGAAGGGAAGAACCTTTACCTGGTCCGGCGGCGCTGGGACTACTTCGTGCAGAACCTGCTGGGCGTAACCCCGCCGGCGAATTTCAAAATCGAGATTCAATCGGCAGCGGACGCCGCAAATTAAGCGTCTCTGCTATGAACGCTCAAGCAGGCTCCAAACCTGCATCGCCGCTGGATCGCGGTTTGCCCAGGCATAATACGGGATGAACGTGAGCGGCACTGGCTTCCTCTGTGCCTCACCGCCGCGGTATCGAGCGTAAAGCGGAGCACGCCCCGAGGAGCGTTGGTAGGCCACGCCTTTCTGTTGCAGCACAACTACTCCGCCGAGCAGATCGCTGCGAAATTCGCTGTGAAACGCGGCGTCCGCGTTGCGGCTGCCGTTCACAGCCACGTCACTCAGGGCAGTCCCTGACGGCTGATCCAGTTCTTCCAGGCAGTAGATGAGCGGGCCGCGGGCAACTGCGACTCGGCCCGTATCATCCGCCACCCGCGGGTTTGCCTCCATCACGCGAACTGGCATGGGCATGTCAAGCCGAATGCGATCCCCGGGCGACCAGCGGCGTCGAAGGGGTAAATACTTCCCGGAAGTCACGCCAGCCATAACTTTGCCGTTTACAGAGACCGTGGCTTCTTCAGCCCAGCCAGGAATGCGCAGGAACAGCGTGAATTCCGTGACCTGGACGGGAGTGAGGGCAATGTCCACCGTCCCCTCCCAGGGGTAATTGGTCTTTTGCGTGATTTTCAGCGGAACCCCGTTTTCCAGACGCCAGTTCAGTTCCGAGTCGTTATAAAGATGAACATAAATGCCTTCGCTGCTGGTGCTGTAAAAATAGCCGGGCAGCGAACCAAAGGTGCGCTCCAGGTTCGGGGGGCAGCAGGTAACGTCGTACCAGGGATTGCGGATCTTGTCCCCGAAGGAGGGATCGAAGGCAAGAGGATTGCGGTAGCAATACATAGTGCCGTCGAGCGACATGCCTGAATTAATTCCGTTGTAGAGCGCCCGCTCAATCACATCGGTGAACTTGGCGTCACCCGTGGCCGCCAGCATGCGCCAGTTCCACATCATGTTGCCGATGGCGGCGCAGCTCTCGCCATAGGCGCGATCGTTGGGCAGTTCGTATGCGTCGCCAAAGGCCTCGCCCTCGGCCCGCGATCCCACCCCACCCGTGATGTACATCTTGGTGGAGGTCATGTCGTCCCAGAGCCGGTTCAAAGCCTGCCAGTACGCGGGATCGCCGGTTTCCAGGTAGTAATCGGTCGCACCACAGCAGGCGTACATGGCCCGCACGGCGTGGCCTTCCAGCTTGGTGCGCTCGGTGAAGGGCCGCCCGCAAAACATGTAAACCATTCGGCGCTCGGGGAAGCTGATGCGCTCATCACCATTCAGGATGTAGCTGGCAAGGTCGAGTTGCCGCTTGTCGCCGGTGGTGCGGTAGAGCTCAATCAGCGCCATTTCAATTTCTGGATGTCCTGCGATGATGGGCTTCTTGGGTGCCGGCCCGTAGTTCGGCAACAGAAAATCGTTTACAAAGCGAATGCCGGTGTCGAGCATCTTTCGCTCGCCGGTACCGCGATAGAAGGCAATGGCGCCCTGCAGCATGTGCCCCATGTTGTAAAGCTCGTGGCCGACGGCCTGAGTCTCAGGCAGCATTCGCTCCTTGGCGCGGTCGCCAACGTAGTAGGTGTTCAGGTAGCCGCTCGGCTCCTGCACGGAAGCCACAAGATCAATGATGTTTTCAGCGGTTTCACGCAGCGCGGGCCGGTCGCCCGATTGCAGCACGAACCCAACCGCTTCGGTCCACTTGTAAACGTCAGAATCGGAGAATACCGGCCCGATCTGCGGAGTATCGCTCTTGCCCACCAGGCGGCGAAAGTTGTTCATGCGCCCGTTGGCTTCGAGCAGGTCATGCATCGTAGGAATGCTTTTGGTGACGTTAATCTGGCGGCGCTGCCCCCACAGGCCGCTCTCTACGCTCACAGCCCGGACCGGAATGTCATGCAGCTTGGCATAAGGCGAGCGGGCGAGATTTTCGACACCCTGGTCCTGCCAGCCAGGAGTGCCGGTCAAGGGAGAACTGGCCTCCTGTGCGACACTCGTGCCAACGGCGCCGGTTTGCCCGGCAAGCAAACCCTGCGCGGGCACACAGGAGAGCGCAGCGGCGGAAAGCGCAGTGGTGACGAACTGCCGGCGCGAGAGCTCAGGGGTGCGAGTCATAGCCTTCTCCTCAGTTTTGTGTGAGATCACCGGGCCGCAGGACCGAGCGCGGAGGCATTATAACGCTGCTTCTCGTAAACGTTTGCTCACTTTCGCCGCACGGCAGCTCGCGTATAATGGCATACCCGATGGGTCTGTTGAAGGGTCTCGGTGCTGCGGTCCTGCTCCTGGTTGTTCCCGCGGGCGCGCAGCCGGGTCCCGCCAGCGTCGAGGCCGTAAAGTCTGCCCTCCGCGCCGGCGAATTTCAAAGAGCAATTGCGCTCACGCGCACCGCACTCAAGCAATCGCCCGGCAACGCCCAGCTCTGGACCTTGCAGGGCATCGCCTTTGCCAGCGAACGCAACCAGCGTGAGGCATTGGCCTCATTCCAGCAAGCCCTGAAAATCGCTCCTGACTATCTTCCTGCGCTGGAGGGCGCCGCTCAAATCGAATACCAGACCGGTGGCAAAGATGCCGCCGCGCTGCTGAGTCGCGTGCTGAAACAGCGGCCCGATGATCCGACCAGCCACGCCATGTTGGGGGTGCTAGCTTACCGCCAGCAGGACTGTTCCTCCGCGGTGCAGCACTTCGAGAGAAGCGCCTCTTTGATTGAATCACAGCCCGAGGCCATGCGCGAGTATGGCGTCTGCCTTCTGCGCCTAAAGCAGACTGACCGCGCGGTCGCCGCATTTCAGCGCCTGCTGGCCCTTCGTCCCAATGATCCAGTAGAACGCCGCAACGTGGCCGGAGCGGAACTTGCGGCTGGG
>Ga0335078_10011041_pt1 | contig 13384 bp, 12 predicted proteins | sample Lox_Sample_32_FD_206711 | JGI IMG/M metagenome (GOLD analysis project Ga0335078, IMG submission 206711) | Soil microbial communities from Loxahatchee National Wildlife Refuge, Florida, United States - Lox_Sample_3.2 | ecosystem: Environmental > Terrestrial > Soil > Wetlands | place: USA...
AAAGGAACTTGCCGACTTGCACGCGCCGCTTTTCAATCCCAATTTCCAGCCGATGGACACGGCGAAAAGCCCGCAGGGAGGCCTCGATATCATCCAGGCCAGCTCGAACACGTTTTACGAGGGAGTATCGCTCGACGACCTGAAAGATTTTCATGAGGAGCATCCACTGAATTCGCGCGTGGTGAAGAGCGGACGCGGATTTGTGCGCGAGGTGGTGTATCGCGCGGGCACGCCCGATCGCACCGTGCCGCCCGGCCTCTATTCGACCTACCTGCGAAAGGCCAACGAATATCTGGCGAAGGCGCAGGCGCTTGCCGATCCGCCGCAGGCGAAAGTGATCGGCGATCTGATCCGCTACTACCAGACCGGAGATTTCAAGGACTGGCTGCAGTTTGACGCGGATTGGGTGCGCAACGACGCGACCGTCGATTTCGCGAATGGCTTTATCGAGGTTTACCACGACGCGCGCGGAGCCAAAGGCAGCTCGCAAAGTTTCGTCTCCGTCACGGACAAAACGCTCAGCGACAAAATGGCTTCGCTCGCCGCCAACGCGGCCTATTTCGAGCAGAAAGCGCCATGGGACAACAAATATAAGAAGACGAAGTTCGCGCCGCCGGTGGTGAAAGCCATCGAGACACTGATCGAAACGGGCGATTTCCACGTGAACACGGTCGGCGACAATCTGCCGAATGAAAATGAAATCCACGAGAAATACGGCACGAAAAATTTCCTCTTTACGAGCAGCACCCGCGCCATCGACGACGCCACCGGCAATGCCGCGATCGAGGAGTTTGCCGCTTCGCCCGAGGAGATCGCACGCGACGAAAAATACGGCGACGAAGCCGAAGACCTGCTGACCGCGCTGCACGAAGTGATCGGCCACGGGTCGGGCAAGCTGAGCGACCGCCTCAAGAACGGCTCCGAGCCGGAACTCAAGGAATACTACTCCACGCTCGAGGAAGGCCGCGCCGATCTGATGGCGCTCTGGAATGTATGGGATCCGAAGTTGAAGGAGCTGGGGCTGATCGGCGACCAGGAAGAAGTGGCCAAAGCCATGTACGATTCCGCGGCGCGCCTGGCGATCACACAACTGCGGCGAATTCCCAAGGGAGACACGATCGAGGAGGACCACGCGCGGGACCGCCAACTGATCGCCCGCTACATCATGGACAAGACGGGCGGCATCGAGCAGTTCAAGCGCGACGGCAAGACCTACGTTCGCGTGACCGATTACCAGAAAATGCGCCAGGGCGTGGGCATGCTGCTCGCCGAACTGATGCGCATCAAAGCCGAAGGAGATTACGACGCGATCAAGGCGCTCGTGGACAAGTACGGCGTGCACTTCGATCCGGCGGTGCGCGACGAGATCGTGGCGCGGTACAAGAAGCTCAACCTGCCGACCGATTGGGCGGGCATCAACTCCGAGCTGACGGCTCAATTCGGCAGCAGTGGAGAGATAGAGAAAGTGGAGATGAGCTACCCGAGCGATCCGGCGAGCCAGTATTTGCGGTACGGCGCGATGTATGACAAGGGGCTCGTCGCAGCCGCGAAGTAACGCACGCGACCCCTGATTCTAGAGAGATTCTTCGACTGCGCGGCCGGACGTCCCGCAAGAGCGGGACGTAAACATGACGTCCGGCCACTCCGCTCAGAATGACCCGCTAATGAACATCTCAATGAGACGATGGCGGCATGGACACGCATCAACAGCGAGTGATATATAGTCTCTCCCCGCACAGACACACGGAGGCGCAAACATGAGCGAAGCAGCCGCGGCAAAGAGCAATCCTCTCGATCCGAGAGCATTCAGGTCCGAAGCGATTTCCGCGCAAATACACGCGGCGAACGCGGAATTCCAAAAAATGCTCTCCGGCGGTCCCGACTGGTGGGACATCGGCGCGCAGGCGTTTCGCGAAGCGGCCGCGAGCGGACGAGGGCCGTTCCCGCTGCCGGAAAAGTCGCCGCGCGGGCGCACAATCGGGATCGACGGCAAGGGCGGCCACAAAATCGCTTTGCGAGTGGTAGCGCCGGAGAATGTGAAGGGAATCTACCTGCACTTTCACGGCGGCGGGCTGGTGCTGGGCTCGGCGATGACGCAGGACATGATGCTCGAGCGCGTCGCGCAGAGCACGGGCATGGCGTGCGCGAGCGTCGAATACCGGCTGGCGCCGGAGAATCCGTATCCGGCGGCGTGGGACGATGGGGAATCGGCGGCGCTGTGGCTGATCAAGAACGGCAAGAGCGAGTTCGGCACCGACGTGATGACGATCGGCGGCGAATCGGCGGGAGCAACTCTCTCAGCCGCGACGCTGCTGCGGATGCGCGACCACCACGGCTACACCGGCTTCCGCGCCGCGAATCTTTCGTACGGGAATTTCGATTCGTCGATGACGCCGAGCCAGATGCAGGCGCCAGACAAGGGGATTCTCGTCGGAAAGATGAGCATCAAGAAATTTACGGAGGCGTACTTGCCGAAGGGCGTCGATCCGCGGAATCCGGACGTTTCGGCGCTCTATGCGGATTTGAAGAATATGCCGCGGGCGATCTTCACCATCGGCACCATCGATCCGCTGCTCGACGACACGCTGTTCATGTACTCGCGCTGGATCGCGGCGGGGAACGAAGCGGAGCTGGCTGTCTATCCGGGCGCGCCGCACGCGTTCAACGTCTTCCCGCTGCCGCAGGCGCCGGAGGCAAATGCGCGGATCGACGCGTTCCTGAAGAGCGCGATTTCGTAATTTAGGACGCGCGGCAAATTTCGGCGATCAGGCTTTCGCGGCGGCTAATCGCGACGGTGTCGATGCGGCCGAGCGAGTAGGTGTACCCGCGAAGCGCCCCGGCTGCAAACAGGACAAGAAGGAGCGTTGCGGGCCACATTTGGTGGAAGTAGAGGGTCGCGAGAACCGCGATTCCCGCCATTGCCATGGTCGCGGCTTGAACTCCGAGAGCCGCCAGAGCCGTGAGGCCGGACGCACGCTGCCTGCCAAAAGCCGCCCAGTCGATTTTCTTCGGCGAGTACAGCGACATCAAATTTCCAACGGTGAAAGAAGCCAGCCCCGCGAACAGCGCGCCTGCGAGCGTTGCCAGCGTGATGCCGAAAGACGGCGGGGCGAAAAGAAACGCGACGCCGGCCCACACCAGAATCATCTCGAGCAGCAGAACGGCTCCCATGGCCAGATTTTTCGCCAATACGACCTCGCGAAAATGAACCGGAGACATGTAGTAGAACTGAACGCCCGCGCCTTCCGTCCCAAAACAGTTGTAGGAAAGACCGCTCAGGATCAGGAGCGCGTAGGCGGCGCCGATCGGAAACGCCAAGCCTAAGTGATTTTGCAGGGGGTTTGGGCCGTGCCGCACGTTCACAAGACTGAAGCGGAAGATCACGAGAATCACGAGCGGCATCACGAGCGGAAAAAGCATCGGGCCGCTGCGAGATAAATAGCGGAATTCCTTTTCGAACATCGCCGCCACGGCGCCGGAAAGTCCGCCGCCCAAATCCCATCCAGCGCTGACGGCCTCCTTGCCCTTGCGCGCCGCCGCGGGAGCGGGGGCCTCGCTCAAATTTTCGCCGCGATATTGTGCGACGAGGCGGATATTGAGCAGAGCCAGAAAGGCCGCCGAGTAGGCGCACAAGAGCGTGAACGCGCCAAGCGCCAGCGCGTAGTGGCCCACGCTATTAAGAGATATGGCGGACGACGCGAGGCCGGGCGGAAGAAATCTTTGCGCGGCGACAAGTTGTGTCACGAGTGCGAGCGCCGGGGGCCGGCGTGCGTGGCCGTAGCGATGGAAGTACAGCTGCGTCAGCGGCGAAATGAATTGTAAGCCGATGATGAAGAGAAAAAAGACGACTCCGAGAATCTCGCGGCTCTTGCGGCGAGCAAGCCAGCGCTCGATCCAACTGAAAATCATCCGCCCGAGCAAAATGTTGAGCGCGGCGAACGCCGCGAGCACGATCGCGACCCACAAGAACAGGCTCGGCGCGGCGATGCCGGCCCCGAGCGCCATTCCGACGAGCCAAGCGCAACAGATGATCGTGGTGGGATCGAGCATGCCGTAAGCCATACGAATCGCGAAGTACGACCGGAAGGAGAGCGGGAAGCGCAGGAAATTGGACGCGTCGAAATTTTCCGTGAACGCGGTGGCCATCACGGGAAGAAGCTGCCAGACCAAAAAAATCAGCCAGAGTGGTACCGCAAGCCATTCCTCCCGATGGCGCGAAACGAGATACCACGAGGCGATGCCGAGCCCGATCGTGCCGCCCACACCCATGACCGAGTAGCCAAAACCCATGAAAATCCACGACACCAGCTCCATGCGTCCGCGGACGGTGCGCAGCGAGTGCCTGAAGATGTTCCAGCGGAGTTGCGCGATTGCGGCGAATTGCTCGCGCAATCCGATGGCGCCTTGGGCGGGCGTCACTTCAGCCATGACAGTTCCTGTTCCGCTATGCGCTCGCCGCCGACAATACGGAGAAAGATCTCTTCGAGTGTGAGCTTCTCGCCGGCAGGCGCGCCCGCCGAACCAGGAGCGGCGTTCGCCTGGACTCCGGCGCGCAGCTCCTCGAGCGATCCCTGCGCGACGAGCCTGCCCTTGTGAATGATGCCGACGTGGCTGCAAAGCCGCTCGACGATTTCGAGGACGTGCGACGTCAAGAAAATCGTCGCGCCGCGCGCGATCATGCGCTGCAGCATGGCTTTGAGCGTGCCGGAAGCGATGGCATCGACGCCCTCGAATGGCTCGTCGAGGAACAGGATCTTCGGACCGTGAATCACGGCGGCGGCGAGCGCGAGCTTTTTCTGCATGCCGTGCGAGTAGTCGGCGACGAGCGCTTTCGGCTGGCTCGAGAGATCCATGAAGTCGAGCAGCTCTGCGGTGCGCTTGGCGGCGGTTTCGCGGTCGAGCCCGTACATGCGCGCCGCGAAATTCAGATATTCGGCGCCGGTCAGCCGGCCGAACAGCGCCATGCCCTCCGGCACGACGCCGATCTGGCGCTTCACTTCCACGGGATTTCGCGCGAGATCGACGCCGAGAATTTCCATGCGTCCGCCCGTGGGAGCGAGCAGGCCCGTGAGCATCTTGATCGTGGTGGATTTTCCCGCGCCATTGGGCCCGAGAAAGCCGAAGAATTGCCCCGGCGCGACCCGGAGATTCACGTCATCGACGGCGACGAGCTGGCCGAAGCGGCGCGTCAAGTGCTCGGTGGCGATGGCGGGCGCGTCCATCGGAGTCCAGCGACTCTAGCACAGCCTGTGCAAGTGCAGGACGAGAAAGCCCGACGAGGTCCACGTCCGCTTGCCAGGAATATTTGCGAGCGCTGGTGCGCCGCCGAAAGTTTTCGCTGAAGGATGGCGGAGGGGGTGGGATTCGAACCCACGAGACCCTTGCGGGCCTAACGGTTTTCAAGACCGCCGGTTTCAACCGCTCACCCACCCCTCCGAAATCGACGTCTCGGCACATTTTACCTTTTCGATCGCCTCTTGTGAAACTACGTGGATATCGGGAGTTTCAAATGAGAAGCCCTGGGAGCGACGCTCCCAGGGCTTGTAGTTTCAGTTCAACGACTCGCTAAACACGCGCGGATGGCGTTTTCCTCAACGCCAGTCCGAGCTGCTACCCACTATCGGCCGCCGCCACCACCGCCGAACAGGTCCGACATGACGGCGACATTCGGGTCGCAGGCGTGATTCAGGCACGGCAGCCCGAACCCAGCCTCGAGTGATTTCAACAGCGAGAAGCTATCGTAGAACGTGCCGCTTTGCACGCCGGGCCTGCTGTAGTTCGTCTGGACGGTTAGAACAACTCTGTTCTGGTTCTGCGGCGGGAACAGACCGTTCGGAGTCGTCGCAATGCCGCTGTAGTCGTTTTCGTCCCACACGATCACGATCGCATTGTGGCCTTCTTGCCAAACCGGGGAAGCCTGGATATCGGTGACGAGGCGCTGAATCGTGACGTCTCCCTGCTGAATCAGCCCCGGGTTCAGACCCTGCTGCGTTCCGGCGGTAAGAGTATCGTCGACGCCGTAATCGTAAGCGCAGAAGGCATCGGCGTTGCCCCGACCATGCTGGTCATCGCACTGGTTGGGCGCGATGAAGGCAAGGGACGGTACGTTTCCGGTCGCCAGGTCAGCCATAAGACCGTTCGGTCCGTCGAAGCCCACGACATTTGCCAGGGTGTTGTTCCGCAGATACCCCTGCTGAACACTTTTGAAGTAAGCGAAGGGATTGTGTTTCACGGCATACGCCTGCACGACGTTGCCCGAGGTCAGCGGTGAGAGCGTCGAGAAATCGGTCAGGTTGGTGGCCGTGCCGTTGCTGTAGTTGACGCCGAAGATCGAGCCCAAGGGCAGGCTTTCCTGATAGCTCTTCCAGCTTAGGCCGGCCCAGGCAAGTTGGTCTGCAATCGAGATGCCCGCGGTAGGCGCCGCCGGGACCGACCTAATGCCGTCGAAGTCGGCCAAGTAAGGAAACACCAAAACGCCGTCTACTACTCCGATTTCATTCCAGAAATCAACCGCGGGTGTGGCGGCGTCCGTGCCGAAACCGGCGATCGGACAGATCGTATCGGTTTCGTAGCTGACGGGCGGCGTAATCGGCGGGGTCACCTGGCTGCCGTTGTCATCGGCATTCACAATCCCGCTCGCGATATTCGGCGCGCAGGTCGTGCTCCCCCAATTCGGGGCGTTGTCACTGCGGATGCCAAAATTCGAGCCGCCGACGATCTCCAGGTAATTCGTCAGGCTCGGATGCCCAACGGCGAAATAGTTGGTTGCCAGGTTGACTTTCTTATTGGCGATCAAGCTGTTCAGGTACGGCTCATTGGGATTGTTGATCACCTGTCCGTAGCTGTGGTTCTCCATCATGATGACGAAAACGTGGTCCAGATGCGGAAAGCCCTTAGGACCACCCGGCCCTTGTGCCCCAGCCGTTCCTACCAGGGCTGCAACCAGCAGGCACAGAATTGCGGCTCTTTTTCCCATGCTGACGATCTCCTTTTCTGCGCAAGAATCGTTCGGGACGCTTGCGGGGGAGTCGTCCCGGAGGCAGGCATCCTAGGAGGCGCATGTTGCTGGAGCGTTACGCGCAGGCTTCGCTCCGTTGAAGTTCTCTCGGGGCTTTGCGGTGCTGGACTTGCGGGAGGCGCAGATTAGGCATCTCCCGACCAAGTGACGAACGGCCCAGCGTCAGGCCGCTAAGGGCAGTGTGATCAGCGAGAAGCAATGGTTCGGGAACGAGCGAATGCAGCGCGGAATTAGGACTCGCATGCCAAGCGGCGCGTGCCCACCTATCACCCAAATCGGCGATTTGGGTGGACAGCGGAGCGAAACCGTGTGATACTGTGAATGCGTTTGTTGCTCTTGTAAAACCTTTAGATTTGTTAGAGGGGCTGCAAGTCCACACTTGCGGCCCCTTTTTATTTGGGCTGAAGGCAGTGGGAAGGCACCAAATAGCTCAAATAGAAAAGAGAAACACAGTTGAAAGAACAAGGAACAGTAAAGTGGTTCAATGCGAGTAAGGGCTTTGGGTTCATCCAGCGCCAGTCCGGCGAGGACGTTTTCGTCCACTTCTCCGCGATTCAGGGAGATGGCTACAAGTCGCTGAACGACGGCCAAGCGGTTGAATTCGAAGTGACTCGCGGCCCCAAGGGCCTGCAGGCTGCAAACGTATCCAGTCTGTAGCTTCGAGAGCGGGCCCGCCGATGGCGGGTCCGCTCCACTTCGCTTAGAGCAGTTCTCCGGAGGCTTCGTGAAGGTTCTCCCAGAAGGCACGTACATCAAGCATTTCCAGTACGGTTTGGGCGTCATAACGGAATCGAACGTCGAGCGCACGTCCATCGATTTTGATCTTCACGGCATGAAGAAATTTGTCACCAGCATTGCGGTGGTCGAACTCGCGGAGGGAACGCCGCCCAAGCGGCGCCGGGCGAAGAGAACCAAGAAAGCAGCCGCCGTGGCGGCCGCGAATGGACCGGCCACAGGATCCAAGTGAGCCACGAAATCATCGTGCAGTTCGTCGGGTTCGAATCGAAGCCGTTGGTCCGCGAGTATACGTTCACGGTGCGGGAGGCCTCGACCGATCCGCGCGAGTTTACGCTGACGATTCCCAACCAGGCCTTCAACGAGCGCCGCGTGCGCTATCAGGATGCCCCGGATGTTTGTTCGCTCAAGCTTCGGCAGGAACTGGCTGCCAATGCCAATCATCCGCCCAACACGCACTACCGCGTGAGCGACGAAGAGCTGGAGGACTACCGCAGCGCCCACGCGCCGCGGACCACGCGATCTCCGTTTGGCCGCAAGGCAAGGGAAGAGTATTAGCGCGGGAAGACGTCTGCTCGATTCGTTTTCGAATTTCAAAGCAAGTCGTTTTGATATTGAGGGGAAACATGAAGAGTCTGTTTGTTGGCAACTTGAGTTTTCAGGCGACGGAAAGTGATCTGCGGGCGATGTTTGAGCCCTTCGGCCAAATCACGCGGATCCACATGGCAACGGACCGCGAGACGGGCCGGGCCCGCGGCTTTGCTTTTGTCGAAATGCCAAACGACGATGAGGCCAAGAAAGCCATCGCGGCACTCGACGGGAAAGAGTCCGGGGGCCGGAACATCAAGGTCAACGAAGCGCGCCCCAGGGGCGAGCGGACAGAGTTTCGCGGGCCCAGCCGAACTGGCGGGGGCGGGGGCGGCCGCCGCAGAGAGTCGTTCTCGACCGAGAACTATGGCGAATCCGCGCGCCAACCGCGCGAACCGCGCTGGTAAGCACAGAACTTCGAGGAGAGGCCGTGGCCGGAATCACATTTCAGAAACGTCAAAAGGAAATGAAGAGGCTGGAAAAACAGCGCATGAAGGCGGAGCGTCGCGCGCAGAGAAAACTCGAAAAGAGCGCGGCATCCGAAACTCCGGCGCAAAACGAGATCGCTCCAGCTGAGGGCGAAGCAGCCGATGCCGCGCCCGGCGAGACCGAGCCTCAAGAACAGGCTTAGTCATCCATCGTAATGAATCTGAACATCAAAGCGACCATGACATTCGGGAAGCCGCGAACGAAACAGGCAGAAACCGAATCGGCGGACGACGAGCACTATTCGCCGGCGTCAGAAAGAAACGGCGGACTGCCCGCCGATGAACTGAAAGGGAGAGGCCGGTTGATTCCTGCACAAGCGACCGGAATCGAATACCCGGTTCAGTTCGGAATCAAGTCGCCACCAGCCGGGCCGCAACACGGGCGCGGTTCAAAACCGACCCGCTGGGCGCGATGCTTTATTCGCCCCGCTCAGAAGAAAGTGTTCCCGGACGGACACTATTTCCTGCGCACGGAAGAAGGAAGAGTTCATCAACTGAAGGTGATTGACGGAGTGTGGCACTGCCTCGCTCTCGCCCTCTGAAATCGCTGTCCCTGCAAGTTCCCTCTGCGAATTGAATCGTCCAAGCTCGCTTCGCGACCGCGGTTACGTGCGTTTCTCAAGGAAAGAGATTTGATCTCAGCTTGAGGCGGCGCGCGCCGCGGCAAGTGTGCCTGAACTGCGCGCCTTTTCTTGCTCTTCGATTTTCTGCTGTGCGAGTTGCGGCTCAAAACAGCGGCGGCAGCGCGCCTCGTACATTCCGCTTGCGCCCACCACGATCAGTTCCTCCGATGCGACGATGCGCTGCGTGTGTACCGCCGGATTTCCGCAGCGCATGCAGATGGCGAGAAGTTTGGTGATTTCCTCGGCCACGGCGAGCAGGCGAGGCATCGGCTCGAAGGGACGCCCCATAAAATCGGTATCGAGTCCGGCGACGATCACGCGCTTGCCGAGTTCGGCGAGCCGCGCGCAATCGGCGACAATGGTTTCGCCCAGGAACTGCGCCTCGTCGATGCCGACTACTTCCGTGCGAGGCGCGACTTTCTCCAGAATTTCCGCACCGGAAGTGACAAGCGCGGAAGGAATTTCGAGGCCGGAGTGGGAGACGATGCCGTTTTTCGAGTAGCGCTGATCGATCACCGGCTTGAAAATTTGCACGCGCTGCTTGCCGATTTCGGCTCGCCGCAAGCGGCGAATCAGCTCCTCGCTTTTGCCCGAAAACATCGGTCCCACGATCACTTCGATCCAACCCATATTGCCCTTCACGATGTCCACGTCTTCGCCGCCTCCCAGCGGAAGACTATCACACCGCGTTCCGGATCGTACGCCGACATGTGAATCGACCGAATGGGAGCGACGCGCAAGATCGGCGCTGCGCGTTTGACACAGCGTGGTAACCTTCTGGCACGTAGGTCGCATTCCATGACTGCTCTGCACGGATGGGAGGGGCTATGCCGAGCGAGATCAAGATACAAGTGAACGAGCAGGTGCACAGCGTCGCGGCCGATCCGGACACGCCGCTGCTCTACGTGCTGATGAACGACCTGCAACTGCAAGGGCCGCGATTCGGATGCGGGCTGGCGCAGTGCGGTTCGTGTTCCGTTCTGCTGAACGGTGAAGAGATTCGCTCGTGCGTGACGCCGGTTTCGGCTGCGGCCGGCAAGTCGGTGACGACGCTCGAGGGCCTGCCCGCCTGGTACGCCAAGCAGAAAAAGCTCGCCAAAGCGCCAGCGCTCCATCCTGTGCAGCAGGCGCTGATCGACGAGCAGGCCGTTCAGTGCGGCTACTGCTTCAACGGTATGATCATCCAGGCTGCCGATTTACTTTCGAAAACACCGCAGCCCACCGAAACCCAGATTCGCACGGCCATGAACGGCCACTTGTGCCGCTGCGGCAGCTATCCGCGCGTGATCAAGGCGATTCGGCGCGCGTCCCGAGCAATGACGGCGGCGATGGAGAGCGGCGCGGCCGAGGAATTGGTCGCGCAGGGAGTGCATGCGGCGGAGGTGGCCCGGTGAGCGCCGCAAAGTCTGCTCCGCTGCTTTCGCAAAATCTCGCTCGCCGCGAGTTTCTGAAGGCCGGCGGCGCGCTCGTCATCGGCTTCAGCAGCGCAGGCGCAATCGGCGACGCGCTCTTCGCGCAGGACTCGACGGCCGCTCGCGGCGCCGGCGGCGGTCCGCCCGATCCCAAGCAGATCGACACATGGCTCGCGATCCATTCAGATAACACGGCGACCGTGTACATCGGCTACGTCGAACTCGGGCAAGGCTCGACGACCTCCCTTCTCCAAGTCTCCGCTGAAGAGCTCGATCTGGACATGAGCCAGGTCAGCACCGTGCGCCTCGATACGAACATTACCCCGAATCAGGGCGGCACGTACTCAAGTTCGTCGATTGCACGCGGCAGCCCGGCGATTCGCACCGCCGCTGCGGAAGCGCGGCAAGCGTTGCTCCAGATGGCGTCGAAGAAACTTGGCGCGCCCGTCGAGCGCCTGATCGTTTCCAAAGGCGTCGTGACCGTGGGAGGCATGGGCGGCGAAGCGCCGTCGGTCACCTACGGCGAGCTGATCGGCGACAAATTGTTTAATCTCGCGTTTAGCGGCACAGCGCCCGTGAAGCCCGTCTCGGATTACAAGCTCGTGGGCACGCGCCCGGTACGCAACGATATTCCGGACAAAGTGAGCGGAAAATATGTCTATCTGCAGCACCTGCGTCTGCCGGGGATGGTGCACGGTCGCGTCGTGCGGCCGCGCGGGCAGACGGCGTACGGCTCCGGCGCGAAAGTCGCGAGCCTCGATGAAAACTCGATCGCGCATATTCCCAACGCGCGCGTGGTGCGCAAAGGTGATTTCGTCGGCGTGGTCGCGGAGCGCGAATGGGACGCGGTCCGCGCGGCGCGCGACTTGAAGATCGCGTGGGACATTCCTCCCGTTTTGCCGACGAGCGAAGGGGTGTACGACGCCATGCGTGCGGAGAAAACCGGCGATCGCGTCGTGCTGCAGCGCGGAGACGTCGATGCTGCCGCAAGCGGCGCCGCGCACGTCGCAACCGGACACTACCGCGGGCCATATCAGGCGCACGCGCCATTCGGGCCAAACGGCGCGCTCGCCGACGTGAAGTCCGATTCGGCGCTGGTGATCTGCTCGACGCAGGATGTCTATGCGACGCGCAACACCCTCGCGGGCATTCTCGGGCTGCCGCCGCAAAAAGTGCGCGTGCAGTACTACGAAGGCTCGGGCACCTACGGCCATAGTTGCTACGACGATGTGGCGCAGGCCGCCGCGATCCTTTCGCAGCTCGTGGGCAAGCCCGTGCGGCTGCAGTTCATGCGATGGGACGAGCACGGCTGGGACCTCTACGGCCCCGCGCACGTGGGCGAACTGCGCGCCGCAGCCGACGCCAACGGCAAGATCGTCGCGTACCAATACGACGGCTGGCATCACAATTGGAGCGCCGTCGAAACCTCCGCGCAGCTCGCGCTCGGCACGCCCGCCGCCGAATGGCGCGACGGTGCGGCGCAGATGGTCAACCCGTCCGATTGCGGCGGGATGTACGACATCGCGAACGTGCGGCTCGTGAACCATCACGTGCCGGGAATGAATTACCTGCGCGGCGCGTGGCTGCGCTCGCCGCTCGATCTTTCGTTTTCGTTTGCATCGGAGCAGACGATCGACGACCTCGCGCGCAAGGCGGGTGTGGACGCCTACGAATTCCGCAAGCGGAACATCACCAGCGACCGCTGGATGGGCGTGCTCGATGCGGTCGCGAAGGCGTCCAAGTGGGCCGAGACGCCACGGCCGCCCGCTGCAAAACTTTCAAATGCCAAGATCGTCACCGGGCGCGGCATTGGCCTCGGCACGCATCTCACGTCTTACGGCGGCGCCGTCGTCGAAATCGAAGTGAATAAGGACACCGGCAAAGTGCGCGTGAAGCGGATGTATGGCGCGATCGACGCGGGCCTCGCCGTGAATCCTGCGTTCATCGAAAACCAGATCAGCGGTCAACTCGTGCAGACCGCGAGCCGGATGCTCCTCGAGGAAGTGAAGTTCAACAAGACCAACGTCACCAGCCTCGACTGGAACACCTATCCGATTCTGCGATTCGAGGAATGTCCGGAAGTCACGCCAATCGTCGTGCAGCGTCTCGATCAAAAATCCACCGGCGCGGGCGAGGAAGTCATGGCCGCCGCCGCGGGCGCCATCGCCTGCGCATTCTTCGACGCGACTGGCGTACACATGACGGAATTCCCCCTGACGCCCAAACGCGTCCTCGCCGCGCTCCATCGCGCCTGATTCAGCGCCTGCCGCGGACAACCGGGCCGCGGCACGCGGCATCTTTCATCAAGTAGCACGCAGACCAGCACTGCGACTGCTTGGATACTCGCAGCAGGCTGGTCCCCGCCCCCAGCTTTCCGGTATCCCAAATTCCACCCGGCCCTAAGGAGACACGATGAAACGCCTTTGGTTTGCCATCTTCCCTACAGCCCTTGTCTGCTTCTTTCTCACACCGCAAGCCTTTGCGCAGTCGCCGGCCATGCACGAAAGCGATCACGTGGAG
>Ga0335078_10011042_pt1 | contig 13383 bp, 10 predicted proteins | sample Lox_Sample_32_FD_206711 | JGI IMG/M metagenome (GOLD analysis project Ga0335078, IMG submission 206711) | Soil microbial communities from Loxahatchee National Wildlife Refuge, Florida, United States - Lox_Sample_3.2 | ecosystem: Environmental > Terrestrial > Soil > Wetlands | place: USA...
TCGCAGACGCTCGCTCGGCACCCTCTCCCGCAAGGGGAGAGGGGAAAGAAACGGTGCCCCCGCCTGGCACAGCAAAAAATATCTGCTGCGTCGGCGACGACGACCAGTCGATTTACGGCTGGCGCGGCGCCGAGGTCGACAACATCCTGCGCTTCGAGCACGACTTTCCCGGCGCCACCGTCATCCGGCTGGAGCGCAACTATCGCTCGACCGGCCACATTCTTGCCGCCGCCGCGCATCTAATCGCGCACAATGAAGGCCGCCTCGGCAAGACTTTGCGCACCGACGACGAGCTGGGCGAAAAAGTCTCCGTCACCGGCGCCTGGGATTCGGAAGAAGAGGCGCGCGCTATCGGCGAAGAGATCGAGCAGTTGCAGCGCCAAGATGAATCCGGCAAAGCCCACCCGCTCAACGAGATCGCCATTCTGGTGCGCGCCTCGTTTCAGATGCGCGAATTCGAGGACCGCTTCGTCACGCTGGGCCTGCCCTATCGCGTGATCGGCGGCCCGCGCTTTTATGAGCGCGCCGAGATCCGCGACGCGCTGGCTTATCTCCGGGTCATCAATTCGCCGGCCGACGATCTCGCCTTCGAGCGCATTGTCAACGTGCCGAAGCGCGGGCTGGGCGACGCCACCGTGCAACTTCTGCACGATCACGCGCGCAAGCGCCGCGTGCCGCTGACTGAAGCCGCGCGCGCCGTGATCGCGACCGACGAATTAAGGCCAAAACCGCGCGGCGCGCTGCGCGGCTTGCTCGACTCGCTCGACCGCTGGCGCGCCCAGCGCGACACGCTCGCCCACGCCGAGCTCGCCGAAACCGTGCTTGACGAGAGCGGCTACACCGAGATGTGGCAGAAGGACCGTTCCGCCGACGCCGCCGGCCGGCTGGAGAACCTCAAAGAGCTGGTCCGCTCCATGGAGGAGTTCGAGAACCTGCAGGGTTTTCTCGAACACATTTCGCTGGTGATGGACAACGAAAAGGCCGCTGCTGAGGACGCGGTGAGTATCATGACCTTGCACTCGGCCAAGGGCCTTGAGTTCGACACCGTGTTCCTGCCCGGCTGGGAGGAAGGCGTGTTTCCCAATCAGCGCACCCTCGACGAGACCGGCCGCGCCGGCCTGGAAGAGGAGCGCCGCCTCGCCCATGTCGGCATCACCCGTGCGCGGAAACGGGCGAAGATTTATTTCGCCACCAACCGGCGCATGCACGGGCTGTGGCAGACCAACATTCCCTCGCGTTTTCTGGACGAGCTGCCGGAAGACAATGTCGAGGTCACCGAGTCGCAAGGCGGCTTCGGCGGCTATGGCGGCTACGGCGCCTCGCGCTTCGACGCCACCACTTCGTTCGGCTCAAATTATTCGACCCCCGGCTGGCAGCGCGCCCAGCAAAAGCGCGACCGCGGTTTTTCTGACGACGACGGCGACACGTATTACGAGCCCGACGACGCAGCCGACTCTTCCTCCCTCTCCCCTGGTGGGAGAGGGAGGCCGCGCAACGCGGGGCCGGGTGAGGGGGAGTCTTCTTCCTCTCCCCGCTTTAAGGTCAGAGAGGGTGGTCCTTCGCGCAAACTGCCGCTGATCATCGAAGGCGAACTCGTCGCCAAATCGACCGGCACGGTGTCGGCCTTCTCGCGCGGCGACCGCGTGTTCCATCAGAAATTCGGCAACGGCAACGTCGTCGCCGTCGACGGCAACAAGCTGACCATTGCCTTCGACAAAGCCGGCGAGAAGCGCGTGGTGGATAGTTTCGTCGAGCGGGTGTAGGGCGGATTAGCAAAGCGTAATCCGCCGATGCGATGAATTGTCAAGCGAGACGGCGGGTTACGCCGCCGCGCGGCTAACCCGCCCTACGCGCCACTTGCCCCGCTCAGCCCGCAAGCTCCCGCGAGCAGCGGCCGCAGCAATGGCGCGTACGCGCGCCACCGCCCGACAGCCTGCCGATAGATCGGCTTGCGCACCTGGACCGCGCTTGCGGTGCGGTTGGGCCGTTGCGTGTTGTGAAACGCCAGGCATTGCGGCGCCCAGTCGAGGCCGCAATGCACAAGGATGCGCCGCGCCTGCCCTTCGAGATCGGCGACCACGTCCTCGTAGCGCACCTCAAGGATGCGATCGGCCGGTAAGACCTGACGCCAGTGCGCCATCAGCTGCTGATAATGGCGGTAATAGCGACCAAGCTCGCCGAGATCGTAAGTGTAATTGTGACTGGCGGTGAACAGCTTGGAAAAACACGACAGGCAGGTATCGGCCGGATCGCGGATGACGTGAATGATCGCCGCGTTCGGCAGCGCCAGATGAATGAGGCCGGCATATTTGAAATTTCCCGGCATTTTATCGACGACGCGCCGCGCCTTTGGAGCGAGCTTCTCGATTTCAGCCACGTAGCGCGCGCCAAGGGCGCAAAAATCCTCGCCGGTCATCTCGCGAACCGCTTCGGGAAAGACCGCGGCAGTGCCGCTTCGCGGCCGCATGCCCCCTGTCGCCCTCTCAAAATAATTCAGCTCGCCGGCGCCAAAGACGTGCGGGTGACTGGCGAGTATCTGCTCGATCAGCGTTGTGCCCGAGCGCGGCATGCCGATGACGAACACAGGGGCGGACGATGGATGTCCCGCGAATTGCCGCGCGCGTAAAAGTTCGGGCGTGAACACCGCGCGGATGCGATCGAAAGCCGCCAGCTCCGCCCGCTCGTTGTAGGTCACGTGCCGGCGCTTGAGCGCATTGCCCTCCTTCCAATGGGCAAAAGCCTTGGCGTGCTGGCCCAAATCGTCATAGGCCTTGCCCAGCGCGAAATGAAGTTCGGTGCGCGCGTCGGCTGACAGTTGCGCGGCGTTCTGCGCGATTTGCTCCAGCGTAACAAGGCGGCGATCGCCGGCGGTATAAGGCTCCAATTCGCCCAGATAATAACGGTGCTTGACGTTGCGCGGCGCCAAACTTACGGCGCGCTCAAGCGCCGCACGGCTTTGCGGCAGCCGGCCAAGCTCCATCAACACCGCGCCGAGATTGCCATGCGCCGCAGCGAAGTCAGGCTGCAGCGCGATGGCGCGGCGATACGCGGCTTCCGCCTCCACAAGCTTGCCTTGGTCGTTCAACGCGGCGCCGAGATTGGCATGCGCCGCCGCCAGGCCCGGTTTTAGTTTAATAGCTTGACGGTGCGCGGTGACGGCCTCTTCCGGCAGGCCCTTGTCGCGCAACGCGGCGCCGAGGTTGGTGAGCGCCTCGGCGAAATCGGGCTGGATGTCGATCGCCGCGCGATACGCCTCGATAGCGTCGTCCAAACGGCCGTACTCGTGCAGCAGGGCGCCGAGATTGAAGCGGTACAAAGCGGCGCGCGGTTGCAGCTCGACCGCCCGGCGGAAGGCGGCAATCGCTTCGCCGATCTTGCCCTCGGCGCGAAGCGCAATGCCGCGGTCCGAGTGAAGGTCGGCGCTGCCCGAGACAAGTCCGCCGGCCAGCGATCCGCCGGCCGCTGCGGCTGTCGCAGCCGCCGCAACGGATGCGGCCGCGATCCCCGCGTCGGGGGTCGCGCGCTGAAGCTTCGCGGCGGCGCGGCGCTGGTGGCGATTCATCCGCTTGCCCGGCCCTCGTGCATTGGCCTGCGACAAGTAGTGCCAACCAAAGATTATCCATGTGTTAACTGTAGAATCTTTGGTTGCAAACGCACGGGTTGTTGGGGTGAGAACGCGACGGTCTCGCCCATCGTGATGTGAGAGGGTAGAACAAAACGGTCCGGTTTTTTTGTCGTTAAGAGCTGCGGAAACGCTAGAACAGCCCGATGCCGAGGAACGGCAGCAGCCGCTCGAGGATCGAGGCAAGGCAGATCAGCACGACCAGGATCTTGAGGAGATTCGCCAGCCGGCGATCGCGAATGAACCGGTCGATGACCCAGAACAGGATCGCACCGACCACGATGGTGATCAGGATGTGAATGAGAAGCAAAAGCACGGTGAACCCCCCAGAGAATTCGAAAGCGAGAATTCAGCCATAGAGCTTAATCGGCTTTGGCCCGTTGACCAAGACGCGGCGAACCGGCGGCTTTGCGCCGGGGGCAGGTTTTGCACCGCGCCAGGCGGACCCGCGATTTGCACACCGCGGCATCCATGCCGCGCAATTTGCCATGGATGTCCGCGCCGCCTTTGGCTACGATTGTCCCGCCAACCCGCTGGAGGGCTCATGCGCAAGGTTGCCGCCATAGTTCTTTTGATCGCGGCCTGTTCCGCGCCGAATGCGGTCAACGCCGACGGAATGAACGTGAAGCACCGGACCCATATATCGCGCGGCTGCGGCTTTGGTGGCCACATCTACCGCGAAGGCGAATTCTGCGCGCTCGAATGCCACTTCGCGTCGTGCACCACGCAAACCTGCCATCACGGGCGCTGGGTGATCCCGCCGGCCACCTGCCCGGCTGGCTTCGGCTGCCCGCAATTTTGCTGAACCGGCGGCGGCTTTTTGTCGATCGCCATCCGTGCCGCGGCGCCCGGCGGCGAGAGTACCGAAGCTCGGAACCGGATAGCGGCATCGCCTCTTGAAAGAGAAAGTGCATCCGCGGGACGCGCGTCATGATTCGCAAGCTCACGTCCGGAAAATACCGGCTCTATTCGCGCAAAGTGAATCCGAAGACCGGCAAGCGCCGCAACCTCGGCACGTTCTCGAGCCGCGCCGCAGCGGAGAAGCACGAGCGCGCGGTGCAGTATTTCAAGCGGCATTAAGGTCACCCGCCGTAAGGGCTTGGTCATCATTGCGAAAAGCAAAGCGACGAAGCAATCCAGTGACCGTCAGCCAAAGGCTGGATTGCTTCGCTATCGCTCGCAATGACGAGGTGGGACTTTATCGGCCACGCCTTCCCGCCATATTTCATTCAACCTTTCGCCCCGCCGGTAAAGCATCGTTGCGCTACGTAGCGATGCGCTCTTGATTGAACCAATCGCGCGCGCGAGACTTCTTAGAGCAGAGGCGATTGCTGCAACTGCGAAATCGGGTGTCTGTGCATGCGTTCAGTTCACATGCTTCCCGCCGCTTTCGGCGCGCTTATCCTGGCCGCGTTCGCCGCGCCGGCGCAGGCCGAGATCGTCGTCAATATCGACAAGAATACGCAAACCATGACGGTCGCGGTCGACGGCGCGCAACGCTACGTCTGGCCGGTATCGACCGGCCGGCCGGGCTACGACACGCCGAACGGCACGTTTCGGCCGAACCGCATGGACGCCGACCATTTGTCGCAGGAGTGGGACAATGCGCCGATGCCGCACGCCATCTTCTTCGACATGAACGGGCATGCCATCCACGGCTTCTTCGACGTCAAGCACCTCGGCATTCCGGTGTCGCACGGCTGCGTGCGCATCGCGCCGGATCACGCCACGACGCTGTTCAATCTCGTCGGCAGCGAAGGCATGAAGGCGACGACGGTCGTCGTCTCGGGCCGCACGCCGAGCGGACGCATGCCGGAAGTGGCGCGGCGTCAGGTCGCCCCGGGAGATGCGGGCGGCCAGCCGATGCAGATCGTACCGGATTACCCGGAGCAGGCGCCGTCGGAGTATGCGTATGGTCAGCAGCCTGGCTACGCGCAAGCGCAGGTGCCGCCCGGCTATCCGCCACCTCCCCCGGCCGCGCCCTATGACACGCAAGCCTATTATCGGCAGGCGCAGCCTTACGGACAGCAGGGTTATTACCGCCAGCCGGTGCAGCCGCCGCCCTCGCAGCAGTTTTATCTATTCCAGCAGTGAGCTTTAGGCGGCGGCGCGGTGCATGGAGGCGCCGTCGCGGACGCCGGTGATCGCCTTGATCGATTTTTCGATCGCGATCCATAGCCGTGCCATTTCGTTGGCCGCTGCCGAGTCTGCCGCGTATTCCTTGGCCCCCGCGCCCTCGGCCAAAGCCAGCGAGAAATTCGCCCGCTGCGTGACTTGCCCGCCCCAAACCGGAATGCCGAGATCAAGAAGGTTTTCGCGCGCGTAGGTGACCATGGGCGATTCGACGTCCTGACGGCGCGGCGGCGCCGCATTGATCACCACCGCGTAGGGTTTGCGCATTTTGCGGGCGAAGGCCACGGTCTCCTTGACCGCTTCGATGTCGAACACGCTCGGACGGCACGGCACGACCAGCAGCGTCGCCGTGCGTATTGCTTCGGCGACGCTCGCCGCCATAGTCGGCGGCGTATCGATCAGCACCCATTCGACGCCCTCGCGCTTTGCCGCTTTGACGATGTCGGCGACGCCGCGTTGCCCGGCTTTCAGCGGCAAACTTTCGGCGTTGCGCAGTTTGTGCCACAGCGTCAGCGACCCCTGCGGATCGGCGTCGACAAGCAAACAGTTACGCGACGGCTTGTGCGCGTGCGCGGCGAGATGCGCCGCCAGCGTACTCTTGCCCGATCCACCCTTGCGCGAGGCGAACACCAGCACGTTCATGCCGATCTCCCAAGTTTTTAGCCGACCCGCGGCGCGATTTAGAATCAGCGCCAGCATAGCAAATCCGGCGTGCGGTTTTGCGCACCGGGGCGAACGCCACCGCGGAACGCGTTCGCAGGCTGAGAATTTCGGCGACGGGACCGACTTATCGAGCTGAAAGCAAACGCGCCCACGCTGCTACGGCATGTCGAAGCCCGGCGGAAAAACCTGTGGACAAGTTGGCCGCTTTGCTTTGGATAAGCCCAAGCAAAACCGGTGGATCGTCGCGCGGAAAACTCTTGTTCGGCGCGAACCTTGGCACAGGCGCACGGGCATTGTTAACAGCGTGCATGCATCCTAAAAAGTCAGGCGGCTAAGGGTGTTGCACGCCCCGTCCCGCGCCGCCGCGACCCACGTTGGCCGCCTCACAATCGCGGAACAAGCTGCGCATAAGATCGCGGCGGAGCTAGCCGAGCGGCTTGCCGACGACAATGTAGCGGTGAGCATCTGCGAAACCGGCAAGAGTACGTCCGCGCTTGCCCTTTATTTCCAAAACGCGCGCGACAAGGAAAAGGTGCGCGCGGCAATCGTCGCAGCGGCCGGCCGCAAGGCCGCCGGGACCTTGCACTTTTCCCGGATCGCCGCCGCGGACTGGGTCGGCGAAAGCCTGCAAGGCCTGGCACCGGTCGAAGCCGGACGTTTTCTGGTGCACGGCGCGCACGATCGCGGCCGTGTTCCGATCAACCGCGTCGGCATTGAAATCGAGGCGGCGCTGGCGTTCGGCAGCGGCCATCACGGAACCACGCGCGGTTGTTTGCTCGCACTTCACCGGATGAGCAAATTGCTGCGCAAGCCGCGCATTCGCGCGCGGCAAACAATTAAAGGCGGGCTTCCGCGCATCCTCGACATCGGTACCGGCAGCGGCGTACTCGCCATCGCCGCGGCACGGATGCTTCATCAACGCGTCATCGCCACCGATATAGATCCCGACGCGGTCTCGGTCGCGCGCGCCAATGTGCGGTCAAACCGAACGGCGGCGCTGGTGCGGGTGGCGAAAGCAAACGGCGTCTCCGCGCCCGGCTTAGGAGCGGCGACGCGCTTCAATGTCATATTCGCCAATCTTCTGCTGCAGCCGCTGCTGCGACTAGCCGCGCCGCTGCGGCGCCGGATTGCGCCCGGCGGCCGGATTGTGCTTTCAGGTCTGTTGCGCGCGCAGGCCAATGCTGCGATCGCGGCTTATCGTCCGCTCGCGCTCGAAAGCCGCATCGAGCTTGACGGCTGGGTGACGCTCGTTCTGGTACGGCGGCGTTTTTTGTTAACCAGGCCACCTGACCGTCCTTGGCAAATCCGGATTCCCCTTTCCGGCGTCATGCTCTAGATTGCCTTAAATGTTTGAGGCGCAATTCCAGTCGTTCGAAGATCGCACCGACCGCGGCGAGACGGCTTCGCGAATAGCGGCGCTGCGTGCGCAGCTGAAACTGCGCGGGCTCGACGGCTTCATCGTGCCGCGGGCCGACCGTTTCCAGAACGAATACGTGCCGCCTTGCGCCGAGCGCCTCGCTTGGCTCACCGGCTTCACCGGATCCGCGGGCCTTGCCATTGTGCTCGCCGATCGCGCCATCATTTTCGTCGATGGCCGATACCAGGTTCAGGTAAGGGAGGAGATCGATAGGGCAATTTTCAGCATCGAGCATTTGATCGAGCGGCCGCCGCCGGCCTGGATCGAAACCAATGTCGGCGCGGGGACACGGCTTGGCTATTCGCCATGGCTGCACACTGTCGAAGGCGCCGAGCGGCTCGCCAAGGCCTGTGCGGCCGCCGACGCGCGACTGGTTCCCGTTGAGGACAATCCGATCGACGCCATCTGGACCGACCGGCCGCATCCGCCGCTCGGGCCGGTAGTACCGCACGACATCCGTTACGCCGGCGAAGACGTGCCGTCGAAAATCGAGCGCGTGCGCGCCGAGGTTCAGAAGCTTTCCGGCGACGCGCTTCTGGTCGCCGATCCGCAGGCGATCTCGTGGCTGTTCAACATCCGCGGCAGCGACATTGCCCACACTCCGGTGGTGCTCGCTTTCGCCATCGTGCCGAAGGAAGGCCGGCCGGTTTTGTTCGTCGATCTGCGCAAACTCGGCAACGGCATGCGCCAGCGCCTCGAAGAGGTCGCCGACGTGCGGCCGAACGCGGCATTCGAGCGCGATCTCGCCACTTTCGGCAAAGAGAAGCGCACCCTGCGGCTTGATCCGTCGAGCTGCCCTGAGGCGATCGCGCGCTTGATCGTCGACAATGGCGGCCAAATCGTCCGCGGGCCGGATCCGATCGCGCCGATGAAGGCGGTGAAAAACTCGGTCGAGATTGCCGGCGCCCGCGCCGCGCATCAACGCGACGGCGTGGCGGTGACCCGCTTCTTGGCCTGGTTCGATCGGCAAGCGCCGCGCGGCCAATTGACCGAAATCGACGCCGTCGAGGCGATCGAAAGCTTCCGCCGCGAGACCGGCCTGCTCAAGGACGTGTCGTTTCCGACCATCGCCGCCGCCGGCCCGAATGCCGCAATCGTACATTACCGCGTCACCCGCAAAAGCAACCGCCGGGTCGAGCCGGGCGAGCTGTTTCTGCTCGATTCCGGCGGACAGTACGAGGACGGCACGACCGACATCACGCGAACCATCGCGGTCGGAACGCCCTCCTCCGAGATACGGCAGAATTTTACCCGCGTGCTCAAAGGTCATATCGCCGTCGCCCGCATGGTGTTCCCGGACGGCACCACCGGCGCGCAGCTCGATTCGTTTGCGCGCCAGTTTCTTTGGCAGGCCGGGCTCGATTTCGATCACGGCACCGGTCACGGCGTCGGCAGTTATTTATCCGTGCATGAGGGACCCGCGCGTATTTCCAAGCTCGGCGCGGTGCCGCTCAAGCGCGGCATGATCCTCTCCAACGAACCCGGCTATTATCGCGCGAACGCTTACGGCATCCGGCTGGAAAATTTGATTCTGGTGACGGAAGCGCCCGCGGTGGCGGAAGCGGAAAAGCCGGTCAATGCCTTCGAGACCCTGACGCTGGCGCCAATCGATATGCGTCTGATCGAGCCGGGTATGCTGACCGCCGAGGAGACGTTATGGCTCGACGCTTATCACTCGCGCGTGCGCGAATTGATCGCGCCGCTCGTCGACTTGTCGACCCGCGCCTGGCTGCTCGCGGCGACAATTCCGCCCGAACGGCGCTGAAAAGCGCCATTTAAACTCCCCTTCGCCCGCGTGTCGCGGACTCGGCGCACGGATCCTTGTGCATTTGCCAAGAAGTTAACGAATGCGTGCCCGCATGCATCTCGTGGATGATGAAACCAGAATGGAACTTTCGCGCCACCCCGCCGTTTGTTCACGCGGGTTGGACTTTGATGGCTCGTGATCGTTTCGGAGGTCGCTTCCGAACCGGAGCCAAGGAGCGAGGAAGGAACATGTTGGGCACTATTCTGATCATCATTCTCATTCTGCTGCTCGTCGGCGCATTGCCGACGTGGCCGTACAGCACCGGCTGGGGCTATTACCCCGGCGGAGGCCTCGGCCTCATCCTGATTATCGTGATCATATTAGTCTTGGTCGGCAGAATTTAGCGGCGCCGAGGTTGTTTGAGTGAGACCGACGAAGCGAGGGCGATCCAAGCGGGCGTGTCAGCTCGCAAGGCTCACCCTCGCTTGGCTGCGTTTTAGGGCCTGAAGCTGCATTTCAGCTTCAACGAATGAGCTTTGCCCATTCTTCTTCCGTGAGCACGCGGACGCCGAATTTTTTGGCGTCCGTAAGCTTCGAGCCGGCACCGGGACCGGCCACCACATAGTCGGTCTTTTTCGAAACCGAGCCGGAGACTTTGGCGCCGAGCCGCTCCGCGGCAGCCTTCGCCTCGTCGCGCGTCGTCTTCTCCAGCGTGCCGGTGAAGACCACGGTTTTGCCGGCAACCGCCGAATCGGCGCGCGGCTTTTCGGCGTCGAGAATGTCCACCTGCGCCGCCAGCCGCTCGATCCGCCGCCGGTTGTGCGGCTCGGCAAAATATTCGCGTAAGCTCTCGATTACCGTGTCGCCGATCTGACCGAGCGCGTCCATGTCCTGCCTGGTCTCGTCATCGCCCTTGGCGAGCTTGAGGCAAGCATCGTGGAAGGCCTGCCAGGTGCCGTAGCCGCGCGCCAGCGCCACCGCTGTGGTTTCGCCGACGTGGCGAATGCCGAGTGCATAAATGAATCGTTCGAGCGCAATCTCGCGCCGCGCATCGATGGCGTTGAACAGATTGCGCACGGAGGTTGCGCCGAAGCCTTCGACCTCCTCGAGGCGAATTTTTTCGCCCGTTCCCTTTAGCGTCAGTTTACCGTTGCGCTCCTGCAGCGTGAAAATATCGGCCGGCTCGTTGAGCCAACCCTGCTCGTGGAAAAATTCGATCTGCTTCTCACCCAAACCGTCGATATCGAAGGCGCGCCGCGACACGAAATGCTTGAGGTGCTCGACAACGTAAAACGGGCAGGCGAATTCGCCGCTGCAGCGGGCAACCGCGCCCTCTTCGCCGGCCGCCGTTTGATCACGGACTACTTCGGTATGCAAAGGACACGGGCATTTGTCCGGAAACTGATACGGCTTCGCGCTGCGAGACCGTCTTTCCGTTACGACTCCGAGTACTTGTGGGATGACGTCGCCGGCGCGCTGAATACGGACGGTATCGCCGATCCGGACGTCGAGACGCTCGATCTCGTCGGGGTTATGCAACGTCGCGTTCTGTACCACGACGCCGCCAACCGTTACCGGCTCGAGCTTGGCAACTGGAGTAAGCGCGCCAGTACGGCCGACTTGAATCTCGATATCCTTGACAATTGTGGTCGCCTGCTCCGCCGGAAATTTGTGCGCAATCGCCCAACGGGGCGATCGTGAGACAAAACCGAGGCGCTCTTGCCAATCGAGGCGATCAACTTTGTAGACGACGCCGTCAATGTCGTAATCGAGCGTGGCCCGCGCCTCTTCGATCTGGCGATGAAATTGCAAGAGCGCGTCGACCGAACGGCACATTTTGGTCAGCGGGTTGGTCTTGAAACCACAGCGCTCGACCCATTTGATCATGCCGGATTGCGTCTCGGCCGGCATCTCACTCATCTCGCCCCAGGCATAAGCGAAGAAGCCGAGCGGCCGCGATGCGGTAATCGCCGGGTCTTTCTGTCGCAACGATCCCGCAGCGGAATTGCGCGGATTGGCGAAAATCTGCCCGCCGGTTTCGGCCTGGCGCTTGTTCAGCGCCAGAAATGCGTGCTTGGTCATATACACTTCGCCGCGCACTTCGCACACGGCCGGCACGCCCCTGCCCTCGAGCGTGTGCGGAATGTCTTCGAGCGTCCTGATGTTGGCGGTGACGTCCTCGCCTTCGGCGCCATCGCCGCGCGTTGCCGCGGTCACGAGTTCGCCCCGCTCATAGCGCAGCGACATCGACAGGCCGTCGATCTTGGGTTCGGCGGAAAAATCGATCTTGTCGTCAGGAAGCTTCAGGAAGCGCACGATGCGGCCGACGAAATCGACCACGTCCTCTTCGGCAAAGGCGTTGTCGAGCGACAGCATCGGCACCGCATGCCGCACCTTCTTGAACCGGCCTGACGGCGTGGCGCCGACCTTCTGCGACGGCGATTCCGCGGAGACCAGTTCCGGAAATCGCTTTTCGATCGCGTTGAAGCGCTGGCGCAGCGCGTCGTATTCCGCGTCCGAGATGCTCGGCGCGTCCTGCTGGTAGTAGCGTTTGTCGTGGCCTTCGAGCTCCAGCGCCAGCCGCATATGCTCGACCTTGCCCTGCGCCTTGGTGAGGTCGGCGACGTCGGGGAGTTTTTTGGCTTTCGCGGCTTTGGCCATGGCGACGAAGTCAGGCCGTGGCGGCGCGGAGCAGCCGCTCCGCCGCCGCCCTCGCTTCCGCAGTGATCTCGGCGCCGGCAAGCATGCGGGCGATTTCCTCGCGTCGGTGGTCGGCGGCCAGCGCGTTGACGCGGGTGGCGACGCGCTTGCCCTTGTCGAGCGAATCCTTGGAGATCAGGAGATGCTGGCTGGCGCGGGCCGCGACCTGCGGCGCATGCGTCACTGCCATCACCTGCACCTTGCCTGCGAGCCGCGAAAGCCGCGCGCCGATCGCATCCGCGACCGCGCCGCCGACGCCGGTATCGATTTCATCGAAAACGAGCGTCGGCGCCGAGCCCCGGTCGGACAGGACGACCTTCAACGCAAGGAGAAAGCGCGACAGCTCGCCACCGGAGGCAACCTTCATCAGCGGACCCGGCCTTGTGCCGGGATTGGTCTGGACCCAGAACTCGATGCGGTCGAAGCCCTGAGGTCCCGCTGAGCCTGGATCGCTTTCGACCTGTGTCGTGAACGTCGCGCGCTCGAGCTTCAGCGGCGGCAGTTCCCCGTTCACCGCCTTGTCGAGCTTCAGCGCGGATTTTTCGCGCGCGGCGGAAAGTTTTCTAGCGGCAGACGTGTAGCGCTGGTCAGCCTCCCCGGCCGCGGCCTCAAGCTTCTTGAGCTGTTCTGCGCCGGCATCGATCAGCGCCACATCGGAGGCGTATTTGGCGGCGAGCGCCGCCAACCCGTCGACGGGCGTCGAATATTTGCGCGAAGCGGCGCGCAGCGCGAACAACCGCTCCTCGATGCGCTCCAGCTCGGCCGGATCGAAATCGGCCGCGACAAGCGCTGCGGCCAGGTGCTGGTCGGCCTCTTCCAGCGCATTGATCGCCGTGTCGATCGCCTTCACGGCGGGCTCGACCAAAGCGGGCGCGTTTGCCGCGCGCCGTTCCAGCCGCCGCACGGCTGCGGACAGAGCCGCGACCGGCGAATGATCGCCACTGACCGCATCCTGCGCCTCGCGCAGATCGGCCGCGATCTTCTCGCCGGCCATCATCACGGTGCGCCGCTCGGCAAGCTGGGTCTCCTCGCCGTCCTTCGGCGCCAGCGTCTTCAACTCGTCGGAGGCATGGCGCAGATAATCCGCCTCGCGCGCGGCGC
>Ga0335078_10011043_pt1 | contig 13382 bp, 13 predicted proteins | sample Lox_Sample_32_FD_206711 | JGI IMG/M metagenome (GOLD analysis project Ga0335078, IMG submission 206711) | Soil microbial communities from Loxahatchee National Wildlife Refuge, Florida, United States - Lox_Sample_3.2 | ecosystem: Environmental > Terrestrial > Soil > Wetlands | place: USA...
ATTCTCATCATCATTACCGGATTACTTACCCAGCGCATGACACCGCAGGCGGGCATGGATCCGTCGCAGCAGAAGATGATGAACGTGGTGATGCCGGTGATGTTCGGATTCATCAGTTATCGCCTGGCCGCCGGCCTCTGCCTCTACTGGACCGAAAGCAGCTTAATCGCCATCGTGCAACAGGCGATCATGAACAAAACCAGTCTGGGCCGCGAAATGCGCGAAATGGCGCTGAAGCGGGCGCGGAAGAAAGAGAAGAAATAAGCTCTTTGCCATTAGCTTTTGGCTGTTAGCTTGAAACCTCAAGCCCCCACAGCCAAAAGCCAAGAGCTAAGAGCCAAGAGTTTTTTTATGCCCATCCCCGACAAAATCGCCGCCGCGAAGAAGATCAATGAACTGCTGCAGGGTATCGTCACCCACGGAGGCCTTCGCCTCAAATACCGCATCACCGTCGATCCACCGCTGCCCGAGGAACGCGATTGGGAGCGCCCGGAAATTCTGGTCGAACTCGTCGGCCCCGATTCTACGTTGCTGCTGGAGCGCGGTGGCGAGTTACTGCGCGCCATCGAACTGCTGGCCATCGAAGCGCTGCGCCTGCCCGGCAACGAGCACGAGAAAGTTTGCTTCGATTGCATGAACCAGCGCAAGCTGCGGCTGGAAGAACTTCGCATGGCCGCGAGCGTCGCCGCCGAACGGGTCCGAAGTAGCGGCACGCCCTACGAGTTTGCACCCATGTCCTCGCGCGAACGCCGCATCGTCCACTTGGCGCTGCGCGACCACGGCGACCTGCACACCGAGAGCCAGGGCGAAGGTTCACGGCGCTGTTTGGTGGTGTATCCCAAGGATTACAAAGCTGCCAGCCGACCGGCGCGCAAAACGCTGCCGTGATTCCATAACGCGGTGAACCTCGACGACACCATCGTCGCCATTGCCACTCCACCCGGACGCGGCGGCATCGGCGTAGTGCGCATCGCAGGGCCGGAAGCCAGGAGCATCGCGTTGCCCATGCTGCGCCTGAAGCACGATCTCGAGTCAGGCCGCGCCGTCTTCGCAGAGCTGATCGAACCCACCACCGCTCGCGTAGGGACAGCCGCCCCCGGCCGCCCAGCGGAGCACAGCTCCGCAGGGCGCATCGATGAAGTCGTCGTCACCTACTTCGCGAAACCCCACTCCTACACCACCGACGACATCCTGGAAATCTCCGCCCACGGATCGCCGGTCGTTCTGCGCCACATCGTCGAACTGGCCCTTGCCCGTGGCGCGCGTCTGGCCGAGCCCGGCGAATTCACCATGCGCGCATTCGTTAACGGACGCATCGATCTGACCCAGGCCGAAGCCGTCCGCGACCTCATCGATTCTCAAACTCTTTATCAAGCCAAAGTGGCAGCGCAACAACTTGAAGGCGCGTTGTCGCGGCGCCTGCAACCGGTCAAGCAAAATCTGGTCGAGCTCATTGCCACTCTCGAGGCGGGAATCGATTTCGCCGAGGACGACATTTCCGTTCTGCCCGGCGATCAAATTAATCAGCGGGTCGCCACCATTCGCAGACCCCTCGAAGAACTGGCCGCATCGTTCGCCTTCGGCAAAATCGTCCACGAAGGTTTCACCCTCGCCATCGTGGGCCGCCCCAACGTCGGCAAGTCCAGCCTCTTTAATTGCCTGGTCGAACGAGATCGCGCCATTGTGACAAGCACTCCAGGCACCACCCGCGATTTGGTGACGGAAACCGTCGCCATCGGCGGCATTCCGGTCAAGTTGGTGGACACTGCCGGAATTCGTCGCGCTCTCGACGAGGCCGAAAGCATCGGCATTCGCAAATCCATGGAGGCGCTGGCAGACGCCGATCTGGCGTTGATTGTGCTCGATGCTTCTCAGTCCCTCGCAGTAGAAGATCGGGAACTGCTCGGGCAGGTGGAAGGCCGATCCGCAATCGTGGTCGGGAACAAGTGCGATTTATCCAGTTCCGAGTTTTCGGTTCCCGGTTCTCAGTTACCGCAGGTGCGAACTTCTGCCGTGACCGGCGAAGGAATCGCAGAGCTGAGAAGCGAGATTCTAAGGCATGTCGGCGGAGAGAGTGGCATGCAGACTGAAGCCGGATTTCTCACCAACGTCCGCCATCAAAACCTGGTGGGCCAGTCGGTTTCCGCACTAGACGCGGCTACGGCCGCGGTCGAGAATCGCATCCCGCACGAGATGCTTCTGCTGGATCTCTACAACGCCCTGCGGCCGCTGGACGAAATCACCGGCGCGACCACGAATGACGACATCCTGAATCTCATCTTCAGCAAATTTTGCATCGGGAAGTAAATTACTTGGACAGCGCTCCCAGCGCGCCCCGGAACATTTCTTCGAACGATCCATCCTTGCCATTCTTGGCAAAGGTGGTTACGGCTTTCTCCGCGGCCGCGCGCTGATAACCGAGATTTACCAAAGCCGACAACACATCTTCCTCGACAACGGTGAGCTGAGGGATTGCAGTTACTGCGTCCGCGCCTTGCGGCGGCAGTTTGTCGCGGAGTTCCAGCACCATGCGCTCGGCGGTTTTCTTTCCGATGCCGGGAATGCGGGTCAAGCGAGCGACATCGTTGCCGCGAATTGCCGCAATCATCTCATCCGCCGCCATTCCGCTCAGGATGGTGATCGCCAGCTTGGGACCGATGCCGCTTACCGTAATCAACTTCTCGAAGAGTTTCTTTTCCGCTGGCCGCAGGAAGCCATACAGCGCGATCAAGTCCTCGCGCACATGAGTGTAAATGTGCAGCGTAACCTCGCTGCCCAGACCGGGCAGGTCAGAAAACGTCGGCACGCTGATGGTCACGTCGTAGCCTACGCCGCCAGTCTCCACAATAGCCTGGTTAGGATGCTTGTCGAGCAATCGTCCGCGGAGATGAGCAATCATGATTTTGTCCGTGTGGGGACGGCGCCCTCGCTCGTCCAAGCGGAGCAAAGCTCCGCAGCCGCACTAGAACAACGAACTCTGTCGCCGGTTCGGCGTGATCCCGAAATGCTCGTAGGCAAGCTGAGTCGCGACTCGCCCGCGCGGGGTACGGTTCAGGAACCCGATCTGAATCAGAAATGGCTCGTAGATTTCTTCGATAGCATCGGCTTCTTCTGCCAACGCCGCTGCCAGCGTATTCACTCCCACCGGGCCGCCTTGATACTTTTCGATTATCGTCAGCAGCAGCTTGCGATCGACCTCATCGAATCCGTAGCGATCTACTTCCAGCATCTGCAGCGCCGCTTGCGCCGTGGGCAGATCAATCTTCCCCGCGCCCCGGACCTGAGCGTAGTCGCGCACTCGCCGAAGCAAGCGATTGGCAATGCGCGGCGTGCCCCGCGAGCGGCTGGCAATTTCGAGCGCACCCGGCTTGTCGATCTGTACGCCGAGAATATCCGCCGACCGTTCGACGATAATCTGCAAATCCTCGTGACTGTAGAATTCCAGCCGCAGCACGATGCCGAAGCGCGAGCGCAACGGCGAAGACAGCAATCCGGCGCGAGTCGTCGCCCCGATGAAGGTGAACGGCTTCACATCCATGGTGTGGGTGCGCGCCGCCGGCCCCTGGCCAATCATGATGTCGAGCTTGTAATCTTCCAGCGCCGAATAGAGCAGCTCCTCCAGCGTGGGTTGCAGCCGGTGCACTTCGTCGATAAATAAAACCTGCTTCTCGCGCAGGTTGGTCAGAATCGCGGTCAAGTCACCTTTAATCTGCAGCGTCGGACCGGAAGTCTGCTGAAACGGCACTCCCAGTTCGTTGGCGATGATCGTTGCCAGCGTGGTCTTCCCCAGGCCCGGGGGCCCGTAGAGCAGCACATGGTCCAGCGCTTCGCCGCGAGATCGCGTCGCCTCAATTGCCACCGCCAGATTCTCTTTGACCTTGGATTGCCCGATGAACTCTGCCAACCGTTGCGGCCGCAGCTTCAGCTCAAACGAAGAATCATCCTCAACCGGCGCCGCCGAGACAATACGCTCCCGGTCCTGCGGAAGTTTGGGCGTGTTGCGGAGGGTAGCCACTGGCGCGATAGTACCACGACCTATGTGGGGGTCGGAACCCGCAACTGGAGCATCGAATCACGATATGGGCTACGACTGTGGCTCCCGCCCGTAATTGCCTCGTCATTGCTCCGGGCGTTTAACTCCACGCTAGTCACAGCTCACAAAATCCTTGCCAGCTGCGCCAGCACTGTATCGCCGTAAGCCGGATCTTTGATGGCGAACTCGCCCTTGTGAGCCGCCGGATTGATATTCAGAAAGACTTCAGCTTTCCCCAACGAGATTTTCATCGCCGTCCAGTCTCCCGCTGGCGTGCTGCGGAAGGTGTCGTCCGGCGAACGAGTCTGGTTCTGCCCGAGGATCACGTAATCAAAAGACACCGATTCCGCCTGGTCAATTTTCGTGGGCAGGCGCTTTGCCTGTAGCGCGGTCTTTAGGCTCTGGAGAAGAGGCAGCGACTCGGAGTCCGAGTCTTCTTGCGGCAAAAATCTTCCCCGCCCGGCAGAAATCGCACCGCTCTGATCGGCCGACGCCGCGGCCGGACCGATCTCAATGCGAAACTTTGTGGTCTTACTATCGTCCGTGTAGGCGGCCAGCCAATTCTGCGTCGTGCCCGATCCGCCCAGCGGAAAAATGTCGAACCCGACCGCCCCGGGGGATGGAACATACGGCTCCAGCGGCTTCTCTTGCGGCGAGGATTGTCGACGGCAAGCGGGCAGAGCACCTAGAACCAAAATCACGATCAACAGAGGCCCAAAAAGCAAACCACGCATTCGCATGACTACTCTTCTTCTTCCTTCACGTCGCCCCGCGCCGCCTTTGCCTTCTCAATAATCTTTTCCTGCAGCATCCCCGGCACCACATCGTAGTGGTGCATTTCCATGTTGAAGCTGCCGCGCCCCTGAGTCATGGCGGTGAGATCGACGCCGTAGGTGAGCATCTCCGACATCGGGACTTCGGACTTCACGATGGTGTTGCCGCCTTTGTTATCCATGCCCTGAATGCGGCCGCGGCGGCTGTTGAGATCGCCCATGATAGAGCCGGCAAATTCGTCTGGCACCGTGATTTCCACGTGCATCACGGGCTCCAGCAATGTAGGCTTGGCCATTTCCATCGCTTTTTTGAAGGCGATACGGCCGGCCATCTGGAACGACAAATCGTTCGAATCGACATCGTGATACGACCCGTCGTAGAGCACTACCCGGAAATCCACCACGGGATAGCCGGCCAGATAGCCGCGCGCGGCTGCGTCCTTGATTCCCTTTTCCACCGCGGGAATGAAATTTCTGGGGATCGCGCCGCCGAAAATGTCGTTCACAAACTCGAACTCACCGCCCCGTGGCAAGGGCTCCATCTTGATCTTGCAATCGCCATACTGCCCATGCCCGCCGGTCTGCTTTTTGTGGCGGCCCTGCACATCGGCCTTACCGCGGATGGTTTCGCGATACGGTACTTTGGGCGCTTTCAGGATCACTTCCGCGTGATAGCGCTTTTTCATTTTTGCCACTACCACTTCGATGTGCTGCTGCCCGGTGCCGGCGATGAGAAATTCTTTGGTCTGGGGATCGCGGAAGAATCGCAGCATGGCGTCTTCTTCCATCAGCTTGTGAATGCTGGGTCCCAGCTTGTCTTCATCGGCGCGACTCTTGGGTTCGATGGCGAAGGTGATGGCCGGCTCCGGCAAATGCACTTTGGGATATTGAATGGGCGCCGATTTATCGCCCAGGGTATCGCCGGTCAACGTGTCTTTCAGTTTCGCGACCACGCCAATGTCCCCAGCGTGCAATTCCGGCACCGGCACGGTGGTCTTCCCCTGCATGATGGCAATGTGCGCCAGCTTCTCGGCGGTATTCTTGCTGAAGTTCTGCACCGAGGCATCGTTCTTCAGGACGCCGGAAAAAACTTTGAAATATGAAATCCGCCCGGCAAATACATCGTTCACGGTCTTGAAAACGTAGAGAGACACCGGTTCCGCATCCGTTTCGTGGCGCTTCGGAGGCTCGCCGTTCCCCGATGCTGCGGCTTCGCCCTGCACCCACTCGTGTTCCGAGGGCGCGGGTGTGTAATCGACGATGAAATCCATCACCCGGTCCGCTCCGATATTTCCCAGTCCTGAGCCAAAGATCACGGGAAAAATCTTGTCTTCACGAATGGCTTCGTGCAGCGCGGGGATCAGGTGTTCCTCGGGAATCGTTCCTTTCTCGAAGAACTCTTCCATCAAGGTGTCGTTGCCTTCCGCGACCATCTCCACCAGCTTTTCGTGGGCTTCCTGGGCCTGCTCCTTCAGATTGGCCGGAATCTCGCCTTCTTTGCCCTTGCCGCTGCCGCCGAGTTCGTAGGTGTACGCCTTCATGTTCACCAGATCGACCACGCCGCTGAAGTTTTTCTCGCTGCCGATCGGGAGTTCGAGTGGAATCACCGACCGGCCAAATGCGCTGGTGAGCGACTCCAGCACTCGCGTGGCATCGGCGCGTTCCCGATCCATACGGCTGGCAATGATCAGCCGCGGCGTCTTGAATTCCTCGCAATCGTTCCACACCCGCTGCGTCACCACCTCCACACCCGCCACGCCATCGACCACCACGATCGCGGCATCGACCACCGGCAGCACCATCTTGGCTTCGTGCACGAACATATTGAAGCCGGGAGTGTCGACGATGTTGATCTTCGTTTTCCCCCACTCCACATAGGCCAGGGCCGCCGAGATCGACATCTTGCGGGCGATTTCCTCTTCGTCGTAGTCGGTGGGGGCTGTGCCGTCGTCTACCCGGCCCAGCCGTTGCGTAGCTCCGGCGGTTTGCAGCATGGCCGAGACCAGCGAGGTCTTGCCCGCCCGTCCGTGCCCCACTACGGCTACGTTGCGGATGTTTGCTCCTTCGTAAACTTTCACAGGATGACTCCTTTCCGCACACCACGTGGGGACAACCGCCATCGGCTGTCCAGACCGAGCGAAGCTCGGCAGCTTCAGGTCTGCGGATCGTGACTACGGTGGGCCCATAAAGAACAAAAATGAGGACAACCTATAGGCCAACGTCGGGCAGCGCCCGAAACTAAGGATGCTACCACAGCGGAAATTCTAGGAACAACTCGGGGAAAGGACGGGTAGTGGGCTACTTTGAATTTCTTCTCTTGGCGGCCAATCGAATACCGTAGAACATGACCCCGTTAAGCATAATGAAGCTGACTACCGCCGAGATGGCGAGTGTCTTGGCCGGAGTGTGATCCACAAGCGCATACTTTACCAACATTGCCACGATGGTGGCATTCATTAGAGCGAATTTTGCTCGTGCCGTCATATCCTACGCCACTCTTTCTGCCCCCCTGTTCGTGCGCTTCCCAGAGGGCAACCAAGTCTTCTGCGCTCACAGCCGGTCCGTCATCCCGGCGGCCATCGCTGGGACGTGCGGAGTGTACGATGAATTTTGATGAAGTTGTAGGCGAAATAGTTCAAGGCGTCAATGAAAGTGGCCCACTATCGAAAGGACACTGCTCGGCGAAATTGAGGGTCGAGCTATGTTGAGGCCTGTATGGTGACGGAAGATCCGGGAACCGCGCCATCGGCAGGCGTTTTCCTCACCGCCGAATGGCGGCATCTCGCCATGTTGAACTATGAGGTGGACCCGAGCCTGTTGCTCAAGTTCGTCCCGTCGGGAACTGAACTGGACTCCTGGAACGGCAAGACCTTCCTCAGTCTGGTGGGATTTTGCTTTCTGAAGACCAAGGTTTTGGGGCTCTCGCTGCCGTTCCCACCGCAATTTCGAGGAGGTCAATCTGCGCTTCTATGTGCGACGTGTGGAGGGAAGTCAGATCAGGCGCGGAGTCGTGTTCATCCGTGAGATTGTTCCTCGTTGGCTGATTGCCGCGGTGGCGCGCACTTGCTATCACGAGCGCTATGTCGCTCTGCCGATGTCGCACCAGATCGAACGCGATGCTTCTGGGCTGGCGGTCGAGTACGGCTGGAAATTCGGGGCTTTGAGGAACAGAATAAAGGTAAGGGTGGAGGGCAACCCGGTGCTTCCGGAGAATGGCTCCGAGGAACAATTCATTACCGAGCACTACTGGGGTTACGCGGCTCGAAGAGATGGTGGATGCAAGGAATATCAGGTCGAGCATCCGCCGTGGAGAGTATGGAACGCGACGGAGGCGGTGTTCGAAGGCGACATGGAAGAACTCTACGGAAAAGAACTAAACGCGGTGCTGCAGCGTCCCTCGACGTCGGCCCTTCTCGCCGACGGATCGGCGATTTCGGTCCATCGCGGACGGAGGCTCTAGATGCCGGACGAGCCAAGCCGGGGCTGGATCTTTTACGACGGTCAATGCGGTTTTTGCTCCCGCTGGCTCAAGTTCTGGCAACCGACACTGGCCAAGCGGGGATTCGCCATCGAGGCCCTGCAGGAGCCGTGGGTCGCGGCGCGTTTCCAACTTCCTCTGGAGGAACTGGTCTATGACCTTCGCCTGCTCACGCGTGACGGCCAGAGAGCTTCGGGAGCTGACGTCTATCTGCAAGTGGCGAGGAAGATCTGGTGGGCTTGGCCGTTCTATGCGCTGTTCAGTCTCCCCGGATTCAACTGGCTGATCCATACTTGCTACCGTTGGTTCGCCCGCAATCGCTACTGCATCTCTCATGCTTGCAAGCTGTCGTAGCTTGTGCTGAGACGGCCCGCCACTTGCATGTCGTGCGCCGCTAACTTATTCTTCCTTCTATCGTCGGAGTAGCTGTGGGGAGTTCCGCCTGATTTTTCTATGCATCGTCTGACCGCCAGGGTACTGATGGTTCTGCTGCTCGCGGGTGTGCTGGTGCCCGTGGCCGAAGCCATTACTGCGCCGGCGCCGCATGCGTGCTGTCTGCGCCAGCCGATGCATGATTCCCAGGATTCGGAATTCCAGGCTCCGCCCAGCTGTTGCAGTCACGACTGCTGCCGGCCGCTGACCGTCTCGCAGTGGGCTGACCTGACTCCAGAAGCTGCACCCTGCAGCTCCCTCCCGGCAACTCCCCTGCAATCCGACGCGCGACCAGCGGAAGCTCGCAGCCTCACCTATCGCGCCTTTTCGGTACGGGGTCCTCCGCAGTCCTCCATCGTCTGATTGTCTTCAGAGCTGGATCTTGCCGGCTTGCGCGGAACTATCCAGCGCACGCTTCGGCAGGTTTCCAGTCTCTCTGGAATTAACGGGCTTTTTCTCTTGACGTATGGAGGACTCATGCGTGTTTCGCGCGTTCTATTCGTCGCAGCCATGCTTACACTGACGACGGCCGCCTTCGCCAACATCTATGGCGCCATTCGTGGCGTCGTCCACGATCCTCAGCATCGCCCGGTTCAGGGCGCCATGGTCATGCTCAAAGCAAAATCGTCGCAGTGGGCCAAGACCACCAGCACCGATGCTAACGGTGAATTCCAAATCAATGCCGTCGTCCTGGGCGACTATACCGTCTCCGTTGCCAGTAAGGGTTTTGAGCAGGCGGCGCAGGACGTCACGGTGATCTCAGGAACGGTGCCGGTGGCTCACTTTCAATTACAGGTGGCCTCGGCGCACGAGAAGGTCACGGTTTCCGCGGCGCAGGCAATCGTGCCCACCGACAACTACACTCCCATCACTCTGGTGGACAGCCTGGACATCGCCCGGACTCCCGGCGCCGACCGCACCAACAGCCTCGCCATGATTACCGACTACACGCCGGGCGCTTACGTCACACACGACATGCTCCACATGCGCGGCGGCCATCAAACCACCTGGCTCCTGGATGGCATTCCTTTCATTAACACTGCGATCGCGCAAAACGTGGCTCCGCAGTTCGATCCTAAAGACCTGGAATATGTGGAAGTCAATCGCGGCAGTTATGGCGCCGAATTCGGGGACCGGACCTACGGTGTCTTCAACGCGGTTCCCCGCACCGGGTTCGAGCGCAATAACGAAGCTGAACTCGTCCTCAGCGCGGGCAACTTCTACCAGACCAATAACGCCCTCAGCTTTGGCAGCCATACCGAACGCTTTGCCTACTATGCCAGTGTCAACGCCAATCGCAGCGATCTGGGTCTGCAGCCCCCCGTTCCGCAGGTCGTCCACGACGCCGTCAACGGCGTCGGCGGTTTCGGCTCCTTCATTTACAACGTCGATCCGGCCAACCAGCTTCGCCTGGTAACCTCGCTCCGCCGCGACTATTTCCAGATCCCCTACGATCCCTTCCCCAATGACATTGAAAATAATCCTGCGAGCGATCAATACACTCCCAGCATCGGTTTGCGCGACGGCCAGACCGAAGCCGATGCCGGCGTGCTCTTCACCTGGCTGCACACGTTCAATTCACATCTCATGACCACGGTTTCGCCCTTCTACCATTACAACAGCGGCAACTACAACAGTGATCCCAACGACATTCCCATCGCCACCACGGAAAACCGCAGTTCCACTTACGTCGGAGGACAGGCGAGCGTCGCCGCCAACTACAAGAAGAACGATCTACAGGTCGGATTCCTGAGCTTCTATCAGAGCGACAGCCAAACCTTCGGTGCGATCTTCAACGACGGCAGCGGAAATGTTCCCTTCACGGATGTCGAACACCCCAATGCGAATCTTGAGGCCTTCTACATCGACGACAAATTCACACCCTTCCCGTGGTTAACCCTTTCCGCCGGCATGCGCCCGACGCGATTCTCCGAAGGCAACTTTGTGGTCACCTCAACCGCACGGCCGGTCGATGAGACCGCCATCCAGCCGCGCTTCGGCGCCACCGTTACCATCCCTCGTCTGCGTTGGACCTTCCGCGCCTTCTACGGGCACTACTATCAGGCGCCACCCATCGAAACCGTATCCGGTCCGGCTCTGATCAACTTCACCCAGCAGCAAGGCCTGGGATTTGCTACCCTTCCCGGTGAGCGCGACGAAGAACATCAATTCGGCGTGACCATCCCTTACCGCGGGTGGGTCCTCGACGCGGATAACTTCCAGACCAACGTCGTCAATTTTCTCGACCACAACAATATCGGCGCTTCCAGCATCTTTTTTCCCCTCGCCGTTACCCAAGCCTTGATTCGTGGATGGGAACTCACGCTCCGTTCTCCGCGCTTCGCCCACCGCGGACAAGTGCACCTTGCCTACTCCAACCAGATCGCCGAAGGCAGTGGCACCATCGTCGGCGGACTCACCGATTTCATGCTCTCTCCCGGGCTGAGCCCCCTCGACCATGACCAGCGTGACACGCTGAACGTGGGCGGCGACGTGACTCTCCCCTGGCGCAGCTTTGTCTCCACCAACGTTTACTATGGCTCAGGTTTCAGCAACGCTTTTCCCGGCGCGCCCTATCCGGGCAATTATCTGCCGCAGCACACCACCTTCGATCTGTCGCTCGGCAAGGACTTCGGCGAACGTTTCAGCGCATCCCTTACCGCGCTAAATGTGGCCAACCGCCGGGTCGAGTACGACAACAGCCTCACCTTCGGGGGATATCATTGGAACAACCCGCGGGAGATTTACGTCGAAGTCCGCTATCGCTTTCACTACTAATGAGGAGAGGATATTGATCGCGAGAATCGTGCTATGCGCCGTGGCTCTGTCGTTGGCCATGGTCGGCTTCGCCTGCACCTCGGCTCAGCGCTACCACCTGACCGGCAAAGTCGTGACCATCGACCGCGCCGATTCGGCGATGGTGGTCAACGGCGACGCCATACCCGGCTTCATGGGCGCCATGGCGATGGCGTACAAAGTGAAGACTTCAGGCGAACTGGATTCGTTGTCTCCTGGCGATACCATCAGCGCCGACGTGGTGGTGCAAGGAGCCGACTACTGGCTCGAAGGCGTACGAGCGACGCAACACGCCGGCACCGCTGCCACTCCCGCATCAACCCCTCGTCTGCCTTCTTCCGGCGAAGAAGTGCCGGATTTTCAGCTGACCAATCAAAACCACCGCCCCATCTCTTTCAAGCAATATCGCGGGAAGGCGCTGCTGGTGACTTTTATCTACACCCGTTGCCCCTTCCCGGATTACTGTCCGCGGATTACCGGCCAGTTCGCCGAGGTCAATCGCCAACTCCAGGCCGATCCGACACTCAGCGGCAAGACTCACCTGCTGAGCATCAGCTTCGACCCCGCCTATGACACTCCGAAAGTTTTGCGGGCTTACGGTGTCACCTGGGGAGCCCGGCAGCCGAGCTTTTTCGATCACTGGGAGTTTGCCGTGCCGCCGGCGGCAGAACTGGAAGCCATCGCCAACTTCTTCGGATTCACCTACACCCACGACGGCGGCGTCCTCACCCACTCCCTCAGCACCGCCGTGATCGGACCCGACGGCAAACTCTTCTCCTGGTACCACGGCAACGACTGGCAGCCCTCCGACCTGGTGAAACAAGCAGCCGCCGCCCTCCAACCGCAAGGCTGACGGGCGTTATGTGCCGTGCGCCCTCCGTAGTTGCCTTGTCTCGTGTTGGGAAACGGAGCCCTGAGACCCAACCACAGAGATCACAGAGGAGCGCGGAGGAAGCCTTGCCCGCATGCTAAAATCAAAGCAGAGTTCGATTCCTAAAGATGCTTCCTGACGTACAGAACCTGATCGAGCTGCAAAAAGCCGACCGGGAAATCTCGCGCCTCAACGATGAGGTAGCCGCCCTGCCCAAACGGGTGGCTGCCATTGAACAGAAATTAGCCGGCACCAAGGCCGGACTGGAGAGCGCCAAGGCCGCCGTCAAGGCCGACGAGGGCGCCCGCCGCAAGTATGAAGCCGCCATCCACGACCTGCAGCAGAAAATCTCCAAATACCGCGATCAGTCCCTGGACGTAAAAACCAACGAACAGTACAAGGCTCTGCTGCATGAGATTCAATTCGCCGAGCAGGAGATTCGTGGTAACGAGGACAAGATTCTCGAATTGATGGTCAACGCCGAGGTGCGGGAAAAAGAAGTGAAAGCCGCCGAGGCCGAGCTCAAAGCCGAGGCCGCCGAAATCGAGAAAGAAAAAGTCGAAGCCCGCCAGCGCACGGCGGAAGACGAAAAACAGCTGGCCGAGTGGAACGCCAAGCGCGACGCCGCTCGCTCCGGTGTGAACCCTGATCTGCTCCGGCAGTATGATCGCGTCGCCAAATACCGCGGCACCGGGCTCTCCGAAGTCCGCGATCAGAAATGTCTGGCATGCCAGGTCATACTGCGTCCGCAGACTTACAACGAAGTGCGTGCCGCAACCCAGGTCCTCGCCTGCGACTCCTGCCAGCGCATCCTTTATTACGATCCGAGTCACGACGAACCCGGCGAACCCGCCGCAGCCGTCAAGCGGCGCCGCGCGCATCCCAAGTTCGAAGCCGGTCAGGCCTGGTATTACCGGCCCAGTCACGGCAACGACGGCGAAGTTTTCATGGTGTTCATCAACAGCAAAGGCGAGTCCAGCCGCCGCATTTACGAATCCG
>Ga0335078_10011044_pt1 | contig 13381 bp, 9 predicted proteins | sample Lox_Sample_32_FD_206711 | JGI IMG/M metagenome (GOLD analysis project Ga0335078, IMG submission 206711) | Soil microbial communities from Loxahatchee National Wildlife Refuge, Florida, United States - Lox_Sample_3.2 | ecosystem: Environmental > Terrestrial > Soil > Wetlands | place: USA: Florida...
CGGCCGGCCTGGATTGTTCACCGATAGCGAGCGGATGTAGCTGGCGATCTGTTGACCCTGATTCCACGTGAGTCCATGAAACACGGAGCGCGCAATGATCGAATTATTGGAATAGTTGAAGTATTTCAGGTCACGGCCGTCCTGGGTATGACAGGCGCCACATGTTGCCTGGATACTGACGGGGCCGCTGGGCTGCGGAACGGTCAGAGCGGCTGTTTGCCATAGTACCTGGCCGGCTGCGATGTCATTGGCATCGTTAAGAGGCGGCTGCCAGGTGGTGGGGTCGTCCTGTACGAACGATGCGGCCGGTATCAGTGTGTTCCCGTTGGGGTCGAGGAAGTTGAACGACAATACGCGGAAACCGCTGGTTCGGCCGTCCGTGGCGATGAATTGAAAGCTAACCGTGTTGTTGCCGGCCACAATGGCGCCGGCCGGGAGCGGCACGGTCAAATCCAGGGTGCTGAACCCTCCTCCAATTCCGCCGTAGGCCTTCGCATTGCCTAGCAACGTGACCGTCGCGGTATTCAGCGGCACCCACGGCGAACCGTTCACCTGAACGCTGGCTTCGGTCTCGTACTTCAGACCATGAATACGCATCTGCAGGGTATGGCTGCCGGCGGGAACGGTGGGCGCATCCACCACCGCCGATACAATCGTGCCGTTGGCGCCCATCACCTCGACCGGCAGGGTGACCGGCGCAGGCCCAGCGGGCGGATTCAATGTCACCGTCGCCTGACTGGATTTGGTGGTATCGGCAACGGATGTGGCCGTCACCGTCACTTGCTGCAAACCGGATATGGTGGGCGGAGCCGTATAGAACCCGGCAGTGGAAATCGTTCCCACGTTCGGATTCAAGCTCCAGGTGACCGACGTATTGCTGTTGCCCGTCACGGTTGCCGTGAACTGCTGCGTCCCGGATGCCTGCAAACTGGCGCTCCCAGGGTTAACCGACACCGCCACCGTGGGCTGGAGGTTGACTTTCACGCTTGACGATTTCGTGGTATCCGCAGCGCTGGTGGCCGTAACTGTCACCGTTTGCGGAGAGGAAATTGTCGCCGGCGCGGTGTAGAGGCCATTGTTGATGGTGCCGGTCACTGGATTCAGGCTCCATGTGACTGCCGTATTGCTGGTGCCCGTTACAGCCGCAGTGAACTGTTGTGTCATTGATGCCTGAAGCGTGGCACTGGACGGGGTTAGCGAGACAGCGACTGCTTGTGCTTGCAACGTAATGGTTGCAGTTGAAGATTTCACCGGGTCGGCCACGCTGGTGGCTGTGACCGTGACTGTCTTGGCAGCCGAGATCACCGCCGGCGGCGTATATAGACCGTTGGAGATCGTGCCGGTTGCCGAGCTGAGCTTCCACGTCACGGTACCCAAGCCGATACCTGTCACCGATGCGGTGAACTGTTGTGTCTGGGTTGCATTCACGGTAGCCTTGGCCGGACTCACGGAGACGCTAACGCAACTTAGCGTCACAGGCGCAGACGCTGATTTGGTGGTGTCCGCCGCGCTTGTAGCAGTAACCGTGACCGTCTGAGCGGAATTGATCGTGGCGGGAGCGGTATATAAACCGGAGGTGCTGATCGTACCAACCGATGGACTAATACTCCACGTCACCTTGGTATTGGTAGAGCCTGTCACCGTAGCCGTGAATTGACGCGTCTGACCGTCGATCAGCGTTGCATACGACGGTGAGAGGGACACGCTGACGGCAGTGGCCGCCAGCAGGGAGGGCGACACGAGGGGCAGCACGCTCAGAACCAGTAGAAGGCTGCGCCGAACTCGTTGCAAATGAAGTTTCCCTTTTGCGGCCGCTCACGAATGACCGCTAGTCGATCGACCTGCCGCCGAAAGTCACCTGGTACGGTTTCCTTCGTAGCCCTCTCTTCCGACAATCATTGCCCGGAAGTTCGAGCGTTTCGTTCCCCTCAAAGTGCTTCCTGACCGCGGGCCGGTAGACGGTCCGCGATAACTAAGTACGACTATGGGGTAGCGTCAAGGATGAGACAATTGCCCGAGCGGAGTAGTCCGCGCGCTCGCGTACTAGCGAATCTGCCTGGTTTGGTCTAGCGCCGCGGCTACTACTTCGGGCTACGGAGCGGCCGGAAAAGACGCAAGCTCGCGCAGGAATTTCTTCATTGACGGTACCAGAGCCGGAACGCGTGGAGATCGACGTTCCGGCTGGCCGTGTGAGCTCGTCAGCCTGAATAGTTTGCTAGTCGTGGTGCGGGTGGCCGACCGGCATTCCAAACTGGAACCAGAAGGAGTTACCGACCGGTCTGTTTTGGGTCAGGAAATCTTTCTGATACTTCAAAATGAGGGCGTATTGGCTAAGATGGCAGCGAATCTCGGGCCCGAATGCCACGTTGCGTCCGCGGTTTCCGCCCTCGAAGATCACGCCATTCTGCAAGTCATTGGTAGCCTGCTGATAGTAGTAGCCGTTTCCCCCAATCGCTATGTGCTTGTTCAAATGCTGCATACCGTCGTACTCCCACACCAGTTCGCCGCCGCTGCGATAGTGAGTGGCCGGATCGGTGTAGTTCACAATGTACTGGACTCGGGAACTGAGTTCCGTCGCGCCATGGTTCGGCAGGTACGTAAAGGCTCCCGCGGGAGCGGTGGCCCAATTGTGCTGGCCAATGTTCACCAGGGCGTCTTTCTGGTAACCGAATCCTGGAGTGTAGGCGTCCAGCCCGTACCACCAGTGGAGCGGCCCTTTGTTGTACGCCACAGCAGTTTCGACGACCGGATTTCCAATTCCGGTCTTATTGCCAGCTCCAAATGGGGCATCGAGGTGGACATATACGAGCGGCACGGCCGCATCACTAATCAGTGTTCCGCCGAGCACGTGGACTCCCCAGTTGTGGACGATTTTTCCCGCCACGGCGGCGACCCGGAGATGGAAGCCCGGAAGCACCGCGTGACCATCGCCACCAACGAGCCCATTGGCTTGATAGAAGTTATTGAACTCGAGGAGCATGGTCCCCCCGGGCCCAGGCATGTGTCCCGGTAGCACGGTTTCCACTCCTTCGGGGTAGACACTGCCGGCTCCTTCGGTGGCGCTCGCGATTCCCGCTATGCCGAGCGCGAGAGCGAGACACAGGGAGAACCGGCCCCAGGCCGTCCGTGCCTGACAAACAGGTACACTGCTGCTAGAACTTGGATGCATCGTAGACTCCAGATTTCGGAAAGTGAGGCGCGAGCGATTCGCTAATCGACCAGACGGCGACCAACTGACGGCCCTCCCCGAACGCCAGACTGCGTTCTCCACTCTTATCGAGCGGCGGGCCAGGAGATTTAGGGCCGACGCGCTGGTTTCCTTACGCTACGACCAGATTCCTTCCTACAGTTTTCCGCCGTGCAGCCGATGAATCAGTTTGGGGAAGGTGCCGGCACGCTTGCCTCGCAGACACGCACCGGCAAGACAAGAGAATATGATTCGTCACAAGAGCATTCAAGCCAAGTTAGCGGCAGCGCTCGGGTTCGTCTTTCTCCTCGGCGCCGGCAACTCGCTATATTCCTGGATCACCGTGGGAACCATTCGGGAGCAAGTGGTCACGGAGATGGCCCAAAGCGCCAGGCTGCTCGACGAAGCGCAGCAGCTCACCGCAGGTGTTGCCAATATGCGCAGCGCGATGCGCGGGGTCACGTTGTTTTCGGCCTCCCAAAGGATGGACCAGATGTCGAAGGCGCGGTCGGTTTTCGAAGCCACAGCGGGGGAAATGCAGGCGACGACTCACGCCATGGAGGAGAACGTTTCCGACCCGGCCGACAAGGCCGCAGTGGCGGAAATTCGGTCGTCGCTCGAACAATGGGTTCGCAATTTCCCCGAATTTGCCGATTTGAACGCCTCGGGCCATTCCGAAGAGGCTACTGTCATCACGCTAAAGAAGACGTCTCCCTTGATGGATGCCTTGCAAAAGAACGCGGTCGAACTGGCTCGTGTTAGCCGTCTTCGCCGCGAACAAGCCAACGACCGCGTCTCGGAGCTTGCCGGAAACACACGCTGGCTGGAGGGATTCCTTCTGGTGTTGATGGTGGCGGTGGGGTTGGCGGCCGCCGGCGTGGTTTTCAAACTCATTAACGCGCTACGGCGCATCGTCTCGGAGCTGTCCGAAGGCTCCCAGCAGATTACCGCGGCCGCCGGGCAGGTGGCCTCCTCCAGCCAGTCGCTGGCACAAGGCGCTTCCGAACAAGCCGCATCGCTCGAAGAAACTTCCGCCTCGAGCGAAGAGATCAACACCATGGCGCACCACAACAGCGACAGCTCGCAAGCCGCCGCTCAACTGGTCGGCTCGTCACAGGCGACGTTTGCCGAAGCCAGTCAGAAGCTGGACCAGATGATCACCGCCATGAAAGAGATTAACGCTTCCTCCGATAAAATCTCGAAGATTATCAAAGTCATCGATGAAATCGCGTTTCAGACCAATATCCTGGCGCTAAACGCGGCCGTCGAGGCAGCGCGTGCCGGCGAGGCCGGCATGGGGTTCGCGGTGGTTGCCGACGAGGTACGCAGCTTGGCCCAGCGGTCCGCCCAGGCTGCCCGCGATACCGCCGCCCTCATCGAAGAATCCATCGCCAGGTCCAATGAGGGCAAGGGGAAAGTCGATGATGTGGCGGCCGCAATCCAAGACATTATCCAGGAGTCCGCCGAGGTCAAGAAGCTAATCGATCAGGTGAGCGGCGGAAGCCAGGAGCAGACGCGTGGTATCGAACAGGTGTCTAAGGCGATCGTGCAGATGCAGAGTGTCACGCAAACGACGGCGGCTGCTGCTCAGGAGAGCGCCGCCGCTGCCCAAGAACTGTCGGCACAATCGGAGACCCTACGCGACATTGCCGGACGCCTCGAAGCCATGGTGGGCGGCGCCCAGCGGGAACTCTCGCGGTAAGAATAGCCGAGCGGCGTTCCGTCCTTTAGGGCAAGGACGCATCGCCTGCGAAGTCATCGGGAGCGTAATACCACCGCCGCCAGTCGGCCGACAGCTTGGGCTGGCCCGCGGGCGCCACAACCTTCACGCGAACGCGATGATACTTGCCGTCCCGCTGTAGATCGGCAGGCGCATACCCGAGCACATACTGACTCCGCAATTCCGTGCCTATCTTGCCGGCAGCCTCGGCGGCTTCCCGTGGGTCGTCTACGGCGTAGTCGTGTCCGCCCGTCACCTCCGCCAGGTCAGCCAGCAGGCCGTCCTGTAAAGGGATCCACGTGGAAGCGGAGGGCCCGATCTCGATCGCATAAATTTCGGCATCCGCTTCCAGTGCCCGTTGCCGGACACCGGAGAGGGTGACGCGGCTATGGTTATCGCCACCATCGGAGATCACCAGAAGCGCCTTGCGCGAATGGTGCGCCTTCTTCATCTGCTCGAGACCAAGGAACATCCCGTCGAGGAGCGCGGTCTGGCCGCCTGCCCGCGCCTCCCTTAGCCGGTTGTCGATTTCGCCGCGGTCCGAGCGAAAGCCCATCACCAGTTCGGCGCGGTCGCGCAATTCGATCAGGCAAAACTCATCTTCGGGATTCGAGGCATCCAGGAATTTCACGATCGCTTGCCGCAGAGTTCCGATCTTTTCCACCATGCTATTGCTCAGATCCAGCACAATCGCGACCGAAACGGGAGCTTCTTCTTTCGAGAAGTATCTTACGGTTTGGGAGCGATCGTTCTCCGTGATTTGAAAGTTCTCTTTTCCGAGTGTGGTGATCAGTCGCCCCCGATTGTCGGTCACCGTGACGTGGATGAGAACCAGCGTGCTGTCCGTCCGAAAGCGCGCGGCATCGGCCGCCAATAGACTTGCGGCGCCCGTCCACGCGAACACGCATGCCAACAGGCTACGGCCGTACCTCATTCCGAATTCAACATACTCCTGAATGGGTCGCCGTCACAAACTGTGTTGTACCGGTACTTTCGATGGAGGGCCCTAGGAGCTCGACCGCTTGATTCGTTTCCTCCGCTTGGTAACGCGCCCGGTGCTTTTCTGCCAAGGAACCGCGAGCGTAAGGGAGTGTCCTATGGCCCTGCGGGCCACCAAAAGTGATGAAGACGAGGCGGGATGCTGGATATTGAGCACGCCGGTCGCGGCTCGGTAACAACCGACCGCGCCTTACCGGGCCGCGACCGTGAGGGAGCGGAGGTTCTGGGTGCGTCTTCAATGGAGTGTCCTCATGGCCCTGCGGGCCACCAATAGCGATGGAAGGGCCGACCCCCACGAGCGCGTTTTCGATGGAGCGGAGGTCACGGTCGCCGCCCCCTAGCGGATCACCGCAACGCACGGAATGTCACCAAGGTGTCATGCGAAACGCCGGTCGTCACAGAAGCGATGCGGGAAACTAAATGCATGGGGACCAAAACGCTCAGTCCGGAACTCCTCGAGAAGATCGATGCCTATTGGCGCGCCGCCAATTATCTGTCGGTCGGACAGATCTATCTCTACGACAATCCACTGCTCAAGCGGCCGCTTGCGCTGACAGACGTGAAGCATATGCTGCTGGGCCATTGGGGCACCACTCCCGGGCAGAACTTCATTTATGTCCACTTGAATCGTGTGATCAAGAAATACGACTTGAACATGATCTATGTGTCCGGGCCCGGGCATGGCGGTCCTGCGCTGGTGGCCAACACATATCTGGAAGGCACGTACAGCGAGATCTATCCCAACATCAGCCAGGACGAAGCCGGCCTGCGCAAGCTCTTTATTCAGTTCTCGTTTCCCGGAGGCATTCCCAGCCACGTGTCGCCCGAGTGTCCGGGATCGATCCACGAGGGCGGGGAATTGGGCTATTCGCTGAGCCACTCCTTCGGCGCGGCGCTCGACAATCCGGACTTGCTAGTTGCGTGCGTCGTGGGAGACGGCGAGGCGGAAACGGGACCACTGGCGACGGCGTGGCACTCCAACAAGTTCCTCAATCCGGCTACCGACGGCGCGGTTTTGCCGATCCTGCATCTCAACGGCTACAAGATCGCCAATCCGACGCTTTTCGCGCGTATCACCCACGAAGAATTGGAGCAGTTGTTTCGCGGCTATGGATGGACGCCCTACTTCGTCGAGGGGCACGAACCCGCCCGGATGCACGAGGCGATGGCCGCAACCCTCGACACGGCAGTGGAACAGATCCGAAAGATCCAGCAGGATGCTCGCAACGGCGGCAGCTCCGCGCGCCCGCGCTGGCCGATGATTGTCCTGAATTCACCTAAAGGCTGGACCGGCCCGAGAATGGTGGACGGCAAACAAAACGAAGGCACGTTCCGCGCGCACCAGGTGCCGCTGGCGGTTTCCTCTGCATCTCCCCAACACCTCCAGCAGTTGGAAGAGTGGCTGCGGAGCTACCGGCCGGAAGAACTCTTCGATGAGCGGGGGCGCCTGAAGCCGGAGCTGGCCGAACTCGCGCCCAAAGGGGAGCGGCGCATGGGCGCCAATCCGCACGCCAACGGCGGCAAGCTGCTGCGCGATCTGCGCATGCCGGATTTCTGCGATTACGCGGTAGAGGTGCCTTCGCCAGGAGTGGTGGGTATCGGCGATACGCACGTACTCGGGCGCTTCCTGCGCGACGTGGAGAAACTGAACCGGGAACAGCGCAATTTCCGCGTCTTCGGTCCGGACGAAACCCTCTCCAACGGTCTCGAGGCTTTATTTGAAGCGACGGAACGTCAATGGAACGCCGCGACCCTGCCGAACGATGAGTTTCTCGCTCCTACCGGCCGTGTCATGGAAATGCTGAGCGAGCACCAGTGCGAAGGATGGCTGGAGGGGTATCTGCTCACGGGGCGCCACGGCCTGTTCAACTGTTACGAAGCGTTCATCCACATTGTCGATTCCATGTTCAATCAGCACGCTAAGTGGCTGAAAGTCACCGCGCAATTGCCGTGGCGGCGGCCGATCGCCTCGTTGAATTACCTGCTGGCCTCGCACGTATGGCGTCAGGATCACAACGGCTTCACGCACCAGGACCCGGGATTTCTCGACGTCGTAGTGAATAAGAAAGCCGCGGTGGTGCGCGTCTATCTGCCGCCGGACGCCAACTGCCTGCTATCGGTGATGGATCACTGTCTGCGCAGCCACCATTACGTCAACGTGGTGGTGGCCGGCAAACACCCTGCGCCACAGTGGCTGCCGATGGAGGCCGCCCTCAAACACTGCACCGAGGGAATTGGCATCTGGCAATGGGCCAGTAACGACCAGGGTGTGGCCCCGGATGTGGTCATGGCCTGCTGCGGCGACGTGCCCACGCTCGAGACGCTCGCCGCTGTTTCCATTTTGCGCGCGCATTTGCCCGAGCTGAAGATCCGGGTGGTCAATGTGGTCGATCTCATGCGGCTCCAGCCGCGCAGTGAGCATCCGCATGGCTTGAGCGACCAGGAGTTCGATGAGCTGTTCACTAAGAATAAGCCGATTATCTTCGCCTTCCATGCGTACCCGTGGCTGATCCACCGGCTGACCTACCGCCGCACTAATCACGACAACCTGCATGTTCGCGGGTATAAGGAAGAAGGCACCATCACAACGCCGTTTGACATGACGGTGCGGAACGATCTGGACCGCTTTCACCTGGCCATGGACGCGATCGATCGCCTGCCGCAGACCGGCGAAAAAGGCCTCTATCTGAAGCGGCAGCTCCAAGACAAACTACTCGAGCACCGGCTCTACATCGCTAAGTACGGCGAGGATCTGCTGGAGATCCGCAGCTGGAAGTGGAAGTAGCGCGGCGGCTGCGCTATTGCTTCTTAGCCGTGAACTCGATGGGCCCGCGTCCGCCTTCGCGCGTAAACTTGATCTCGCTCCCCGACACCGTGCCTTTGTAGTTCTGCGTGAAGGTATTGCCGCGCGCTTCAAAAGACACTTTGAAGGAGATGTTGTCGCCCTCCACTTTGCCTTCGGAGATCGGCTGCTCGCCCCGCCCCGTGGCGACAGTGCCGGAGAGATCGCTGCCCGCCTGCTTCAGGTTGAACGTGACTTCCTGATTGCCGTTGCGTCCCGGGACTTGCCCCGTCCACTTGCCCGTGACGTCGGCAGCCGAGGCCGCCCATGCGAAGATGCCCAAAAGGGCAGTCAAAAGAAGTGTTCTCATAGATAAGAAGGTGCCCCGCCGTCCGCAAATGTTACAGAACCGAAGTTAATCTTTGACGCCGAGACTTTCGAGGGCTGTCTTAGCAAGAACATTTCCCGCGGTGACGGCCTTGCGATACCAGGCGATGGCCTGAGTGCGGTCCTTGTCGACGCCGAGGCCGCCTTCAAACAACACACCGATGTTGTACATCGCCGTACCGTTTCCCGCGTCGGCTGACTTGCGATACCAGGTCAGGGCCTCCGCGTAGTCCACGGGAACCCCGGAGCCCTGCTGGTACAGCACGCCGATGGCGTTGGCTGCGATGTCATCCCCCTGGTTGGCGGCCTTGCGGAACCACCGCAACGCCTCGGAAGGATTGGCGGCTACGCCCAGGCCGTCGCGATACAACACGCCCATGTTGAACGCCGCCTCGGCGTTGCCCACCGTGGCGGCTTTGTTGAACCAACTGAGCGCGTCGTGGTAGCTCTTCGGCGTGCCTAGGCCCTGCAGGTACAAAAGGCCTATGTTGCACATGGCCTGACTGTTGCCGGCATCGGCGGCTTTCCGAAACCAGGACATGGCGGCATCGTAGTCCACCGGAACGCCGCGTCCGGTACCATCCATCACCCCGAGGTACATCATGGCGTCCACGTTACCGAGCGCCGCGGCCTGGCGGAAAATGGTCAAGGCGACGGGGTCGTTCCCCGTGAGATATGCCTCAACACCGCGATCCAGGAGGGCTTTCGCATTGACCTTGTTTTCGACCGGCGCCGCGGACTGGTTAGATTGAGCGACGGCCGTCCAGCCGGCCAACCAAAGGCCGGCGGCGATGCCCAAACGAAGCCCAATACGCATACGACTATTATGACGCTGCACCGATGACGCTACGCCGGAGCGCATGGCGGCGCTTCGGGCGAACTGCCGTTAGGGTTTACCGCGATCCTTCTTCCCCGAAATCAACGCGAGAAGCTTGCTGGCGAACTCGTCGCTGAATCCAAAGCGGGCTTTGGCTCGCGAGTAAAAGTGCACGGCCTGTCTGTCGAGCCAGATGAGGGCCGACTGGCGAAGACCATCGCTGGGGCGTGCGCGGTAATTCGTGGAACGCGTGTCGCGATCCGCCTGCGGGTCGGTTGTGTAATAGTACAGCGCCAGGCTCTTGCGCGAGACGCCATCCGGGCAGCTCAGTGGATCCGGGAAGCCGTGGAACGACCGTTCGTCCGTATTGAAGATCAGCACTTGATTGAGCAGCGGCGGATACTTGGCGACGCATTGTCGCATGCGTTCATCCCAGAGCTCGATATCACCGCCCCAGCCAGACTGCCATCCCTCATTCAGATACAGAATGAGGTTGACGCGCCGGCGCCAGTTTCGATGGTAGTGGTGATGCGTGAAATCCGTGTGCACGTTCAAAAAACCGCCGCGGCCCGATTGGTGGAGCCCACCGCCTTCGAGGCTGGTGTCCGCCAGCAGGTGGGGGATGCCGGTCAGATCGGAAAGCCACTCCACAAATTCCGGAGAGTTTAACTCATCCGCGATCGCGCCCAGAAGCGGTGGAAACAGTTCCCGCTTCGTCATACCGTGCTTGTTTTCGTTGTGGTGCTGCCAGTGGGTCCACGCCACGGTATCAACCGCTGGAAACTCGGCGCAGGCGCTGCGCGCGATCTCGTCGGAGAAGAATTCTGTGAGGAAAATGTGGGGTACGGGCCTGCTTCGGCGGTATTGCCCTGCCAGAACGGGCAACTGCGGATACCATCGCGCGTAGGACAGCAGGGAGGCCTTTTCGCGAGTTGTCTGCAATTCTCGATTGTACGCTATGGCACGCCTGGCGTGCCAAGAAATCCGCTGCGTCCCAACTTCATTTCACCGGCTGGCGGCGCGGCTTGAGGCCCACGCGCACCGCCGTGTTCGCGGGAAGCACCACGTCTTCACCGCGCGCCAGGAAGGTCGTGTACAGGCTGAAGGCAGCTCCGGTGATGGCGATCGTCGATGCCAGCGCGCGGGAGGCCTGGGCTACGCCAACGCCGATCAGCCCCAGCCCCACCGCGCCCGATTCGGCGCGGCCGCCGGAATCCGCATCGGGAACGCCCCGCGCATTGTAGTCCTGGTGAAACGATAACCCGGCCGCAGCCACGGCCAGGGCCGGAAAAATGAAGCGGGACTTCGGATCGCTGGTGTGAGCAGTGCCTTCCGAATCGAGCGCCAGGTGGGCATCAAAGTCCGCGTCTACGCCTTCCAGAAAGCCTTGGACCGCCTGCACCGGTTGCCCCGTCAGCTTCAATTGGTGGAACGTGAACAGCAGCTTGCCGTTGCGGTGAAGGAAGCGGGCCCGCCGCGACTCCACAACCTCGCCCAGCAGCCGGCTGCCTTCCGGAATTAACAGGCTGTGATCGGTGTTGAATAGCGGCCGGGTCACCACCGCCTCGAGCGGCGCGCCTTTCTGGGCGATTGCCGAATTAACAGAAGCAACCAGACGCGCCTCGATCTGCTCGCCTCCGGATTGTGGATCTGCCGGAACCGAGGGCAGGCCGCTCAGAGGAGCCTGCAAGTCCGCATCGAAAAGCGTACCCGCGCGCCAGGATTGCCGGTGATACGGAAACCGCTCGAGTAACGCGGTTTTCAAGCGGCTCATCTTGCCCGGCGCGGTGAACGCGCGCGCTGCCAGAGCATCATCGAGCGCCGGCTTCTGCTTGCCATTCCCGGCTCGAATGCGCACGGTGTGGGCCGTGCCTCGGGAGAGCGCTGTTTCCAGCGGCCGTCTCGATCCGTCGTTCAGGACCAGCGTGTCGAACCGCGCCCGGACGTCTCGCGGCGGCGTGAAGTTCCCGGACAATATGGCCGAGATGCGCCGCATAGCGGGTACGCCGCCGATCCCGGCGATGTGCCCCTCCACCAGAGTTCCGGCCGCCAGAACCATCCGGTCGTAAACGTAAACCGGTTCGATCAATCGGCCCCGAATCGGTTCGCCGATCTTTTTGATGATTACGCGCTGCTCGAGAGCGATACGAAGCGGAACGCCCGACGGCACTACCGCGGCATCCTGAGCCGGAGACACTACGGCAAACAGGAGCAAGACGAAAAGTCCACGCATGAGTGATTACTTAATTTTCAGAAGGCTTTTCGGCGCTGTCAACGACAAAAATTTCTACCGGGCCCTTCTGCGATTCCAGCTTGAGCCCCAGTTGTTCTTGTAATGCCGTAAAGAGCGAAGGGGCGGCAGTGTCGGACGGCGGAGGCTTGGGCGCATCCGGCGGAGGTTGGAAAGCCAGCGCCTCGTCGGGAGTGAATTCCATGCTGATGTCGAACTTTCCGGTTAAGCCGGTTTTGTCAATGACCGTGCGCCCTAGAATGCGCGAGAGCATCGGAATCAAATTCGAAATCGGAATACCGGAGGCGTTCAGTCCTCTGGGGCCCATGAACATACCGCCGCAGAAAAGCGCGGGCATTTTTCCGGGTTCCGGGGCCGGCGGAGGCGGCTGATTGGGATCGAACTCTTGGCAGCTTCCCTCCTTCGATGGAACGAGCCGCGGCCCGAGTTTGCCATCCTTCCTCGCTAATACCAGCGCATAGATGGAAAACTCTTTGGTCTCGCGATGAAACTTGAGCTGAAAGCGGTCTTCGAGAAGCGCTTGGATCATGAGCGGGAATTCATCCTGCTTGGGGGCGTGCTCCGGCTTCGCGGACACGTCGTAGTGCGCGGATTCGAGCCAGGACGGGCCGCCGGAAATCTGAAACGGTTGAATACGCCACGCGATCCCGATCATTTCCTTCAAAGACATGTTCGTGAGGTTCATTCTTCCGCCGGGAGTTCCGCGGATGAATGTGCCGCGTGCGTCGGGAGCGGCCGGCTTGATGGAGGCGACCTCGAATGCCGGGCGCGCATCGCTCTGCGCGAACAGCGGCGCGCAGAGAATCAGCAAAAAAAGGAACTCAAACACGAATCGCATTTTCTGTTTAAAACGTCGCATACGATATTCGCCGTACGCGTCCTCGCGGGTTTGTAAATAAACGTTCACTTCAGCTCCTTTGTTTCCAAATTTACGCGCCCTAATCTTGACCGGGTTATAGAGTTCTTATATAATCCCGACGATAATTGCAATCTCGCAGGGGCTTTTGCTTCAGGAGGACATTGGTGACTACGAGTCTCTCTACACGTGTATCTATTCTTCTTATCGCCGTTGCATCGCTGGCGTTCGGCCAGGGTGCTACCGGAACCATCACAGGAACGATTAGCGATCCAACCGGATTGGTTGTAGCCGGCGCGAGTGTCGAGGCAAGAAACGCCGAAACCGGAGCAGTTTACACCGCGGCATCGACCAACGCGGGAGTTTACACAATCGCCAACCT